>Ga0308158_10004483_pt1 | contig 11804 bp, 11 predicted proteins | sample PhyBR2_FD_201038 | JGI IMG/M metagenome (GOLD analysis project Ga0308158, IMG submission 201038) | Phyllosphere microbial communities from UC Gill Tract Community Farm, Albany, California, United States - DLSLB.R2 | ecosystem: Host-associated > Plants > Phyllosphere > Unclassified | place: USA...
CGTCGTCAACCAGATACGCCGCAGGTTGGCCGCCTGCTGCTACTTTATGTCGATGACACGGTGGCTGACACCACGCCGTTTGGCAACGTGCGGCAGCGCGCCTACAAGATCATGCCAAAGGACACGCTCCAGATCACCGGTCAGTGCATGAGCGTGAAGCCGGTAAGCAAGCTCGCTCTGCACTGGCAGGCGGTTGACGGCCTCGCCGAACGCATCCGCCGCCACCTCCGCCCTCTATATGTCGCACTCGACTTCGCCGGCATCGACCCGGACAGTCCGTGGCTCGCGGCGCTGGCTTGGGCCAGGAGCGTGTTCGCCAAGCAGCAACGTCTGTCGCAACGGCCGCTGGCAGAGTGCCCGCCAACCACGCTGCCAAAACGGTTGCGTTCGTACCTGTTAATCTTCGATGCCGATGGCAAGCCAACGGGCCTGCATGCCGACCGCTACGAGTTCTGGCTGTACCGACAAATCCGGAAGCGCTTCAAGTCAGGTGAAATCTACCTCGATGACAGCCTGCAACACCGCCATTTCTCCGACGAGCTGGTCTCGATGGACGGAAAGGCCGACATGCTGGCCGAGATGGACATTCCGTTCCTGCGCCAACCGATTGAGGCGCAGCTCGACGCCCTGACCACCGAGTTGCGTGCGCAGTGGTTGGCGTTCAATCGCGAGCTGAAACAGGGCAAGCTCACGCACATGGAATACAACAACGATACTCAGGCGCTAACCTGGCGCAGGCCCAAGGCCGAGAACCAGAAAGCACGCGAGCAAGCGCTCTACGAGCATCTGCCGTTCTGCGACGTGGCCGATGTGTTCCGTTTCGTCAACGGACAGTGCCAGTTCCTGTCGGCGCTGACGCCGTTACAACCACGCTATGCGAAAAAGGTGGCCGACGCCGACAGTCTCATGGCGGTCATCATCGCGCAGGCGATGAACCACGGCAACCAGGTCATGGCGCGCACCAGCGACATTCCCTACCATGTGCTGGAGTCAACTTACCAGCAGTACCTACGGCAAGCGTCGCTGAACGCGGCCAACGACTGCATCAGCAACGCCATCGCCGCGCTACCGATCTTCCCTCACTACTCGTTCGACCTAAATACGCTGTACGGTGCCGTCGATGGCCAGAAGTTCGGTGTCGAACGGCCGACCGTGAAGGCACGCCACTCGCGCAAATACTTCGGGCGCGGCAAGGGCGTGGTCGCATACACGCTGCTATGCAACCACGTGCCGCTCAACGGCTACCTGATTGGTGCTCATGACTACGAAGGCCACCATGTGTTCGACATCTGGTATCGCAATACGTCGAATATCGTGCCTACGGCGATCACCGGCGACATGCACAGCGTCAATAAGGCCAACTTCGCTATCCTGCACTGGTACGGGCTGCGCTTCGAGCCCCGCTTCACCGACCTCGAAGACCAACTTCAAGAATTGTATTGCGCCGACGATCCGGCGCTGTACGAGAAATACCTGATTCGTCCAGTCGGACAAATCGACCGACAGCTCATCGTCAGCGAGAAGCCGAATATCGATCAGATCGTCGCCACGCTGGCTCTCAAGGAAATGACCCAAGGTACGCTGATCCGCAAGCTATGCACCTACACAGCGCCGAATCCGACACGGCGTGCGATGTTCGAGTTCGACAAGCTGGTGCGCAGCATCTACACGCTGCGCTACCTGCGCAATCCGCAACTGGAACGAAACGTGCATCGCTCGCAGAACCGCATCGAGTCTTACCACCAGCTACGCTCGACCATCGCGCAGGTCGGCGGGAAAAAGGAATTGACCGGTCGCACCGACATCGAAATTGAGATCAGCAACCAATGCGCCAGGCTGATCGCCAACGCGATCATCTACTACAACTCTGCCATCTTGTCGTACCTGCTGACGAAGCACGAGGCGAGCGGGAACATCAAGGCCGTTGATCTGATCACCCAGCTGTCGCCGGCAGCCTGGCGGCACATTCTGCTCAACGGGCACTACACTTTCCAGAGCGGCAAGATAATCGACTTGGCCGCACTCCTTGACGGGCTGGAGTTGGAGTGACGGAAATTTCGGCGGTTCCGGCTTACAACCCCTGCTTGGGGGTCAAAACAATAGCGTTGGCAATGGTCAACTTTTCCGGCTTGCCAGTGGCCCCAACCCGCGCGATATATTCGCGCAGCACCCGCAGCCCTACTGTAGTTATTGCCATCTTTTCATCCACTTAGCTTCAATGGGACTATTTTACGCCTGAGCTAGTAGTTATTTACAACCTCTCTCCCCAAAACTAGGCTTTGAGCCCCTAGCCCTAGGTATGAAAAGCCGCATATTCGACTGTTGTTATAGAGCGATACGTCGTCGTTCTCACTAGGAAAAGCCAGTCGTTCTCGATCGAGAAAAAGTGCATCTAGACGCGGCAATCGCCGTGAATCGTCGTCGTCGATGTGGTCGGAAATGTTGCCGGCGATCGCTAAGTTCGGATCGATGCTGGTGCGATGATGTACGTTGCTTACGCACGAACAGGCTCTGCAGGTTAGTCATTGAGTAAGAACCAACCGGCGCCGGCGAATAGTTCCTCAAATTGAGTAAACCATCCTACCGCGGCCGGCGCATAGGTGAAAACACGTGGATTGGCTCATTTTGGTTCCAACTCTAGCTCAAGCACTCAAACCTCTCCAGTTACCGGTAGCCGGAGAGGTTTTTTCTAATCGCTCTTACTATTGATAAAATACGTTCCCTGCTGGTGGCATCTCGTCTAGAAAGGCTGCTGATCTGCCGCTCGTAAAGTACCCGCCTAGGCACAGTCAAAGTCTCTTCATTCCACGCTCCATCCTCTACTGCAACGTCCCACTGTTCAATAATGACCGTTTCTGAACGGGTCGTTGGCACCCACCGTGCGACTGTTCATAAAATAGTAAATCGACTTATGGACATGTCCGATTATATAATGCAACTTATTGAACAGTTTTGAACAAGTGCGAACGAGTTCGGATCCCCTAAACGTATATAAAGAGCAACAACATGGCGGTTTTCGGTTATGGGCGAGTAAGCGCCAAAGAGCAAACGACGGACAACCAGCGCCGTGAGATCGAGGCGGCCGGCTATGCAGTCGACTTCTGGCATGCCGATGAGGGCGTGTCGGGCAAGGTCTCGGCGGCCCAACGCCCGCAGTTCGCTAAGATGCTCAGATCCGCGGCGGCGAGACGCTGGTGGTGACGAAGCTTGACCGCCTCGGCCGCGATGCCCACGACATTGGCGCCACGATCAAGGCGCTGGCCGCGCGCCGCGTCGAGGTCATTGTCCTGCAGTTGGGCAAGCTCGACCTGACCAGCGCCGCTGGCAAGCTCATGCTGAACATGCTGGCTGCCGTTGCCAAGATGGAGCGCGACCTGCTCGTGGAACGCACTCAGTCCGGCCTAGCGCGCGCGAAGGCGGAGGGCAAGACATTGGGCCGCCCGACCAGCACGACCGACGAACAGCGAGCGGCGATGGCCAAGCAACACCAGGCCGGCGAATCGATCAGCGCCCTGGCGCGCTCCTTCGGCATTTCCCGCGCCAGCGTCATCCGTGTCGTGAAGCCGGCCGCTAGCATCCAATAAGGGGAACGACATGCGCCGTACTTACAAAATCCAGCCCCGCCCTGCCGATCTGGGAGGAGGATGGATCCTCAAGCTGTACGAGGACGACCAGGAAGCCGGCGGCGGCGTCTATCCGGTTCAGGAGGAAGACCCGCACGTCAACATGGAATGGTGGAATGGACTCCCTAAAACACGGCGCGTGCACTGGCTCATCATGGCCGCGTCAGCAATGCCGGCCGCGGCGCGCCACGCTTATCTGCTGGCCGAAGCCTACAACGATGCCATGGGCGAAGGTGAGTCCTGGTCGGCCTGAAACCGGCATAAATACTGGGTCTCATAACGCAACGATGATAATACGACTTATCGCTGAAGAGATCGGCGTGGAACGGGTTTTACGTCTAATGCGGTTGGAGCTCTCGTGCAAGACGAGTACGTCTACCAACGCGGTTACCCATTCGGAAACCGCGTGAACTCCTTCTGCCCGTTCTTGAGCATCACGCGCAGCGTGTCAAGGATCGCGCCCTGTGGCCTGGCAACGCACAACGTTGTGGACTCACGTGAAGTGGTGGCGCGTCTGGAAGTGGCTGTTAACGACACATCGGGAGCTGCTGCGCTGTAACTACATCCAGCAGATCCGGCCCCAGATGATCCGTAGGCACCTGGGGATCAAGCCGCAGCCGACGAGCATCTTCTACATCGAGCTGGTCCGTGCAGATGCGGAGGTTGCCTAGGCGCTGACAGTTCTAATGAGCAGGTGAGCAACGATGACAAGTCATATTATCATCGTTGCATTTCGTCAGACCCAGTAACCATGCGGGTTGCCAGAGGAAAAATTTCGGCGCGCCGAGATTCGACAAGGCCTTGATGATAGCTCGTATTATCATTGTTGCTCCTAAGGCACTGGCGACTTAACGTTTTCAAGACTGGTCATAGCTCGGTTAGTAGTGTATTTGAAGACTCGATGCAGTTTTGGTGGCAGAATAGTCATATGCAATGGAGGAAAAATGTCCCTAACTTATCGACTGACCCGCATCGGACGTCTGGCGATCGCGCCGATCAAAGGCTTCTTCACCTGGGAGACGCGGACTACTGCCCCTCGCTATGAGCCGGGTACTAGCTTGTGGATTCACCTCAAAGAAGTGGCCCGCAAGGACTCAGTCCTCTTCTTAGAGCCCTTCACTTTCGCGATCAGGGCCTTTCGCGAAGAGCGCGCTAGGGCCTGACCTAGCAAAACTGCTAGATCAAAACACCCCTACAGGAGTCCTTATGCAACGCGGCATCGACAAAATTTAAGCCTTACCTCTCACCAGAAGCAACTATGAAACGCAGCATCAATCGCATGTAAGAGCTACGGTGCCTTGAGGATGATCCGCTCGAGCGCCTGGCGTACTATTTCTCCCTTCTTCCGCTTGGTCATAGGTCAGAAATGTCTACCGGGGTGGGGGAAGCCCAATAGATTATTAAATCTTGTAAAAACAATAACGTGCGGGTGGTAAAGCTTTCACCACCTCACATCAAGAGCCACTTTACATGTCCTTAAGCGAAGCTTTTAGATAGTTGTTGTAAACCCAACGCCCGCGGCGCTCGCCATGGCCCAGGTCGTTCGAAGTCCTGGACAAAGCTATCTTGTCACTGTAACCGACAGCTAAGTAGTGTCTGTACTGGTCCATAGCAAAAGCACGACGCAAAGAATGGCATGAGTTTTCCTTCTTCAAGCCTAACCGAGCTAGTCGATCAGAATGCTGCTCCAAAGCCGCTTTTAGGCTCACGCTGACGACTAGGGTATTTTGCTTTTTTAGTACGGCCAAAGCCGCTTTAACGGCTTCTCGGGCTTTTTCAAGCCCTCCTGGAGCGACTACAACGGATCTAGCTCTCCCGCCTTTGGTTCCATCCCTTACGATGACCGGCTGGCCTTTGCTCAGATCACGATCCCACTCCCGTAACGAGTTCTGTGAAAGCACCGCTTCACGGATGCGTAAGCCTAAGGCGCGACTAAGCTCGATGAGCGCTTTTGTACTAGCCGGCGCACGTTCCAAAGCGCTCTTCAGTACGTCCTCCTGGACGACCTTTCCGGATCCGATCCTAGTCCCTTCAGGTACTCCAAGAGCTTTGTTCGAACACGTACCCTGGGCGAAATCTTCCCGGTTTACTGCCTCCAAGGCACGTCGTATGTGGCTGGTTTCGTTCTGAATCGAGCGTGGCTTTAGACCTAGATCAATAAGATGAACCACATAGTTTTTCATCTGTTTCGCAGTCATTGAAGTGGGCTCCAATTCTCCGTACCGCTGCTTCTTCGCAAACGCATCCAACCTGTTAAATGTGGTCGTCATCTTCTTCTTCGTGAGAGTCGCAGCATGTTTGACCGTAGCGGCCTTCATGAACTTCACTTTGATCGAGTCGCTTTTTTTATAGATATCGGCCATGAAATCTCAGTTAGATAAAACAATCGGGTATTACTACGCCATTCCTGCAGGAACGGTGGTCCAACGTCGTTTAGATAAGGGTGGCTGCGTCCTGCAGGACGGCTGGTACTTCGGCCAGGTAAAACATGCTGAACAGGTGCGCTATGTGCCGCGCAGGCATGATGCAAAAAACTACTTTTTGATCGACTTAGGGTGGATTTTTAGGCGGAAAGTGACCGTTACTACGGGTTGAACCCCGTAGAGGGCGCACGGCTGCTAAATTTGAGTTGGGGAGGGATGCGTGTCACTACCGGGTAGTGACGCGTTGAAAAACGAACGTAGCAGAGTGCAAGCGAGCATGTCAGCACATGATCGGGCAATCGAAGCTAGGTCGTGATTGGCATAGGCGGCAGAGGGCCGCAGTGTTGCGAGTGGCTGTGCGGCCATTCTGATCTATCCCGCAAATGCGGTAAGGGATCTTTTGGTGCTCTTTCGATGAATGACTTTCAACGAAAAAGATGAGTTGAAGATGAAGCAATGCCGCATAGCGACAGGGAAATTATACCACCGCAAATTCTTTCCTACTGGAAAATCTTCGATCAACTTTGCTCCACTTGAATCGAAGACGCTTGGCTTCGGCGCCGCGGCTTCTAACGGGTAGCGGTAGCTATTGTAATTCAGTACGTTGTTGGACCACGGAGCAAATCAACGGTGCGTTCGAATGTCGTCGACACCATTTCGGTGGCTGATGATCCCGCGTTCTAAACGAACATCCTTGCTGCGAACACTGCAGTTGACGCGGCTCGGGCAGGTCAGTAGGGTAAGGGTTTTCAACAGAACGAGCTCGAAACGTATTGCTAGTGACAGATCGAGTCAGGTAGCGGACCCAACGTCGGCGCCAAGATGCTGATACGCTGAAACCGCCCGGCGCGGATGCTGTTGGCCGGCGAATTCCATCCGTTTGCGGAGGAGAACAACTTGGTACGGCTGATCCCGGACTGTATTTGTCGTGCTGTGCAGCGACATGCTGTGGTGAGATCCGGCTGGTGATTAGGAAGTCAAGCTGTCGCTGAACCTGCTGCCCAGTACCTCGGCTGGTGCGACTTTTTTGAGAAGATGCGTGGGGCCCTATTGCGCTACGAGATTTCCTGTCGCCACATCGAGTTCGAGATTACGGGGGACTCGTGCATCCGCAATCCACAGCGCGCGATCAAACAGCTGAACAACTGTGCCAGCTGGGGATGTCAGCGGCGACGGACGACTTCGACGCAGGTTGTCAGTCGCTGCCCTGCCCACACTGCTTTCCAATTTCCACGACTAAGATCGACCAGTGACTACTTTTTTAACATGACAGCAACGGAGCAAGGCCGCTTTTAGTACAAGTCAAACAAGCTTGAGCCCCAAGTCTCAAAATTTTTTGCTCTATGCCACTATTTGGAGGTTATAGATTGCAGAAGGCCATGAAGTTCCTCCTTCACCTGAGCGAGTGCTCTCTCAGCTGACAACAGGTCGTACGTTGCGAGATAAGCAAGGATTATCGGGGTTAGTGGATGTACTCCTAGCGGAACCGCTAGGTCATCAATCTTCTGCAGGGTTGGCTGCTTCAGGCCCCGTTCCAATTCGCTTATATATGTTCTTCCTGATTCATTTGCGAAGTCCTCTTGGGTTAGGCCCCGCGCCAGCCTTACCGTGCGGAACGCAGTTCCAAACTTATTCTTACGTTTCATATTGCCCCGCTGAATTGGTGCAACATGAGACTACGGCGCATGCTATAGTACTACACGCTATAGCGTGCGATCTGCGTGCGTTTCGTATAACGACCGCCGCCACCTACAAACCGTCATGTCGTTTTTTTAGATGGCAAGCTTTCATTTAGGCACTGGACTTCCAGGGAAGGGGTCTTGGAGACATCAGCCGACCTGAGCAAACACTACTAAGGACCTCTTCCGCATCTGCATTTGCGCCAACCGTGATACCGATGAGGATCGGCGAGAGATATTGAAGTGGGGATAAGCGCTAGATTTCAGTCATGTGACTTGACATTGCTTCCCCAATTTCCGAGAAGCGCATCACTCCCTTGATCTTGCAACTGGCAGGAGCGTGTACACACTATTCGTATAGCTCTGTTTTTAGTGTTCTACGTCTAAGGTTAAACGTATGCTCGACCTCGAATTTTTAACTGACGAACAAGACGTCATAATCTTGTGCCAAAAATATTGGCATCTTGACAGCGATGGAAAATTCAATGTGAGCTTGCGAGAACTTGCTCCTTTCCACGGCATTACAAATTACGGTTATGTCGAGCTGATTGTCTTGCATAAATCAATTGCACGCGACACTCGCCGGAGGTGTCCAGTCTGCGGCATCCCCCAACGGGTTGGAAGCCGTCAGTCCGCATTGTTACCCGTAACGCCACAGCCACCTTGCAGTGACTGCCGATACCTGAAGTTAAGAGGTACCGCACGAACGGATGATTCTGCACGCGTTACCTCCATACGGGAGCCCGAGTCCGGGATGCCGTCAAAATCTGCTGTTTCAGCACTAGTCTTGTTAACTTGCCTCAGGCACCTCATCGGCATACGTTTGTACGAGGGATTTTCAATAAACGACTGCGAACGTTTCGTCCCGGCACATACAGTCCGCTTCATCAACATGCTTCATAAAGACGGCTTTCTTAAGAAAGCATCTGGCTCAAAACAGGCGAAGGGCAGTGATTCAATTAAATATTTTCTTACGGATGACCTGAAGTTAAGAGAAGACTTGAAAGATTTTAACAATCAAGGGCACTTTGGCAAAGCCTTTGATTTTAGTGGTCTTAAAGACCTCTGGCTCGATTACGCCGTTGCGATGTGTGTCCGCTTTCTCTGCGGCCAATGTGTTCTATATGGGCTACCGATAGCTCCGGAAAATAAGGAGCTATGCGCCGTGCTTCGGACGGTACTCTCAGCTCGCAGTATTGTTGAAGCTCTCTCGATGTCAGCACGAGCGGTACAGTTAATAATTGAAATCCCTGATAATGATCCTATGGCGGGGTCGTTCACGGAGGCCATATTTCACAACATTGAACAAGAATACAAATTGGTATTGGAGGAGGAATCTGCGCAGCATCTAATCGTTAAGCCAGCTGCATTATCCTGTAGTGAAGTTGGCGATTGGTTTAAGAAATGGTATGAAATAGATGAGCTTACCCCTGGCCACGCGATCACACATTCAATGTTTGCACGCATCAGAACCAACCGTTAAGAAGTTTTCACAAAACCCCAGCTAGAAATAGTTTATCGGCATTCAAGTTTCTTATCGCGTTTATTAAATTATTACGCGCATTGTAGGAACATACATCATCCACTTTTATAAGGGAGAAAACGTGATCAAGACAGAGTCCGAGTTGGACATTCATTGGTTGATTCAGATGGCACAGGATATCCGTGAAGGCAAAACGCCATCGCTTAATACGAACCAGTCAGCTATTGATCCAGACTTGGCGCATCCTGCTTTATCAATGCTAGGAGACTTTGTTGACCGTTGTGGCTCTGATATCGAACCAGCGTTTTTACAAGGATACGCTTACGGAATAAATCAAGCAGGTCTAATTGATGACGTTGTGCTAAAAGCGATTGAAATGTATGTCGGAGGCGCTGTAGATAACGATCTGACGTCAGGCAGACGCGAACATTAGCATCGCGAAATTTTGAACAACATTAACTTATTAGCCGAAATTTTTCCTCGTGTGAGGCATCGCTTGTATATTGCACATTGATCCAAGTTCTCATGAAAGCAGATCTCTCGGCCTCCACTTTAAGCTTGCTAAGATGCCGATATTTTTCCCAGACCTAGCTAATACACCAAATGGCTAAATAATTAGCACTGAACGTTCTTATTTCAAGATGCCTTTAAAATTATCCATTTAAATTCGTATCGAACCATCTTGCCTGCCCTGAGCATTTTTTTTAAGTCTCGAAAAATGCGTGCGAGAACTGCATTTTGCAGATTTTGTAAGGTAGATCAAGACGTCCCAACATATGCTTCTATATATTCTTCAGTAGCTCTCCATATTTTTTCAATGGACTTCATATGCATCGCGTAAATCTCACTCATCACAATGAATTTCTAGAATTATTATTTTGGAAAATTGCGCTTTCGCTCCGTTCGAAGATTCATCTGCTAGTACCAATTTCCGAATTCGGCGCCCCAGATGACGACTCATACCGATTAATGCTTTAGTACTTGGCAGTGCATTCGTATAGCCCTTTTAACACCTGTGGTCCAACTATCTTCCCTTTGCGTTTCTATCATTTTTAATCGCACCACAGGTAGCGTTTGAACAGGTCTTTGCGCGAAGTATTTACGTCAAACGCTTTCTAAAGCACCCGGAATTATACTTGCTCCGATAAATGCAAAGTATCGGCCTAAGCCTTGTCATCTTAGCCCTGGAAACGTAACTCTTTGTTTGCCCGAGTGTTATCGGCTCCGACTTAAGGGCCACCACCTTTGCCCCTTTGCAACGGCTTCCAGCCTTTCGAGCGCCGTTATGCTTACGTCATTAAAAATTGGCCACTTGTTTAAAACGTAGCATTTGGAACTCTACATGGCCAGAACCGGTATGAAAAAAAGAGATGTAGTATGAGATTAGAAAATAGTCGAAATATAGATAAAGTAGAGCGCGGGTTATGACCGTGCGTCTCCCGTCGTAACTAATGCGACGTCGATCTGCAGGTACGGTGGTCTCATATCGTTTAGATGGAAGTGGCTGCGGCCGTGCAGACGGGGGATACCTATGTCGGATGAAGCATACTGAACAGGTACTCTATGAACTGCGCGACCTTTCGCAGGTCGATTTCGGAAGTGATTTGGGCCTGAACTTAGTGGGTAAAAACGCGCGTCACTAAGGGCTAGCCTTCGCCAGAGCCGCATGGTTAGTGGTTATTGAGGGGAGTTTTTTCTGCGTCACTACCGGGTGATGATGGGCAGAAGAAAGACGCGGGTGTACCGCAAGCGAACACGTCATCACACGGTCGGGCGGTGCTAGCTATCAGACTAGTATCGAGGTCCAGACGCTACAAAGTTGTGATAGGCTATTTGGCCATTCAGATCCACGCCGCAAAAGCAGTAAGAAATCTTCGGATTGAAAATCTTTTGGTGGATGCTTTCGACGGAAGAGGCATGTTACGGGAAAAGAATGCTGGAGGCCGACGAAGGCTAGCGCACTTGAAATTTCGCTGATGCAGCACTTGAGTCTCCTGTTTTCTGCTGACTTGCAACACGACGTGAGCCGAGCGGCCGGACTGGATAAAACTTATATACTAGAGAAGCGTAATTAACTCGATGCTCGGTATTATCAGCTCGTCGTTTCGCACACCTATCGCATGGAAGCGGCAATGCGACAGACCTTACCGACATCGATCGCGAGTATTAGTTTGCCCTGGGCTGCTGGCCGCGTACCGAGAGCTTTGAATGAGTGGTTGTATCAATATAACGAAGAATGAATCAAACAGAGCAAATAGTAATGTGACTGCATTTTGCTTCATACACTGAAGAATTAAATACCTTGATGTGTTGGGATACGAAGTTTTTATCCAGCCTACCTCGACGTCTGTTCACGATCAGGATCAGACAGTCCGGTTACCGTTAGGTAAAGTAATTAGTGGGTACCATATTATTCATTTGATTCATTGAATCGACTTGCCAATACCCAAAGCAGATTCAGCTACGGCCGTCGCTTTTTCCAACGTTGTGCCGCCTCCTCCTGACGCTGAAGTGTTCGCGCTCCGTCGTCCTCCCAGGTTAAACGTATAATAATTCGACCTCTTTGTCAGCAGCTAGTTCGGACAGGTCCTCCCAG
>Ga0308158_10004484_pt1 | contig 11801 bp, 6 predicted proteins | sample PhyBR2_FD_201038 | JGI IMG/M metagenome (GOLD analysis project Ga0308158, IMG submission 201038) | Phyllosphere microbial communities from UC Gill Tract Community Farm, Albany, California, United States - DLSLB.R2 | ecosystem: Host-associated > Plants > Phyllosphere > Unclassified | place: USA...
GAATCTGATGGGAAGATTTTAGCGACAGGGAATTTTAGGTATTATATTCATCGCACCTATGGCAAGCCCAATAAACTGGAAACGAGAGATACCGTTATTTTGGATAGTACGGAAATTAGACATGTTGCACGACTCAATACCGATGGTTCATTGGATAAATCGTTCAGATTTGCGCCTGATGGAAAATCGTTTGTCGGTGGGAATGGCAATGTTGCTACAGTTTATCATGCTGTTGGTCCACTAAAAGGAAAAATTTTGGTGTATGGCGGATTTAACCGTTTTGATGGCGAGTCCAAAGGGTATATCGCCCGCTTAAATGAAAATGGTACATTGGATGCAACATTTAATCCTGGTGCGCAAGGCGCCGATTACAACATCTCATCGGTCACGTACAATAGTGTGACGAATAAGTATCTGGTAGTCGGTTCTTTTACAAAATACAATGGTTCTACCGCTGTCAAAGTCGCCTTGCTCAATGCAAATGGCACGTTGGATCCTTCTTTTCAGGCGAAAATATTCGAGGGCGGAAACCCATCGTATGGTTTGCAGCTAAACGATGGACTGATTGTACTAGCCGGAGATTTTGTGCGCTATAATAATATCGCCCGTAACGGATTTATGATTTTAAATGCAAATGGCGAATTGAATGCTGCGTATAATACTTCGGGATACTTTTCGGGATATATCAACAAAGCTGTCGAAACGAAAACGGAGGATGGAAAACGCGCATTGCTGCTGATGGGATCTTTTAATCGATTTAATAATGAAGAAGTGCGCAATTTGATTCGCATTAAATTGGAACAATAACCTAAAATTAAACGGATGAAAATGCAAGATAATTTTCGAAATATACATTTGTGGCTAACCTATTTATTGCTGATTTCGACGATGGTTGCCTGTAAGGATGAGTTTGGACGCGTTATACCGGACAATCAGGGCGGACAGGATACAGTAGATCTAGTGTACGGAAAGCCAAAGGTACTACTGATAATAGCTGATGGGGCCAGAGGTGAGTCTGTCCGTAATGCAAATATTCCTGTCATGAACGGGTTACTGGATCATGCCATTTATTCATGGGTATCGTTGAGTGCAGAGCATGAAGATAAGCAGGCTACAGGAGCTGATTTGGCAAGTATTATTACCGGCGTCACCCAAAACAAGCATTTGGTAATGGGAGACAATTTTAGCAATAATAACCTACAGACTTTTCCTACAGTCTATACACGGATTGCTGCGAATGTTAAAGCACCAGAGTTTAAAGTGTATAGTAGTTCCAAATTGTTTGTTGATAATTTGGCTCCAACGGCCGTTGCCAAGCTTGAAGGATCTGATCAAGCGGTTGCTGATGCCGTAAAAGAAGGATTGAAGCAGCCTGATTTAACGATGTTGACTGCCCATTTCACCGAAATTGACAAGGCTGGAAAGGCAACAGTCTATGATAACAGCAGTACGCGGTATAAAATGGCCATTGAAAACTTCGATAAACAAGTGGGCGAAATCACAAAGGCACTGGAACAGCGGTCGACCTTTAAAAAGGAAAATTGGCTGGTGATTATCACCTCAAGTAAGGGTGGACCTTTTGAAATTCCCCCTGCGCAAAATGACAATACCATTTTTAGTAATGCCAATGTCAATACATTTACCATATTCTATTCACCTAAATATAATTCAAGATTTATCAATAAACCGTATTTGGGGAGCAGATTTTCGGGAGATTTTCTACGCTTTAAAGGAGGCATATTTGCCGAGATGGCCGAGGCAGATACGCTCTTTGACCTAGGGGATAAGGATAGGGAATTTACCATTGAATTAAAAGTGAAAAAGAATAAGGGGCCAAATAATACGTATAGGTTTCCAAATTATCCGTCTTTTATTGGAAAACGTGAAAAATGGGAATCCGGCGCGCCTACAAATGGCTGGATTATGGCCTTTAAAGATGATTATTGGATGTTTAATGCGCGTGGTCCAAATGGAAGCGGAGAGGTTAACGGCCCGAAATTGAACAATGCAACCTGGAACAATGTCACCGTTGTGGGATCTATAACGAGTGACGGGAAAAGGCTTATTAAAACCTATACAAATGGGTTGCCTGGAAATGAAATGGATGTCAGCGCTTGGGGAGTGATTAACAGTCCTGCGAAGCTGCGGCTTGGGTTGGTCAATGGCGGTAGCAATTGGAATGAGGGCGACTATTACATTGCAGACGTGCGTTTTTGGAAAACGGCTCTGCCACAATCCGTTATTTCTCAATATAATTGCGAAGTGGGAATAAGTGAGGATCACCCTTATTTTCATACGTTGGCGGCAAACTGGCCAGTCGTTGGCACCGTTACAGATGGTGTACTTTATGACGAAGGTCCATTTGGAAACACCTTGAAAGTTGGTAATACAAGCTATGAAATATCAAAGCTCAATGATTTTCTATGTGCTCCTTCTGTGGAAACCATCAGCACCTTGGTACCCAAAAGTACGGATATTACTGCGCAGATTTTTAGTTGGCTACAGATTGCAAGACAGGAAAGCTGGCAGTTGGATGGCCGGGTTTGGATCGATAAATAATCTTAAAGAAGATAATATGAAGAGATTTTTTTATTTTTTGGCGATGGTTTTGAGCTATTGCCAATTTGTAGGCTGTTCGAAAGATAATCTTGAAGCATTTAACCTGCAGGATAATACGCCTGTGCAGGTTATTGCTGAAGGCGGGGGGAAAGACTTGGTCAAGACCAATGATTATGTTCAGGTACCCATGAAAGTTAAGCTGAGCAGCCCCGCATCAAAAACCTTTGATGTCGAGCTGCAGTTGAATACCGATACGGTAACGAAGCTTATTGAATCGGGAACGTTAAAAGATGTAATAACACTGCCTAATTCGGCTTTTTCTTTCCCGAATGTGGTTAAATTTCAATACGGTTCGGATACGGCTTCCTTTGTGCTCACTATATCCAGAACGGAAATAGAGCGGGTGTATGGTGAAAAATTTGCACTTTCTTATAAACTAACGAATCCGGGTAAGGGCAATCAGCTGGGGAATCCCAATAGCATCATTATAACCCTGGATTCCAAAAGTTTGCTAACGGCTGCAGATATTCATTATCTTTCCATAACGAATTCTCCCGCAACCATCATTTTGGCAAGCAGTCACAATAATTATAATACCACACCTTCCGGAATTGAAATCCCGTTAGGGGTTTCATTGGCCTCGTTTCCGAGTAAATGGTTTTATGTGGAAGTACGTGGTACGACGGATTCCATTTCAAATTGGATAGCTAAGAAAATATTGCCTGCAAATACGGTGGGACTGAAGGAAAATGAGTTTACGCTTCCATCACGTGTGCAGGTATTGGGCAACAAGTCATCTGCAGACTTCAATATTTCAGTTCCTTGGGATATTATTGCAAAAAATAAAGACAAATACCTGGCAATTACTGTCTATTTAAAAGATCCGACGTTGCATGTCATCAATCCAAAAAAGAACTACACAACTATTTTGATTGATTGTGCAAACGTTGTTGAGTTTGATGTGACGCAAGAGGGTACATTAACGGTCAATAGAGATAATAATGGCGGCCCGAATGCAGGAGAGGGAAGTCTTAAATTTGTCGATGACCTGACAAGTACCAAATTTTTACAAAGTGCTTTTACAGGTGATTTGCAATGTACATTGACCTTTACGCGCACACTTAAAATTGGAGCTTACACACTTACTTCTGGAAACGACGCGATCGAACGTGATCCAAAGAGCTGGACACTTGAAGGTTCTCTTGATGGTAGTACTTGGGAAGTTATCGATACGAGGACAAATGAAAGTTTCCCAAATCGTATTCAAACACGAAGATTTAATGTACAGAAACCGGGTAGCTATAAATTTTACCGTCTGAATATCACCGAGAATGTTGGTAGCAGTTTATTCCAATGTTCGGAATGGCGGATGATTGAATTCTTGTAATTAGAGCTACTCACTTGTGTTATTTTATAACGATGAAAATTATAGTCATGAAATTAGGAAGATATATTTATAGTATAGTTTTACTATTTGCTTTACTGGGCTGTGGAAAGGATAAGGAAGTTGTGGTTGAAGAACCGCAACTCCCTAATCCTCAGTCAGCCTTCTCAATCAAGCAGGTCGCCAAGGATGATCCTTTTACATTTGAATTTACAAATCAATCCAAAGATTACACGGAAACGCGCTGGAGTTTTGGTGATGACAGTACGTCGTCGACAACATCTCCACAGCATACATTTTTAACCACAGGATCTTTTATTGTGAAGTTGCGCGTTCTTAATGAAAATGGAGATTGGGCGCAACGCGAACAACTCGTGACAATTGATGCAGAAAAATTGGTGCGCTTCAATGCGACAAAAAATGGAACGGGTAAACTGACCCTGAGCTACGATAGCGATATTGCCGTTAAAAGTGTTGCTTGGTCTCTGTTGACAGATAATGACCAATACGAGCAGGTCTCTGATAAGGCCAAAGCCGATATATCTATTGGCGTTGGAATGTTTGCAAATTATAAACTTGCTGTCAAGACACCAAAAGGTTCTGTGATAGAAATTCCCAAATTACTTACGGACCTTGGGATCGTCAAAGACTTGACCAATATCGACAATACCTTCTACATTTCGCAGGATAATTCCAGCGGGCCTGATGCGGGAGAGGGGTCTAAGAAGCTTATAGATGGTGATCTGACGACTAAATTATTTATCGGTGGCTACCAGCCGGGAATGTTCTGGCAGTTTGCGTTCTATCAACCTCAGACAATCAATGGGTATACCATCACGACCGGAAATGATTCGCCCGAACGGGATCCCAAAGACTGGGAAATACAGGGGTCTAATGATGGCGAGACTTGGGTGACTTTGAATACTGTCACAGGTTATAGCTTTGGTACAACTCCTGAAGATCGAAGAAAATCCGTAACATTTACATTCTCCAATACAAAACCATACAGTTATTACAGGTATGTTGTTAAAGCTGTTTCTACGGGGTCAAATTTCCAGATGACAGAATTCAGGTTATTGGCATTGCCACAGTAGTTTGATGCGATATCGTTAGCATGCAGCAGTGACATTAAACAGAAGAAACCGGGTATATATTTTTGGGAAGGCAGTATTGGCGTTTACAGCGAATAAAATGTGAACTTTAATACTGTCTTCTTTTTTTGGGTCGATATAAAATAAATTGGCAATAGTAGATATTCGTTTGTTTATTGTAACCATCTTGTGAAAAATAGATCAGTCATCCGCTATATTTAAATTTCTTGGTTATATTTACTAATACGTTTTAGCTTTTCAGGTTATTTTAAACAGCTTTGACCAAATCAATAATTATGTTTAACATTAAAAAATTAACGAGCGGCCTTCTTTTTCTTTTTGTGGCTCATGTCAGTTTAGCCCAACAGTCTTCTCCAGTGGATTATGTAAATCCTTTGATTGGCACGGAGTCTAAATATGAGTTGTCTAACGGAAATACCTATCCTGCCATTGCACGCCCCTGGGGAATGAATTTTTGGACCCCGCAAACAGGTAATATGGGTGACGGTTGGGTATATACATATACTGCTGATAAAATCAAAGGATTTAAGCAGACACATCAGCCTAGTCCATGGAATAACGATTATGGACAGTTTTCTTTGATGCCGATAACGGGTAAGCCGCAGTTTGATCAGGAAAAACGGGCCAGTTGGTTCTCGCATAAAGCAGAGGTTGTAAAACCTTATTATTATAGTGTTTATCTAGCAGACCATGATGTGACTACAGAACTTACACCTTCACAGCGTGCGGCGGTTTTTCAGTTTACTTTCCCAAAAACAGACGAGGCTTATGTGATTATTGATGCTTTTGACAAAGGATCTTACGTCAAGGTTATCCCGCAGGAAAATAAAATTATTGGTTATTCAACAAAAAATAGTGGTGGCGTTCCAGACAATTTTAAAAATTACTTTGTCATTACCTTTGATCGGCCTTTTTCGTACAAAGCTGTAGTACAGAACGGCAATATTAAAGATAACCATCTGGAAGTGCAGGATAATCATGCCGGAGCGATTGTTGGTTTCCCTTCGTTAAAAAAGGGTGAGAAAGTAGTCGCTAAAGTTGCTTCTTCCTTCATCAGTTTTGAACAGGCAACACTTAACCTGAACGAAGTAAAGCCCAAAACATTTGAACAGGTTGTCATCGAAGGTAAGGAGCAATGGAATGAAGTCTTAGGCCGCGTCCAAGTTGAAGACAATAATATTGATCGCCTGCGTACTTTTTATTCCTGCCTTTACCGTTCGACATTATTTCCACGGGATTTCTCGGAAATTGATGCTTCTGGAAAAAGAATCCATTATAGTCCCTACAACGGACAGGTTTTGCCTGGTGAGATGTTTACGGATACAGGTTTTTGGGATACGTTCAGAAGCTTGTTCCCACTTTTAAATTTATTGTACCCGTCGATGAACGACCGTATGCAGGCTGGCTTGGTGAATGCATACAAGGAAAGTGGCTATTTGCCTGAATGGGCATCACCCGGGCATCGTGCCTCTATGATAGGCAATAATTCGGCATCTATAGTCGCTGATGCTTTAGTCACCAACAGGACGGGTTATGATAAAGAACTCCTTTGGGAAGCACTAAAACATGGCGCTAACAACGCATACCCAAAACACTCCTCTACCGGACGGTTTGGTCATGAATATTACAACAAATTAGGCTATATTCCTGCAGATGTAAAGGTGGATCAGAATGTGGCAAGGTCGCTGGAATACGCTTATAACGATTGGTGTATTTATGAATTTGGAAAGGTGCTAGGTAAGTCAGCCTCCGAAACGGCCGTTTATGCGCAACGTGCGATGAATTACAAGAATCTTTATGACCCGAGTACAAAGTTGATGCGGGGCAAAAAATCCGATGGATCGTTTGTTGCAAATTTTGATCCAAGCGCCTGGTCGCGCGAATATACGGAAGGAAATGCCTGGCATTGGAGCTTCTGTGTATTTCATGATCCACAGGGATTAATAGATTTGATGGGCGGGAATAAATCATTTGTTTCCATGCTGGATACGGTATTTGCTATTCCAAGTTATGAGGGTATGAAGAGCCGGAGCATGATCCATGAGATGCGTGAAATGCAGGTAATGAATATGGGACAGTATGCGCATGGCAATCAGCCTATCCAACACATGCCTTATCTCTACAATTATGCGGCACAACCTTGGAAGGCACAATATTGGATCCGCAAGATTATGGATAAACTTTATTTGCCTACTCCCGATGGTTACTGTGGCGATGAAGATAATGGGCAGACATCAGCTTGGTATGTCTTTTCTTCACTGGGATTTTATCCGGTTTCGCCGGGCTCTGGAGAGTACGTTATTGGCTCTCCTCAGTTTGAGAAAGTGACCTTAAAACTAGAAAACGGGAAAGAAGTTCATATCCATGCAAAACAGCAGGGCCCAGACCAAGTCTATGTAGATCGACTTTCCTGGAATGGAAAGGTGTATGATAAAAACTACCTTCGCTACGCCGAACTCTTAAAGGGAGCGAAATTGGAGTTCAATATGAGCACTGAGCCAAATAAAAACAGAGGAACAAAAGAAGACGATGCACCCTATTCTTTTAGTAAGGAAAAACGTTAAGATGAAGCTTCATTAAATACCTTTTAAAGATCAAATGATTTGTACAGTTTGATTTATAAAATGTAAAATATTAAAACCATGATGACAAACCCAGTTGCTGTCATGGTTTTTTTACACGAATAAAATAATCTTGGTTATTTAAAATCATACCTTTGTGATTCGAAAATTCGATATGTTAGGTAAGTTATTTCATCTTATAACACTCTTTGCGTACCTCAACCTCTTGACGTATGAGTCCTTCTCATCAACGACAGGACAGGTGCTGCATGCGGGGGAAACTATCGTGGAATATTTTTTGGATGATGTATTGGATTTAGAACCTATTCATTCTTCTCAAGAAGAGAAAGTATTGTTGCAGGACGACTATCGTATATTTGCTGTCAATAGTCAGGTCCTGTCAATCTTTATATTTGTCTTTGGAATCGTATTTACAGCCTTATGCTTCTCCAAGGATAAGGTACATCCGTTTTATCGGTCGAAAACCCTTTGTCGCCCCGGTTATTATCAATTCTTATATAGATTCCGGCCTTTCTAAGTGCCTTATTTCACTTTTCTTTCGGAGTAAAAAATAATACTATCTTTTTCTAATGATGTTGGGATTGTACTTTCCCTGCATTTCCATATTGTATTATTATAGCTCCCATCTAATTTAACATTTTATTTTTTATCGTTTTTATGAAGAAATTACTTGCGCTGTGCCTATTATTGGGTACGGTAGGGATGCTGGCTTCCTGCCGCTCCTCTAATGCGAATGCCGAGCAAAAAGCAGAAATTAAGAATATACCCGTTACACCATTGATTGTAATGGACACAACGGTATATCAGGAATATATAGCCGATATCCAGGCTTTAAAAAATGTGGAGCTTAGGTCCAAGTTGAACGGCTTTTTAGATAAAATCTATGTAGACGAAGGAGCCTGGGTAAAGAAAGGCCAAGTATTGTTTAAATACAATAATGAAGAGTATCGCTCGGAGCTGGCCAAAGCCAAAGCGCAATATGATAATTCCATTGCTGAAGCGCAAAAAATCAAACTTGAGATGGAAAGAACCCAAAAATTGGTCGACAAAAATATTGTGAGCCCATCCGAGTATAACCTATTGAAGATCCAGTTAAAAGCGGCAAATTCCAAAATTGAAGAAGCCCGTGCTTTAGTCAACCAAGCCCAGACGAGACTCGACTATACCGTTATCCAAGCACCATTTGATGGCCGGATAGATCGAATCTTATTAAAGGAAGGATCATTGTTGACCGAAGGCAGTCTGATTACCACGATTTCTGATCTAAGTCAGGTCAATGTTTATTTTGATATTTCGGAACGGGAGTATTTAACGATGATGCAAGATAAACTGGATGGGAAGGAAATCCGTAAGACCGTGAAGTTGATCTTGGCAAACGGGGCGTTATATCCACATGAGGGGATTGCCCATATTGTAGAAAGTGAATTTGAAGCCAATACGGGATCTATTGCACTCCGAGTCCAATTTCCCAATGCGGAGCATATCCTGAAACACGGTGCATCTGGTAAGATTGCCGTGCCTATGGAGACTGGAGAGCACGCATTCGTACATCAAAAATCTGTATTTGAGATCCAGGATAAAACATATGTGTATGCCATGCAGGCAGACAGCACAGTGAAGATGACGCCTTTTGTTGCGGGGCCCCGTGTAGGACATTATTATATCGTAGAGGCTGGTCTTGATCCGAATGTTAAAGTGGTGTATGAAGGTGTGCAAAACCTGCGTAATGGAATGAAGATTAACCCAAAATTGAGGAAGCTGTAGCGGAGGATAAATTATGTTTGAAACATTTATAAAAAGACCCATATTATCGCTGGTCATATCGGTCTTTATTACCCTCTTGGGTTTGCTGGCTTTGTTTACATTACCTATTACACAGTTCCCGGATATTGTCCCTCCCTCTGTGGTGGTGAATGCCAATTATACTGGAGCAAATGCGGAGGTAAGTACTAATGCGGTGGCTATCCCACTGGAAAAAGCTATCAATGGTGTTGCAGGGATGACCTATATGAACTCCGTGTCAACCAATAATGGAAGTACAGTGATCCAGATCTTCTTTGAAGTGGGTACCGATCCAGATATCGCCGCGGTCAACGTACAGAATAGGGTAACAACAGTATTGGATGAATTGCCGGAAGAGGTTATAAAAGCCGGGGTAACAACGGAGAAAGAGGTCAATTCGATGTTGATGTATCTGAACGTCTTTACTGAAGACCAAACTGCTGACGAACGTTTTATTTATAACTTTGCCGATATTAATATCCTGAAGGAACTCAAACGTATCGAGGGTGTCGGGCTAGCCCAGATTATGGGGATGCGTGACTATGCCATGCGCGTATGGGTGAAGCCGGACCGTATGGCAGCCTATAATATATCTGCTGAGGATGTGGTCGCTGCTTTGCGCAAGCAGAATATCGAGGCTGCGCCTGGACAAACTGGTATTAGCTCAGATAAAATGCGCAATATGCAGCAATACGTATTGCGTTATCCGGGCAAGTTTACTGAAATTGATGAATATGCCAATGTGCCTATCCGTGCCAATTCCAATGGTTCAATTATTCGGATTAAAGACGTAGCCGACGTAGAATTTGGTTCCCTGGATTATGAAATGGTCTCCAAGACTGATGGTCGTCCATCGGCATCCATCATGCTGAAACAGCTGCCCGGATCAAATGCGCAGGAAGTTATTCAGCGGGTAAAAGATCGTATGGCTGAATTGAAGCAGAACTCATTTCCTGCTGGGATGACCTATACCATGGGGTATGATGTATCCCGTTTCTTGGATGCCTCTATTTCATCGGTGATCAAGACTTTGTTGGAAGCATTTCTGTTGGTCTTTATTGTCGTGTTTATCTTTTTACAGGATTTCAGGGCTACGGTTATCCCGATCCTAGCGGTGCCGGTCTGTCTGATCGGAGCCTTATTTTTCATGCAAATGCTGGGCTTTTCAATCAATTTGTTGACCTTGTTTGCGCTGGTACTGGCCATCGGAATTGTGGTGGACAATGGGATTGTAGTCGTAGAGGCCGTGTACGCCAAAATGGAAGAAGAGCATCTACAACCCCTGGAAGCGACCTTGGAAGCGATGAAGGAAGTTGGGGGCGCCGTCGTGGCAATCACCTTGGTGATGTCAGCAGTGTTTGTTCCGGTAGCCTTTCTATCCGGCCCTGTAGGAATATTTTACAGACAATTTTCTTTGACGCTGGCTGCGGCAATCGTGATTTCAGGTATTAATGCATTGACATTGACACCAGCCTTGTGTGCGCTTTTCCTCAAATCCCCCCATGACCGCAAGCCATCCAATAATTGGTTAGACCGATTCTTTAAACAATTTAATAAGATTTATGACCGCACAGCTTTCGGCTACAAGGGAATATTGGTGAAAACAAGTGCGAGACGTGGACTTACGCTATTATTACTAGGTGGTTTCTTTTTGGCAACTTGGGGGAGCAGTGCCATACTGCCTTCTGGATTTATTCCGACAGAGGATCAAGGGATGATTTATGTCTCCGTAACGACCCCTCCGGGTGCGACAGTAGACCGTACTGAGCGCGTATTGGATAAGGTTGATTCTGTAGCACGCAAACTGGATATTGTCGAAACGGTTTCAACTTTATCGGGATATAGTATTGTGACTGAAGTATCAGGTGCGTCTTATGGTATGGGAATGATCAACCTTAAGCCATGGAAGGAACGTGATCAGACGGTCGATGATGTGATCAAAGAACTACGCGAGAAAACAAAAGATTTTGTCGATGGACAGATTGATTTCTTCCCACCGCCGACTGTACCGGGTTTTGGTAACTCTTCGGGATTTGAATTGCGCCTATTGGACCGTAGCGGTAATGAGGATCTGAATAAAACAGCGGAAGTATTACAGAAATTTATGGATGACATGGAGAAAAGTGAAGTGCTCCAGGATGTCAGTTCCAGTTTTGATGTTAACTTTCCGCAGTATATGCTGAAAGTAGACTATGATATGGCCGCAAAGAAAGGAATATCAGTAGAAAATGCGATGAACACCTTGCAGACCTTGATGGGAAGTCTTTATGCAACGAATTTTATCCGTTATGGACAAATGTACAAGGTGATGGTACAGGCAGGACCAGAGTACCGTCAGCGGCCCGAAGACGTACTTCGGCTGTATGTGAAGAATGAAACGGG
>Ga0308158_10004488_pt1 | contig 11793 bp, 11 predicted proteins | sample PhyBR2_FD_201038 | JGI IMG/M metagenome (GOLD analysis project Ga0308158, IMG submission 201038) | Phyllosphere microbial communities from UC Gill Tract Community Farm, Albany, California, United States - DLSLB.R2 | ecosystem: Host-associated > Plants > Phyllosphere > Unclassified | place: USA...
TCCTTCCACCGCGTCCTTGCTTGGGTGGCCTCAGAGGCGTACTCCTGAAACACACGCACGGCCCCCGTAGCGACGAGCGCATCCACTTGCGAATCCAACGACTGCCCTCGGGTGCTAACCCTCGCGTACCCAATTACGTTGCCCGACACGTCAAAAAGCCTCCATCGCAGGTTTTGACCAGCTTTCATTTCGAAAACCAGTTTTGACTGTAAGCCGCAGCGATAAATGGCGGTCTTTTTGTCGTTTTCCGAAGTCGCCTGCACAAAATGCCCAAAGTCGTCTGCACGACCACTACATGCCCGTAAGGGGATCCTCCACCGGACGTTACACTGACTGCTCTGCACAATCGGTTCCTATCACCATGAGTATGCAGATGCTTGGGCGGTAGCCAAAATGAGGCCAAGGTTATCCCGAGGTACCCCTTTTGGCAGGACGGATCTCTTATCGGGCCAGCTTCGGCCAGGGACTGCAATTGCTCCGCGGCTTTTCAGAGTGCGGTGCGTTCAGGGGTCAGAGCGCAGCCATGCTTCCGCGTCTGAAGTGCTGGTGAAGTACCGAATGGGGGAGGGCCCTGAGTCCAAAGCGATGTAGTGGTTGGCGATGATTTCATCAACGGGAGATGCACCGGTCACGGCTACTTTCCGGGTCAGCTTCGCCTGGGCAAAGACTGTACGGGCGCCGCGGTCCAGCCCAGCGACGCCCGTGAGATCGACCAGCATCAAAACCCTGCTGTACTCGCCGAGCCTTTTCACAGCTGCCAGGCACTCCAGCGCGGCCTGCTCGCTGACGCGGACACCCGGACGCCACTGCACCTGGACGATGTCTTCCACCAGCGATACTGTGCACTCCGGATACTTCAGGATTTGAATCATCCCGCCCGCCTTTCACTGTCGGAACAGGCCCAGGAGAGACCGCGGGGAAAGTGACGCAGCGGGCCCGCTGTTTCACAGGCAAACGCCGTGGCCAGGATTCCGCCGCGACAGGCAGTCAAGGGCGGAAATGTCCAATATGTCCAGCACCCGATGTGGAAGCCGGGACATCCCGCCTGTGCCAATCGCCAGCAGGCGGGAAGTCCGGCATTGCCGGTCCCTTCGCGGCTGCAGTCGCGCTGCAGTCCGCGCGTAGACCATCGCGCTCTGCTGCACGACCCCACGAGTATTCCCTGTCATCCATCACTTTTGACTCAAGGTTTCCGAAGGATTACCACAATCTCGTTGTAGCCACTCTGAGACGGGCCACGCAGGTTTGCGTTGACTTGCTCGGTCGCGGGACTGAAAGAAAGCCCTGCGGTCCCCCCGGATGATAGGGCCTGTAATAGTTCACATCCCTGGGCTGCTACTGTTGTGCCGTCCACCGGCGTCGGCCTTTCCCCCAAGGCGTCCGGCGCCGGCGGGCATGTATCTGTCCTGCTGCCGGGAGCTTGTCCCTTACTGGTGAGCCGGGATGGATCGCGCATAGAACCGGTCCTTTTGGGGGCGGCTCTATGCGCTCTTCAGACTAAGAAAGGGCCGCCCGTCCACGGGCCTGCACAAAGAATCGTTTCTGACGATGCAGCCCTAAGATCCGGCTGCGCAGCTAAGGTACGGACATTGGTACCGAGTCCGGCTTCAGCGGATCCCATTGCTCCCTGGCCACGTCACCGCTCCGGAGACCCTCCGCGGACCATGGCGCAGGGCAGCTAGTCTGTTCATGTTCCGTGCCTGCGCCATCCGCGCGCTGGTGTGTAGGTGGCCAGGATCGAGCCCGTGTCGGCGATTGGAATCGGATCACGGGAGCAGACCAACATTGCACTGATGCAGTGCAGGCCTCTCAGAGCTTCCGCGGCCTTTGCCACGGCATGGCACACGTCGACGCCTTCCACCTGGAACTGTCCCGCACTCGAGGCCGTCCGGTATTCGATCACGTAAGGCATGCCCAAGCATGGCAGCAGCAGCTGACCAGGGATACGGTCGAAAGACCCGTTCAGAGGTCCCTGACCTCTGCAATGATGAAGTGATACACGACTTCCTGTTCACACATGAGGTGTGCACTCGGGCGGATTCGTTCGTCTGCAAGAGTTGATGCCATTTGGCTACGGTGAAGACTTGGTTGGGTTTCACGACAGGGGGCGGCATGAGCACGGTGGACCTAAAGGGCAAAGGCACGATGGAGTTGTCCGACGGGGTCCTTCACTTGCGCTGGAAACAAGGGGCATACGTGGGCGTTGGCGTCGCCAAGGCCGGGCTCGCCGCTCTTTCCACACTGGGCCAGGGCGCAAAGTTGCCGATGCTCGTCGAACTCCATGGCGTCACCCACTCCGCGTCCGCTCGAAAAGTCTTTCCCGACTCATCTGTCATCTCGCGCATGGCCCTTGTAGGTTCTTCTCCCCGTGATCGTGTGCTCGGGATGTTCCGCCTACCCCTGGCCCCGACCGGATTCCCGGTCAGGTATTTCACCTCGTCCGACCAAGCCATGGCGTGGCTGCTTAGGCCCTCGGTCGAAGATGGCACAGAGCTTGGGCAGAAGTAGCGAATTCCTCAACCACGCCCGTGTTACGACCGTTCGGCCTAGCGAGGAAGTCACATCTCATATCCCTCCACACGAGACGGCTGGCCCCGTCGGGTACGCCATGTAGCGACCACAAAAGCCGCGATCTACCGCCAAAATGACAGGCGCTCCGGTTGCTGCTAGCGCGGCGTGGTTCTTGCAAACGAGGAATTTCCTTAAACCATCGAATCGAGAATTCAGTGTCCGTCGCGCTTCATTGGATGAGGACTCCTGGCAGCCGAAAGCAGGGTCCGGCTAGCGGGAAAGCAGTTTTTTACCGTCGGGCCGCAACTCCCCGGCCGGCGAAACATGCCGATACAAGGTTTGGCGGGTGACACCAAGTTCACTGCAGAGTTCACCGACCTTAGTCCCGGGCTTGCCCATGGATGCCATGGCCAGCCTCAGTTTGGCCGGGGTCATTTTGTATGGTCGTCCACCGTTGCGTCCTCGGGCCCGGGCGGAAGCGAGGCCGGCGAGGGTTCGTTCGGAGATGAGTTCGCGTTCGAATTCGGCGAGGGCGGCGAAGATGCCGAAGACGAGTTTCCCGGAGGCGGTGGTGGTGTCGATGGTGGCGCCCTGCCCGGTGAGGACCTTGAGTCCGATGCCGCGCTCGGTCAGGTCGTGGACGATGTTGACCAGGTGCCGCAGGTCCCGTCCGAGCCGGTCAAGCTTCCAGACAACCAGGGTGTCCCCCTGCCGCAGGGCTTTGAGGCATGCTGCGAGCTGGGGCCGGTCATCCTTCTTCCCGGAGGCCATGTCGTCGTAGAGCGAACCGGCGTCAATGCCGGCGTCCAGGAGCGCGTCGCGCTGCAAGTCCGTGCTTTGGGATCCGTCCGCCTTTGAAACCCGCATGTACCCAACCAGCACGGCCACTCCCCTAGTCACATAGACGTTCGTTTAAGTGACAGCAGACCCTCTGCCCGATTCGAAATCGGAACGTGTCACGTAACCCGTTACTTATTCTACGTCAGGCAAAGGGTCCATTTCCTTTTGTTTGTGACAGAAAGTCGAGGGGGATCTGCAGCTCGGCGAAGGTGTCCCGAAGACCGCGGGCGGATTCTTCACTGCGGCACCCGTAGCGTGCGAAGTCGAAGAGGTGCTTCGCGACCACCGGATCGGTTTTGGCTGCCGCGATGCACGTGTCCAGGGTTGTGGTCACCTGGTTCCAGAGCTCGTCCAGTGTCGGCTGCTTCTGCACGCCTGCGGCGCCCGTCAATGATCGCGGCGGAGTTCCATCGCTGATCGGTGCCTTCGGTTCGGGGTGCAGAAGGTGCGCGGAGGTTCCCAGTGCTATCAGTGAGCCGTCCTCGATCATTTCCATCGCCGCGGCAGCGGCTTCGAGCAGTTGCTGCTGCCTGGCCCAGTGGAGGGTCTCGAACGGTTGCCATGAGTGCAGGCCGGCTCGGAACGGGTGGCCGCAGTGGTCCCAGACCCGGCGCACGTCTTTCAGCTGCCGGCCGTATCGTCCCTGGGCCGTGCTGAGTTCATCCAAAAGGGTCCGGAGCAGCCGGAACCAGACTCCGGCGTGAACCAAGCGCCGGGGTAGGTCTACGGATCCTGTTGTTATTGCCTGCCAGGTGTGCCGGTCCATCAGGGTCAATGACTCCGGGAGTTCCCGCTGGTCCTCGGCGGAGGTTGTCCACTTGATGTAGTCAGCAGGGTGTCCTTCATAGGTCTCGAGCCGGTGTCGGTGTACCGGGCAGCTGGCCATGAGCGGCAATCGCCAGAAGAGCAGTATCGTCGGGCCGGACTCCAGGCATTCGCGGCATCCCCGCAGCACCTGGGTTTCCGCGAGCCATGGTAGCCACTTCCGCGGTGTGTAGATTTGGCGCCGCGTCGATGGCAGGAGTACCGAGAACTGGTGCACATAGGTTTCGTAAGTATCGGGTGCAGGGGTGAGGGAGTCGAGGAGCCATGGCGCCCAGCCGGCCATGGTCATGGCCTGTACGCGGTGCTGGTCGAGGCCCGTACGTTTGGCGAGCTCGTCGAGCAGGTGCCGTGGCGGGTCCAGATCCAGCTCAGCGTCGCTGAGCTCCCCGTGGCCGAGTGCGTGTTCGAGCAGCTGGTACGAGTACATGCCGTAGCTGCTCGCCGTCCGCCGCAGCCAGGAGGCCAGCGCTCCGGCGGTCTCACATCAGTTCGCGTTCAAACAAGCGGCGCCGTTCGGTAGGTCCTGCATAGTCAGCCATGACCAGAGTGCGCCGATTGATACGCTCTTCACCGCTTTCCACGGCAGCGATCGACGCGGTCGTCAGAAGCCGGGCGAGTTCGCCAATGGTTCCCTCACTTCGGGCGAGTAAGTACTGCGCCATGTCCGCGGTAGCGATGTCCGAGGGGCGCTGCAGCGGCAGGGCGGCCGCGAAACTGGCCAATAACGACAGAGTGTCCGCACCGGTGTTCCACAAGGGAAGGACGATGGGTTCAAACCGGTTCTCCAGCTGATCATCGGAACGCACCGCAAGATATGCCTCCCGGGTACCGACGCCGACGATCGGGATGCGCAGCTCGTTGCCCAGGAACCGCAGGAGATTGAGGAACTCCCGGCGGCTGTTGCCCTGCCCGGCGAGGACATTGTGCAGCTCGTCGATGACGAGCATGCGCACTCCCGTTAAGCGCAGCAGTTTCAGCGAGATCTGCTCCACGTCCGCCAGGCGCCGCCGTGGTTGAAGCGGTGCCCCAAGCGCGGCCAGGAGCGCGATGTAGAAGCGCAGCACGGAAGGCTCCGACGGCATCTGCACGCACAACACCGGAATGAGTTCCCGCTCCGGCTCGGCCACGGGCGGGTGTCCCCGGCGGAACTTTTCCACGATCATCGACTTGCCGTTGTTCGTCGGCCCGATCAGCAACAGGTTCGGCATGCGCTGTTTGTCCGGCCACGACAACAGGGACTCCAGGCGGGCCACCGCTTCCACCGCGCGCGAGTAGCCGATCCACCACCGGTCGGCCCGGATCAGTTCAACCCGCTCGTTAGCAGGTAACCGTGCCGCGGCCCGCACACTCGGGTGCAGGTGGGACAACTCCGGTGCCTCGTACTCAGGAATGGTCACCACTGCTCGATCTGATCGAATCGCGGTACCCGGGCCGCATCCGCGACCATGTCCGGTTCCTGCTGAGCAGGGGCTTCCGGCGGGAGTAATGGGAATGGTGTCTTCGAATGCGCCGTCGTCACTGCATTGCGGCGCTCGGTGTCGCGGCGCATGCGCTTGGTGGTTTTCGAGGCAGTATTTGCGATTTCCCGCATTTGCCCGATCGTGCGGAACAACGCCGCTTCGTCCACTTGGGCTACCCCGCGCTCGTGTAGTCGCGCCAGGGCGTGCCGGTGCTCCCACAGGCTTACTGAGGGGTTAGCCATCGTCCGGTAAGGGACCTCGACATAGTGGGCGCCCCCTGGTTCCAACACCCAGATTCTGCTGATGTCCCTGGGGTCCCGCCGGATGAGGAACGGCCCAAGCGTTTCGCGCCGGCTGATCCACGGTTTAAGTGCATTGGAGAAGTAGTGGACATGATCGATGACGAAGCCCGTCCTCGTCAGGGTACGCCGCACAACGGGAAGGAAATCGACCAGGAACCCTGTCGGGTTCAAGGCCACCGGCGGCAGCCCTGTCGCCGCCACCCCGTCCGTCCACCGGCCAGCTGGCGTTTGCCCGAGCGTGCTGTGGGTAGTGCCGTGGTAGTTAGTGACGGCAAGGGCCATCCATTTCTCCAGCTCGCGCAGGGTCAGCGCCGCTTCCCGGTCGGAGTCATAACGACCCCGTTCGCTGGGGTTGGAAAAGGTGGTCCCGGGAAGTTCGTGGATTTGCTTCATCGCGGTGCCGATCACGCGTTCCACGATCCCGCCATAATGAGGACGGCCCATCGGACGGTAGGCCAGCTCGATACCGTGCTGGTCGCATCCTCGCCGGAGCGCTTCGCTCTTGAATTCGCTGGCATTATCCAGGTAAAGCAGCCTCGGCTTCCCGCTCATGGGCCACCCCGACTCAACACCCAGACCTTCAAGCCACGGCCGTTTGTCGGTGGCGGCATGCGCCAGGCACAGCCCAACCGACACTGCCGAGGGAGCCTCCAAGGTCACAACCATGCCGATGATGCACCGACTGTAAACATCGATCGCGACAGTCAAATACGGCCGCCCAATCGGTCGCCGCTCCCGCTCGTCCACCACGATCACATCGATGACGGTGTGGTCAATCTGCACCCGCTCCAGAATCGTGCCGACCGCAGGCACCTCGTCCCCGGCGGACTGTAGCGACCGCACTGCATCGGCCCCTCCCCTGTGCCGGCCTACCTCAACTGGATTCAACGCCCGGATGCGCCGCTCCACCGTATTACGGGCCGGGACAGGAAGCTGCCGTGCGCGGCAGGCCGCAGCAATATCCCGATACACTGCCGCCAACGTCCGTTTCTGCCGAGTCAGGAACAGCTTCCGCACCATCACCCGGACGAGGTCCTCAACCTCCTCTGACAGCCGTGCAGTCCCCTTCCCTCCGGAGGAACGGCCAGGAGCCAAATCTGTCAGCAAACCAGAACCATCACGATTGCGTCTGATCAGCACGTACACCTGGCGTCGCGATACGCCCAAGGCCTTAGCGGCAGCATCAACCGCTGCCCTGCCAACGACCGTCCGCGCAGCCAAGGGCCCGATCACGGCCGCGACCGACTTCGTTCGATTCCAGAGATCATCCGGCATCGTCAGCGTGCCTGGCTCACGAATGGGCGCCGATTCCGCATCCACTCCGACACCTCCCTCGGCGTGCAGAGGAGTAGTAAGCAAAACCGACCCTAGTGCAGAGGAGTACGGAAAAACCAGTGCTCAACACCCGCCTGCACAACCGCGGAAACGGGCTGCTCGCCGTGCAGGCGAGTACGGAAAATGACACTTTTAGCGGTGCTCATTGTCGTCGACCGGCATCGGGACGCGCGGGTAATGGGCCAGGTGGCGTACCCGTCAAACCGCACCTTGACACAAGTGTCGTGGATCACGCACTATATGTATCGATACAAGTTCCAAGAAAACGCTACGTCAGCGCGGACGGAGGTGGAGAGATGCAGCAGCTCGAAGGTGCGCCTCGAGGTTCACGTCTTGACGCTCTTCTATCCCGCCATTGCCGTCGACTCTCGGGCAATGACGTGGACAGAGCTCACAAATTCCGTTGGACCCGCGTTAGGCGATTCGCCCGAGATTCTCTGCACAAGCAGCTTGACAGCTGTCCTCGCCATTTCGGCGCTGTCCGGGTCGATGGTGGAGAGCGTGGGCGTGCTGTATTGGCCTTCCACCAGGTTGTCGAAGCCGATGACCTTTACGTCTTCGGGGACACGAAGTTTGGCCTCGTGGAGGGCACGGAGAGCTCCAAGTGCGACGGTGTCGGTAGCACAGAACAGCCCGTCGAAGTGGATTCCGGAAGCGATGAGGCGGTTGACGGCTTCATGGCCACCTTGCAGCGTGAATTCGTTGATCGTGACGTGCAGCGAGGAGTCGGCCTGGATTCCCGCCGCTGCCAACGCCTGCTGGTAACCGGCATATCGGAGCGAGGAGGCGTCCGGATCTGGCCCCATTGGACCCATGACCGCGGCGATTCGGCGGCAGCCGCGCTGAATCAGATGAGCGGTGGCTGCATTCGCCCCTTCCTCGTTGGCCATGGCCACGTGGTCAACGGGGCCGGAGAAGATCCGTTCGCCCAGGATCACGACCGGGTAGTCGACACGCAGCATGTTTGCGTCGCCGGCGCTAAGGCCAACGGTGCTCAGTATCAGTCCGTCGTACATCCGGTTGCGGGACAACGCCAGGGCGTTGATTTCGTTTTCCTTGCTGCGCCCGGTCTGCTCAACGAGCACACGGAGGTTGTGCGCCGCGGCTTCCTCGATGACTCGCGTTGCGAACTGCCCCCAGTAGGGGCGGTCGAATTCCGCGACTGCGAGTCCGATAGTGAATGTCCGGCCGGCTCGCAAGTTCCGGGCCGCGTGGTTGACGCGGTAGTCGAGAGCTTCCATGGCCTTGACCACTTTTGCCCTAGTACTGCTTTTCACATGGGGGTGGTCGTTGATGACATTGGAAACGGTCATCGGCGAAACGCCCGCGGCCTTGGCCACATCCTGGATGGTTGCCATCCTCGTCCTTCTTCCCAGCCGAACTAATTCGGCGTCCAATCACCGAATGCACCAACTCTGTATTGATCCACCCTCATTGTATCGATACATACGATAAGGAGAACCTTTTGAATCACCGGAATGCTGGAGCCCCCGCCGTTCCCGCTCTGATTGATGGCTATTACGCTGACCCACACCTGTGTGTTTTTGACGGCAGGTTCTATCTTTACCCCACGACCGACGGCAGTGACTCCTGGGGTGCCACATCCTTCCGGGCGTTCTCATCACCGGACCTGATCGACTGGACCGATCACGGCGTCGTCTTCTCGCTGCCGGACCACACGCACTGGGCCAGAGAACATGCATGGGCTCCCGCTGTCGCAGAACGGAATGGAAGCTATTTCCTCTACTACACAGCGGAGCAGGAAAATATTGGCGTAGCCGTGGCCTCGTCCCCAACCGGGCCGTTTGTTGACCTGGGAAGGCCGTTGATCGCACAGGGCGATTTCCCTGGGCGGGCCATCGACCCAAACATCTTCGTCGATGACGACGGCGCAGCGTACTTGTGCTGGGGCAACGGAATCGCCCATTCGGTGCTCCTGAATGAGGACATGACTTCATTCAAAGCATCCCAAGTGATCTCGTGGATTCCGACGGGTTTTCGAGAGGCCGTCAATCTGCACCGGCGAGGGGATACCTACTACCTCTCATGGTCAGAAAACGATACGCGGGACGAGAACTACAGGGTCCGCTATGCGACCTCCACCAGCCCCTTTGGTCCCTGGACAGACCGCGGCATCCTCCTGGAAAAAGCCCCCCAATGGGGCATCCGGGCCACCGGGCACCACTCCATCGTCAGGATTCCCCACAGCGATGAATGGCTCATCGCTTACCACCGCTTCGCCATCCCGGGCGGGACAGGGTACCGCCGGGAACTGGCCATCGACCCATTGATCCACACCGAAGAGGGGCTGCTCCAAAAGGTTGTCCCCTCCAGAGAACCCCTCGTTAGAGATCTCGCCACCTATCGCCCTACATCTGAAAACGCATCAAACTAACACTGGAAAGGCACCTTCCATGCTTCGTAACACAACCGGCCCCCGCCCCCACCGCAGAAATTTTCTGCGCCTGACAGTTCTCGGCACAGTAATCGCGGCCACGACGGCACTGACAGGGTGTTCCGGTACTTCCGGAGGCTCCGGCTCGGACAACACGGTCAGCTTCTACTCGTGGGACAACGAAGCGAGCATGAAGCCTGTCCTGGACGAGTTCAAGAAAGAAAACCCTGACATCGACCTTAAGGTCTCCTACGGCACCCCGGTCCAGGGCTACATCTCTACCCTCCAGACCCGCATCAACAGCGGCACCGCGGCCGACGTCTTCATCATCACGGCCGAGAACAAGACGGAAATCATGAACGGAGGATTCGCCAAAGATCTCAGCGGCGAGCCCTGGATCGGTAACCTCGCTGATGCCGCCAAGGCCACCTACACCAAGGACGGAAAGGTCTTCGGCGCCGCGACCTCTTCCTGGGGCGGCGGCATCCTCTACAACAAGGACCTCCTGGCCAAGGTCGGGTTCACGAACCCGCCTAAGACCTGGGACGACTTCCTGACACTGTGCAAGAAACTCAAGGACTCCGGCATCACCCCGTTCTACGAGCCAGCCGACACCATCCCGGTGAGCCTGGCAGCCCTCGTCGGTCTACAGAACCAGTCCAGCGGCGGCACAATGGACGCCGACATCTGGGCCGGCAAGACCTCCTTTGGCAAAACCTGGACCGGCCCCCTGCAGGACTGGTCAAAGCTGTTCAGCCAAGGGCTCGTATCATCGTCGGTCGCTGGCCTGACAGGCGACCAGATCACCTCCGAGTTCCAAAGAGGATCGGTGGCGATGATCAGCACCGGATCCTGGGCATTGGGCAGCATCCAGAAGGCGGCGCCGAACATGAAGATGGAGTTCATGCCGGTACCCGGTGACTCCGGCACCTACTGGGCCGGGGCGGTATCGCCCGGGTACGCCATCAACGCCAAGACTGAACACCCAAAGTCGGCCGAGAAGCTCGTCGAGTTCCTTCAGAGCAAGACCGCCGTCGAGCTGTACCAGAAGCAGAACGCTGCCATTACGACGACCAAGGACTTCACGCCAAAGCTTGATCCCGCCCTGGACTCCATGGTTCCGGCGGTGCGCGAGGGGAAGTTCTATCTCCCGCAGGTCACGTGGCCGACGAACTCAGCAGCACTGAACAGTGAGACTGTCTCCCTCCTTCAGCAGCTCATCCAAGGCCAGAGCACTCCCGAAAAGGTTGCAGCCGGCCTCGACGCGAAGCTGGCGTCGCTCCAGGGCAAGTAGCACTCCCAGGAGGGCCGGCGGAAACGAATAATCCGCCGGCCCTCACCCCCCAGAAAGGCATCCCGACGTTGGCACTCTCAACAACACCCGAACGGCAGCAACTGCGCCCTCCAAACGGCAGGGACGGAACTCCACCCAGGAAGCGCCCGCACCGGCTCTCCCTGACGTCCTGGGTCTTCATGGCCCCGATTGCGGTGGTCTTCGTCGCGCTCTACGTGATTCCAATGGGCCAGTCGCTTTACTACAGCTTTACCGACTTCAACGGCTACGTCAGCAGCCCCAAATTTGTTGGCTTCAACAACTATGCAGAGCTTTTCAAAGACCCGTCCATGCTCTCGGCACTCGGCTACACCGTTTTCTACGCCGTCTCCACGACCATCTTGGTCACCGTCGCGGCTATCCCTCTCGCGCTGACCCTGAACAGGAATTTCCTCGGCCGCAACCTCGTCCGCTCCGCATTCTTTTTCCCTGCTGTTCCCAGCGTCGCCATCTTGGGCCTGGTGTGGGGCTTTATCCTCAACCCCCTCGGCTCCGGCGTGCTGAACAGCATCATCCACTCCCTCACCGGGCTCGGTCCCATCCCATGGCTCTCCAACAGCACCCTCGCCCAGCTCTCAACAGTCGCTGTGACTATCTGGGCGCAGACAGGATGGCACGCGGTGCTCTACCTTGCCTATCTGCAAGCCATCCCGGCCGACTACTACGAAGTCTCCAAAATCGACGGGGCCAGTAGCTGGCAGAGCTTCCGCTACATCACCCTCCCCCTACTCGTGCCGGCCATGGCCGTCAGCCAACTGCTCCTGATGACCAACGGGCTTAAAGTATTCGACC
>Ga0308158_10004493_pt1 | contig 11787 bp, 9 predicted proteins | sample PhyBR2_FD_201038 | JGI IMG/M metagenome (GOLD analysis project Ga0308158, IMG submission 201038) | Phyllosphere microbial communities from UC Gill Tract Community Farm, Albany, California, United States - DLSLB.R2 | ecosystem: Host-associated > Plants > Phyllosphere > Unclassified | place: USA...
TTCGCTGATGCCGCAGAAGAAAAACCCGGACGCGCTGGAGCTGATCCGCGGCAAGTGCGGCCGCGTACAGGGCGCGCTGACCGGCATGATGATGACGCTGAAAGGCCTGCCGTTGGCGTACAACAAAGACATGCAGGAAGACAAAGAAGGGCTGTTCGACGCGCTCGACACCTGGATGGACTGCCTGCAGATGGCGGCGCTGGTGCTGGACGGCATTCAGGTTAAGCGCCCGCGCTGCCGGGAAGCGGCGGAGCAGGGTTATGCGAATGCCACCGAGCTGGCGGACTACCTGGTCGCCAAAGGCGTGCCGTTCCGCGAAGCGCACCATATCGTCGGTGAGGCGGTGGTAGAAGCCATTCGCCAGGGCAAACCGCTGGAAGCGCTGCCGCTGGCGGATTTGCAGCAGTTCAGCGCGACGATCGGCGACGACGTCTATCCGATCCTGGCGTTGCAATCCTGCCTGGACAAACGTGCGGCCAAAGGCGGCGTCGCGCCGCAGCAGGTGGCCGCGGCAATCGCCGCAGCGAAACAGCGTTTGGCTTGACGACGAGGGCGGCCTGGCGCCGCCCTTGAACCTTTACCCCGCCAGGCGTGCGCAGAGATAACGGTTCAGGCTCACGCCTTCTTCCATCGCGCCGATCGCCAGCCGGCGATGCTGTTCTGCCGCTGTTGCAAATCAGCGATGTCATCCCTGATCTCGTTCAGTTGCCTTTGTTTTAGTATCGTTATTGATATCACTTCAATATCGAAGCATAAAAAATGAGCGCAGGAGGGCCGTGAGGCAAGAGGAGGGAGGAAAATCTGGAAAGCGCTGCGCAAAAAAACCGGGCCTGAAGGCCCGGTAGGTGTGAACGGAGAAGGAGGCGTTATTCGCCCGGACAGCGCTGACAGCGCTCGATTTCGGCCGTGCCGAGTTTGAGCTTCGCCTGCAGGTCGCGCAGCGCAGTGCGCAAGCCTTCTTCGATCACCGGATGATAGAACGGCATGTCCAGCATCTGATCGACGGTCATCTGCTGTTGGTGCGCCCAGGCTAACAGGTGCGCAATGTGTTCGGCGTCCGGGCCGATCATTTCCGCGCCGAGGAAACGGCCGGTGCCTTGCTCGCCGTAAACGTGCAGAATGCCTTTGTTGCGCAGCATCACCCGCGAGCGGCCCTGATTCTCAAACGAGACTTTGCCCACTTCAAAGCAGCCGCAGGCGCTGAACTTCTCGCTCAGCTCGCGGAAGGTTGAGCCGACCATGGCGATCTGCGGATCGGAGAACACCACCGAAATCGCGCTGCGGCGCAGACCCGGATTGATCTCCGGGAAGCTGCCGGCATTGGCGCCGGCGATGCGCGCCTGATCGCTGGCCTCATGCAACAGCGGCAGTTGGTTGCTGGCGTCGCCGGCGATAAAGATATGCGGCACGCTGGTTTGCATCGTCAGGCGGTCGGCCAGCGGCACGCCGCGAGCGTCGAGCTGCAGGCCGGTATTTTCGAGGCCCAGCCGATCGACGTTGGGGCGGCGGCCGGTGGCGGCCAGCACGTAGTCCACCAGGATCTCCTGCGACTGCCCCTGCAGATCCTGATAGCGGATAAATACGCGGTCGCCTTCGCGCTGCATCATCTCCACTTTCACGTCGGCGTTGAGGTAGAATTCTTCCCCCAGCGCCTTCGCAGCGTAATCGCGCACGGCGCTATCGGTCAGCGGCCCGACGGCACCGCCGATGCCGAAGACCTTGGTGTCGACGCCGAGGCGGTGCAGCGCTTGCCCCAGCTCCAGCCCGATCACGCCGGGGCCGAATACCGCCACGGACTGCGGCAAGTCATCCCAGTTGAACAGATCGTCGTTGACGATCAGGCGATCGCCCAGTTCATTCCACGGCGCCGGCCAGCTGGGGCGAGAGCCGGTGGTGATCACGATGCGCTGCGCCACGATGCGCGTATGGTCATCGACCTGCAGCGTGTTGTCGTCGATAAAGCGGGCATAGCCCTGAATTTTGTCGGCGGCCGGGATCTCGTCCACGCCTTCCAGCACGAAGCCGACGAAACGGTCGCGTTCGCGTTTGACGCGCGCCATCACCTCGCGTCCGTCGATACGCGTTTTGCCGGTTGGGTGCACGCCAAAGCCCGGCGCACGTTCGATGTGATGCACCGCTTCGGCGGCGGCGATCAATAATTTGGATGGCATGCAGCCAACGCGCGCACAGGTGGTGCCGTACGGCCCGCCTTCAATCATCACCACGCTGGGGGTAGACAGTTTGGCCGCGCGATAGGCGCCGAGCCCTGCGGTGCCGCCGCCGATGACCGCGACATCAACGTTCAACAGTTTCATATCCGCTCCTGAAAGGTAAAAAAAGGGCGGGCCGTAGCCCGCCAAAGTTCACGTTGGCTTTGTTATTACTTATTAAGCTGACAGGAATGTTTCCAGATCGTCGCTGCCGCCGATATGACGGCCGCCGATGAAGACCTGCGGCACCGTGGCGCGGCCGCTGACGGCGCGCAGGCTGACGGTGGTGGCGTCTTTGCCCAGCACGATCTCTTCATACTGAATGCCGCGCTCTTGCAGCATCTGCTTGGCTTTGGCGCAGAATGGGCAGCCCGGTTTGGTGAACAGGGAGACCGATTCCTGCACTTTGAATTCCGGCGCCAGGTATTTCAGCATGGTGTCGGCGTCGGACACTTCAAACGGGTCGCCCGGCTTGTTCGGCTCGACAAACATTTTCTCGACCACGCCGTTGCGTACCAGCATCGAGTAGCGCCATGAGCGAGGGCCAAAGCCCAGATCCGCTTTCTCGACCAGCATGTTCATGCCTTTGGTGAATTCACCGTTGCCGTCCGGCACGAAGGTGATGTTTTCCGCATGTTGGTCGGCTTTCCAGGCGTTCATGACGAAGGTGTCGTTCACGGAGACGCAAAGAATGCTGTCGACGCCGTGCTGCTTGAATACGCTGGACAGTTCGTTGTAGCGCGGCAGGTGGCTCGAAGAACAGGTCGGCGTGAACGCGCCCGGCAGCGAGAAAACAATGACGGTTTTGTTTTTGAACAGGTCATCAGTGGTCACATCAATCCATTGGTCGCCCTGACGGGTGTGGAAAGTAACCTGAGGAACTTTCTTGCCTTCTTGACTGGTAAACATTGATTAACCCCTTAATTAGGAAAAGTAATTTCTAGCATTTAGCGCGATGTCGCTTCGTTGGGACACATTATTGTCGTTGGGGCTTGATAGATCTAATCGCTCATTGCTATCTTATCTATCGCCATGAGCTATCATGGAATGGAGGGAAACAATGAATATTCGTGATTTAGAGTATCTGGTCGCCTTGGCCGAGCACCGGCACTTCCGCCGCGCGGCCGATTCATGCCATGTAAGCCAACCCACGCTGAGCGGGCAGATCCGCAAGCTGGAAGACGAGTTGGGCGTCATGCTGCTCGAGCGCACCAGTCGCAAGGTGCTGTTCACTCAGGCGGGTCTGTTGCTGGTGGAGCAGGCGCGTACCGTGCTGCGAGAAGTGAAAGTATTGAAGGAGATGGCCAGCCAGCAGGGCGAAGCCATGTCCGGACCGTTGCACATCGGCCTGATCCCGACCGTGGGGCCTTATCTGCTGCCGCAGATCATCCCGACGCTGCACAAAACGTTCCCGAAACTGGAAATGTACCTGCATGAAGCGCAAACCCACCAACTGCTGGCGCAACTCGACAGCGGCAAACTGGACTGCGCCATTCTGGCACTGGTGAAGGAAACCGAGGCGTTTATCGAAGTGCCTTTGTTCGATGAACCGATGAAGCTGGCAGTGTACTCCGATCACCCGTGGGCGCAGCGCGAGCGCGTACCGATGCCGGATTTGGCGGGTGAGAAACTGCTGATGCTGGAGGATGGCCACTGCCTGCGCGATCAGGCGATGGGCTTCTGCTTCCAGGCGGGCGCGGACGAAGATACCCACTTCCGCGCCACCAGTCTGGAAACGCTGCGCAATATGGTCGCGGCCGGCAGCGGCATTACCCTGCTGCCGTCACTGGCGGTACCGCCGCAGCGCGAACGCGACGGCGTCTGCTATCTGGATTGCTACAAGCCGGAGCCGAAGCGCACCATCGCGCTGGTGTACCGCCCCGGCTCCCCTTTGCGCAGCCGTTATGAGCAACTGGCCGAGGCGATCCGCGAACACATGCAGGGCTACATCGACAGCGCGTTAAAACAGGCGGTTTAAGCCGTTTAGCGCCGCCACCCGGTAGGCTTCGGCCATGGTCGGATAGTTGAAGGTCGTATTAACGAAATACTCGATAGTATTGCCTTCACCTTTCTGTTCCATGATCGCCTGGCCGATGTGGATGATCTCCGCCGCACGCTCGCCGAAGCAGTGGATCCCAAGGATCTGCAGGGTGTCGCGATGGAACAGGATCTTCAGGCTGCCGACGTTCATCCCGGCTATCTGCGCGCGCGCCAGATGCTTGAACTGGGCGCGGCCCACTTCATACGGCACCTTCATCGCGGTCAGTTCCTGCTCGGTTTTGCCGACGGAGCTGATTTCCGGAATGGTGTAGATGCCGGTCGGGATATCTTCGATTAAGTGACCGCTGGCTTCGCCGGAGGCGATCGCTTGCGCGGCGATGCGGCCCTGATCGTAGGCGGCGGAAGCCAGGCTCGGATAGCCGATCACGTCACCGACCGCATAAATGTGCGACAGCGCGGTTTGATACATGCTGTTCACTTTCAGCAGCCCGCGGCTGTCCGACTCCAGGCCGACGTTCTCCAACCCCAGCGAATCCGTGTTGCCGGTACGGCCGTTGGCGTACAGCAGGCAGTCCGCTTTCACCTTCTTGCCGGACTTCAGGTGCACGATCACGCCGTCTTCGGTGCCTTCGATCTTCTCGAATTCTTCGTTGTGGCGGATCACCACGCCGTTATTCCAGAAGTGGTAAGAGAGCGAATCCGACATCTCCTGATCGAGGAACGCCAGCAGGCGATCGCGGGTGTTGATCAGATCGACCTTGACGTTCAGGCCGCGGAAGATGGACGCATACTCGCAGCCGATCACCCCGGCGCCGTAAATGATCACGTGGCGCGGCTCATGGCTCAGCTCGAGAATGGAATCGCTGTCGTAGATGCGCGGATGGTTGAAATCGACGCTGGCCGGATGGTAAGGGCGCGAGCCGCAGGCGATCACGATGTGATCGGCGCGGATGGTGTCCTGGGTGCCGTCCATGTAGCTGACGCTGACGGTGTTGGCGTCGATGAAGCGCGCGTCGCCGGCGAACAGTTTGCACTGGTTCCGCTCATAGAACCCTTGGCGCATTCGGGTCTGCTGGCTGATGACGTTATCGGCGTGGCGTAAAATGTCAGGGAAGGTCGCGCTGAGCGTGCGCGAGTTGTTGTAAAGCGGGTTCTGGTTGAATTCGATAATGCGGCTGACGGCGTGGCGGAGGGCTTTGGAGGGGATGGTGCCCCAATGGGTACATCCGCCGCCTACGTTATTGTACCGTTCGATAACGGCCACGCGGGCGCCTTGTTTCACCAGCCCCATGGCGGCACCTTCACCACCAGGGCCCGAGCCAATCACAATGGCATCAAATTGATAGTGCTGTTGCATGTAGGAGAGACCTGTTTTTTTATACAAGATTACAACGGTATCTTAACATCATAGCGCTGCTCACCCAATCACCATTAGGCTTTTTGAGTCAAAGCACAATCGGCTCAGGGTGGAAGTGTGATAGAGCGCGTTAGTATAAATGCTGTTGCAATAAAATTTGCTATATTGCCGAGTCTAGGGCGTTAGACTGAGAAAATGGAACCTATCCGGATATGCATATGGGCGTCAGAGCACAACAAAAAGAACGGACTCGTCGTTCCCTGATCGAAGCCGCTTTCAGCCAGCTGAGCGCCGAACGCAGCTTCGCCAGTCTGAGCCTGCGGGAAGTTTCACGCGAGGCGGGCATCGCGCCCACGTCGTTTTATCGCCATTTCCGCGATGTGGACGAGTTGGGGCTGACCATGGTGGACGAAAGCGGTCTGATGCTGCGTCAGTTGATGCGCCAGGCGCGCCAACGCATCGCCAAAGGCGGCAGCGTGATCCGCACTTCGGTGTCCACCTTTATGGAATTTATCGGCAACAACCCGAACGCCTTCCGCCTGCTGCTGCGCGAGCGCTCCGGCACATCGGCAGCGTTCCGTGCGGCAGTGGCGCGCGAGATCCAGCATTTCATCGCCGAACTGGCGGACTACCTCGAGTTGGAAAATCACATGCCGCGCAGCTTTACCGAAGCGCAGGCCGAAGCGATGGTCACCATCGTGTTCAGCGCCGGCGCGGAAGCGCTGGATATCGACGCCGAGCAGCGGCAGCAGCTGGAAGAACGGTTGGTGCTGCAACTGCGGATGATCTCCAAAGGGGCGTATTACTGGTATCGTCGCGAACAAGAAAAAGCTTCTGTGTCCCACGTATAAAAAAGGTAAAAAATGATGGAAAAACCAGGCCGTGAAAATGGCACCTTACTGCTGGCGTTGATTGCCGGCCTTTCGATCAACGGTTCCTTTGCCGCGCTGTTCAGCTCGGTGGTGCCGTTTTCGATCTTCCCGCTGATCGCGTTGGTGCTGGCGGTGTACTGCCTGCATCAGCGTTACCTGAACCGCGCCATGCCGGACGGCATGCCGAAGCTGGCGGCGGCCTGTTTCCTGCTGGGGCTGTTGCTGTACAGCGCCATCGTGCGCGCCGAGTATCCGCAGATCGGCTCCAACTTCCTGCCGTCGGTGATCTGCGTGGCGCTGGTGCTGTGGATCGGCATGAAACTGAAGGCGCGTAAGGCGCCGGATGCGCCGACTCAAGAATCGTAATGAAACGGGGCGCCATCATGGCGCCCCTGTCATATCAGCGGTGCTTTTCCAGCAACACGCCGCATTCCATGTGATGGGTATAAGGGAACTGATCGAACAGCGCCAGACGGCTGACCCGGTGGGTGGCCTGCAGCGTTTCCAGGTTGGCGCACAACGTTTCCGGATTGCATGAAATATACAGAATGCGCGGATAAGCCTGCACCATCTTCACCGTTTCATCGTCCAGCCCGCTGCGCGGCGGATCGACGAAAATCGTCTCGCAGTTGTAGCCGCTCAGATCGATGCCTTTCAACCGGTTGAATTCGCGTACTCCGTTCATCGCCTGAGTGAAGTCTTCCGCCGCCATGCGGATGATCTGCACGTTGTCGATATGGTTGGCGGCGATGTTGTACTGCGCCGCCGCCACCGACGGTTTGGCGATCTCGGTCGCCAGCACGCGCTCGAAATTGCGCGCCAGCGCCAGCGAGAAGTTGCCATTGCCGCAGTACAGCTCCAGCAAATCGCCTTTGGAACCGGCGGTGACCGCCAACGCCCACTCCAGCATCTGCACGTTCATGGCCGCGTTGGGCTGAGTGAAACTGTTTTCCACCTGGCGATAAATCATGTCGCGGCCGGCGACCGGCAGCACTTCGTCAACATAATCCTGGTCGAGCATGATCTTGGTCTTCGACGCTCGGCCGATCAGCTGCAGGTCGAAACCCTGCGCGCGCAGCTCGTCGCGCAACTGCTCGGCGCGCTGTTGCCAAACGTCATCCAGCTTGCGGTGATACAGCAGCGAAGCGATGATTTTGCCGCTTCGCGTCGACAGATAATCTATCTGGAACAGCTTGTGGCGCAGGATCGGCTCCGGTTTCAGCGCGGCGATCAGGGCGGTCATCAGGCGGTTGATCAGCTCGCTGGCCGCCGGGAACTGATCGACGCGAATACGCTGCTTGGTCTGCTGATCGAACATGATGTGATACATGTCTTCCGCGTCGTGCCAGATGCGGAATTCGGCGCGCATGCGGTAGTGGTCGACTGGCGAGCGGAACACTTCCGGCTCGGGCGCCGCGAACGGTGACATCAACGTCTTCAGGCGGGCGACTTTCTCCGCCAGTTGGTCATCGTAACGTTCAATAGGCAAATTCTCGGGCGTCATGTGTTTCTTCTCGTCAGGCAAATTTGATCAGCGGGGATTGTAGGGAATCAGCCAGTGAAGTCCAGTTTTGTCGCGTTTATTATTTGTAACATTAATGGCAGTCTAGACATCTATTTGCATTGATCGTAGCATTGCCGTCCGGCCTCAAGCAGCGAGTGAAAAGGGAATCCGGTGTGAATCCGGAGCTGACGCGCAGCGGTAAGGGGAAGTCACGGCGATAGCGTTTCGACGCAGACACTGTCCACTGCAGGATGGGAAGTCATCGCCCGTTGCCGGTCGCGCCCTGCGGCCCGCAAATCCCAAGCCCGAAGACCTGCCGGTGTTACGTCGCAATGTCCGTGGCCGTCGCGAACTACCGGCCATGATCCTGCGGCATCCGCCAATTAAGTTTGGATGCTTTTCTCATGACAATTACAAAAAATACGCTGCTGGCGGTGGTCTCTTCCGTCACGGCTTTTTCTGGATGGGCGCAAGACAACACTACAGCCACGAATGGCGATAACCTGGTGGTTACCGCCAACCGTTTCCCGCAGCCGGTTTCTTCCGTGCTGGCTTCTACGTCGATCGTGACTAAAGATGATATTGATCGTTGGCAGTCCAAAAATCTTTTAGAGGTGATGCGGCGACTGCCCGGCGTTGATATTGCTCAAACGGGGGGGTTGGGACAAAGCGCCTCTTTGTATGTCAGAGGTTCAGAGGCGCGCCATACTTTAGTGCTCATAGATGGTGTCCCAATCGCGAAACCTGGTATTACAGGCGTGGCGGATTTTAACCAAATACCTATCTCGTTAGTGCAACGTATTGAATTTATCCGTGGACCTCGCTCCGCAGTATATGGTGCCGATGCTATTGGGGGGGTCATTAACATCATTACACAGACGGATGCAGATAGAGCAAATCTGACGGCTGGATTGGGTTCCAACCGTTATCAGGAATACAGTGGTAGTTTCCAACGCAAGGTGAACGACAATACTCGTGTCACGGTAGCAGGAGCCTTTCAGGACAGCAAAGGCTACAACATCCAACCTAACTCGACATATAGCGTAGATAGCGATCGTGACGGTTGGGGTAACAAATCGTTCTGGGCTGGTATTGAGCATAAGTTTAGTGAACAGGTGTCTGGCTTTGTCCGTGGTTATGGCTATGGAGCAAGTAGTGACTACGATGCGGGGTCTGCAGGAAGCCCTGATGAACAGCAGATCTATAATCATACCTATGACGGTGGACTCCGCTATCAGCAAGACAGTTTTGCCTCCCAGATCGTCGCCAGCTACCAGAAATATAAGACACTTAATTATCTCAGTACGGAAGGCCGCTATGCCGATAGTAATTCCCTGGATGACATGGAGCAGCGTAATGTGCAATGGGGTAATACGTTAGCACTGGGACATGGGATGGTGAGTGCAGGCCTTGACTGGAAGCAACAAAAACTGGTTTCCACGGGTCTTGGTTATGACTCTGTAACTTATTTGCCTTATCGAGCGGGTGATAATTACAAACAGGATAATACTGGGGCATATGTTACTGCCCAGCAGCAGTTCGATACCATCACTGTAGAAGGTGCGCTTCGTGGCGATGATAACGAGGATTTTGGTACGCATGGCACATGGCAAACGGCTATTGCTTGGGAGTTCATCCCTGAATATCGTCTAGGTATCTCTTATGGGACGGCTTTCCAGGCGCCTACGTTAGGTCAGCTATATGGCCAGAGGCGTTTTGGTATCGCCTCAAATGAACATTTGAAGCCTGAAGAGTCGAAGCAGTGGGAAGCCAGTTTGGAAGCTACCTCTGGACCATTGCACTGGCGGTTGGCTGCTTACCACAATAAAACTAGCAACCTGATTGACTATTACTATAACACTTTGACGTCATCGGGCGCCTACTACAATATTAAGGCCGCCACTATGAAAGGTCTTGAATGGAGTGGGGATTTTGATACCGGGATTTTCAATCATCAGATTACGCTCGGTTATCTTGATGCTCGCCGGGATGAAGATAATGAAGTGCTGGCTCGTCGTGCCAAACAACAGGCTAAATATCAGTTGAGCTGGGTAATGTATGACTTTGATTTTGATGTTAGCTATCAGTATTTCGGTAAGCGCTTCGATAACAACACCAGTATCTATAATACGGAACAGCGTCGTTTACCGAGTTATAGCACTGTTGATCTCGCAGTTTCGTATCCGGTCACATCTCATCTGACAGTTCGTGGTAGAATTGCCAACCTGTTTGATAAAGATTATGAGACGGCCTATGGCTACGCTACTCCAGGAAGAGAATACTACCTCACTGGAAGCTATACCTTCTAACAGCACCGCCACACCTCGCCCGACGGTGCTGGTTTTCGATTCCGGCGTCGGCGGGCTGTCGGTGTATCAGGAGATTCGGCAGTTGCTGCCGGATCTCCACTATATATACGCGTTCGACAACGTGGCGTTCCCCTACGGCGAGAAGTCCGAAGAGTTTATCGTTGAGCGCGTGCTGGAGATTGTCGGCGCGGTGCAGCAGCGTCATCCTCTGGCGATTGTCGTCATCGCCTGCAACACCGCCAGCACGGTCTCCTTGCCGGCCCTGCGCGAGCGCTTCAGTTTCCCTGTCGTGGGCGTGGTGCCCGCCATCAAACCGTCCGCCCGTCTTACCGTTAACGGCATTGTCGGCCTGTTGGCGACCCGCGGCACCGTACAGCGCAGCTACACCCACGAACTGATTTCCCGTTTCGCCACCGACTGCAAGATTGAGTTGCTGGGCTCTTCTGAACTGGTGGAGCTGGCGGAAGCCAAGCTGCATGGCGAAGCCGTGCCGCTGCCGGTGCTGAAGAAGATCCTGCATCCGTGGCTGAGCATGCGCGAGCCGCCGGATACGGTCGTGCTGGGCTGCACCCATTTCCCTCTATTAGCTGAAGAGCTGATGCAGGTGTTGCCGGAAGGCACCCGGCTGGTGGATTCCGGCGCGGCGATTGCCCGTCGCACCGCCTGGCTCATCTCTACGCAGGAAAACCTGGTCTCGAGCCAGGAAGAGAATCTGGCGTATTGCATGGCGTTAAATGAAGATACTGACGCTTTATTGCCCGTTTTGCAGGGCTACGGCTTTAAATCGTTGAAAAAACTGCCGCTTTAACGGTGTTTTGGTTAAACATTCAACGGTCGGAAAAAATATTGAAAATAGGGGTTGCGGCCTGCCGAGAACTCCCTATAATGCGCCTCCACTGACCGGGAACAACGACTGACAAACCGCCGGGTCAGCGAGAGGAAAGCGAAATAAACGCTTGACTCTCAGGGCGAAAAGCGTAATATACGCAGCCCGCGCCGATGAGCTTCTCGGCACTGCTCTTTAACAATTTATCAGACAATCTGTGTGGGCACTCCACAAGACGATATCCAGCATCTTCGGATGCAAAAAAATATCAAGTCTTGAAGAGTGACTAACTGAAGTAAAATTCATGCAGTAAATCTTTGAGCATCGCTTCTCGAGTGGAAGCACATCAAGCTTTTAATTGAAGAGTTTGATCATGGCTCAGATTGAACGCTGGCGGCAGGCTTAACACATGCAAGTCGAGCGGTAGCACAGGGGAGCTTGCTCCCTGGGTGACGAGCGGCGGACGGGTGAGTAATGTCTGGGAAACTGCCTGATGGAGGGGGATAACTACTGGAAACGGTAGCTAATACCGCATAACGTCGCAAGACCAAAGAGGGGGACCTTCGGGCCTCTTGCCATCAGATGTGCCCAGATGGGATTAGCTAGTAGGTGGGGTAACGGCTCACCTAGGCGACGATCCCTAGCTGGTCTGAGAGGATGACCAGCCACACTGGAACTGAGACACGGTCCAGACTCCTACGGGAGGCA
>Ga0308158_10004495_pt1 | contig 11783 bp, 12 predicted proteins | sample PhyBR2_FD_201038 | JGI IMG/M metagenome (GOLD analysis project Ga0308158, IMG submission 201038) | Phyllosphere microbial communities from UC Gill Tract Community Farm, Albany, California, United States - DLSLB.R2 | ecosystem: Host-associated > Plants > Phyllosphere > Unclassified | place: USA...
GGCGGTGACGACGGCGTTGTGACCGGACGCGAGTACGGCTTCAGCGAGTGCGCGGCCAAGTCCGGTGGAGCAGCCTGTGATGAGCCACGTTGCCATGGGTATTTCCTTTCGTGGGGGAGTGGGAAGCAGGGCGACGGCGGGCGCCTAAGCCCGCTGCCGCCGTCGTGCGTGGGCTGTCAGTTCGTGGGCGCCGTAGCTGTTGTCATCCGGGTTGACGGTGACGCCAGGGGCCACCAGCTGGTCGATGCGGTCCAGGACCTCGGGGGCCAGGACGGTGTCGGCGGCGGGGAGGTAGGACTCCAGCTGCTCCATGGTGCGCGGTCCCACGATGGCCGAGGTGACGCCGGGGTGGTTGATGACGAACGCGATGGCCATTTCGATGAGCGTGACCCCGGCCCATTCGGCCACCTGCGCCAGCTCCTCCACGATGTCCAGCTTGCGCTGGTTGGCCGGCTGGCTCATGTCGAACCGGGCGCTGGGCCGCGCGCTCGAGGTGGGCCGGGCCGCGGAGTCCTTCCGCCACCGCCCGGAGAGCCAGCCGCCGGCCAGCGGGCTGTACGTGAGGGTGCCCATTCCGTGGCGCTGGACCGTGGGAAGGACGTCCTCCTCGATGCCGCGGGTCAGGATGGAGTACGGCGGTTGCTCGGTGACGAACCGCTCCAGGTTGCGTTCGCGGGACGCCCACTTCGCCTCCACGATCTGCGAGCCGGAGTAGGACGAGGAGCCGATGTAGCGCACTTTGCCCTGTCGGACCAGGTCGGTGAGCGCGCCGAGCGTTTCCTCCACGTCGGTGTCCGGGCTGGGGCGGTGCACCTGGTAGAGGTCGATGTAGTCCGTGTTCAGCCGGCGCAGCGAGTTCTCCACCTCGCGGATGATCCAGCGGCGGGAGCCGCCGCGCTGGTTCGGGTCCCCCTCGTCCATGGGCATGAAGAACTTGGTGGCCAGGAAGACGTCGTCGCGCTTCCCGGCGAGCGCCTCGCCCACGATCTCCTCCGAGACCCCGCCGGAGTAGACGTCCGCGGTGTCGATGAAGTTGATGCCGGCATCCAGGGCGCGGTGGATGATGCGGGTGGCGTCGGCCCGGTCGTCGTTGCCCCAGGGGCCGAACATCATGGCGCCGAGGCAGAGGGGGCTGACTTTGACGCCGGTGCGGCCAAGCGGGCGGTATTCCATTGCTTCTCCTTAGGCTTCCGGGATGACCATGGCGAACCGCTCGGGGCGGGCCACGTCCGGGTCCGGGCCGCTGCGGACGCCGCTGTCCAGGGCGTCGATTGCCGTGAGCTCGGCGGCGGTGAGTTCGAAGTCGAAGACGTCGAAGTTCTCCGCGATCCGTGCCGGGTTGGTGGACTTGGGGATGGCGGAGCGGCCCTGCTGCAGGTGCCAGCGCAGCATCACCTGGGCCGGCGTCTTGCCGTGTGCCTGCGCGACGGCGGCAATCGCCGGGTCCCGCATGACGTTCTTCCGGTTCTCGCCCCAGCCCGGGTAGAAGGTGATGCCGCCGATCGGCGACCACGCCTGGGTGAGGATGCCGTGGTCTTCATCAATCGTCTGGACAGCCGCCTGCTGGAAATAGGGGTGCAGTTCGATCTGGTTGACTGCCGGGACAATGCTGGTTTCCGCAAGGAGCTGCTGCAGGTGGTGCGGCATGAAGTTGCTGACGCCGATAGCCCGCACCCGTCCGTCCTTGAGCAGGGTCTCCAGGGCCTTGTATGCCGCAACCGTCTTGTCGAACCGGTCCGGCGCGGGCTGGTGCAGGATGAGCAGGTCCAGCTGCTCCACGCCCAGCTTGCCCACGGCCTTGTCCCACGCATGCAGGGCCTCGTCATAGCCGTAGTCGCTGACCCAGACCTTCGTTTCGATGAACACCTCGGACCGGTCCAGGGCGGAGCGGCGGATCCCTTCGCCCACCTCACGCTCGTTGCCGTACGCGGCGGCGGTGTCGATGTGCCGGTAGCCCACCTCGAGCGCTGTCTGGACGGCCACCGTCGTCTCTTCCGGCGGACTCTGGAAAACGCCCAGGCCGAGCGCGGGCATGGTGACGCCGTTGTTGAGTTTGAGTTCCATATCCATGCCTTCACGCTATGCGGGCACGGGGGTTTATGGGAGGGCTTGCCAGGGCCCCCTTGGAGGCCGGCGGTGATTCAGGCGCTGCGGCTTTCTGTGGATGGTGCACCCTGCTGTGGCCTGCCCGCCGTGAGGAGCTTGATGGCCAGCATCCCGGAAATGGCGGCGAAGGGCAGCTCAACCAGGGCAGCTTCCAGGATGGCCGTAACCAGCGGCGCCCCCTGGGCGGCGGTTGTCACGTCGAAGAGCGCATCGATGCACAGGCTCGTTGAGAACGCGGCCGCGGTAAGCGCCGCATAAATGCTGCTCCTGAAGAGGAAGACCGCCGTCAGCAATGCCGCGAGGGCTTCGAATCCGTCCAGGGCGAGCCACGCCGTGCTCCAGTTGTAGGCCACCGTCACGGACGGCATGGTGCCGCTCAGATAGAAGATCCAGACGGCGTAGAACAGCACTGCCGCAGCGCCGCTGGCGATGGCCGTCCGGCGCCACCCCAGGCCCCGGAGCCGCACCAGGATCCGCCTGCGGACACGCAGGACCAACAGGATGGCCAGGAGGACCAGCCCAATTTTGAGCCCGACAAAGTGCGGCCCCACAGACCATGAAGGGTCACGGACGGCAGGCAACGCGGCCAGTGCGGCCGCTCCGGCTACGGCAGCGATCACCCGGCCACCTTACCGTCAGACAGCAAGTTCTTCAGCCGTCTGTTCGGCCGCCGTGGCAGGAGAGGGTGCATGCCCGCGCAGCGGGACGTGACGGATGAACAGGGCCAGGACAAAGCCGGCCGCGGCCACCAGGGACGCCCAGAAGAAGACGGACTGGATTCCGTCGGTCACAGCAGTCTTGAACAGGTCCCGGACCGCCTGCGGGAGGGACTGGAGCGCCGCCGGGGTGATCTGTCCGCTCTGGTGGAGCCCGCCGCTGCCCATGGCGTCGGAAAGCCGGCCTGCGTAGATCGAGCCAAGGACCGAGATTCCCAGGGAACCGCCCATGTTGCGGGCGAAGGTGGTGGTGCCGGTGGCGGCGCCGATGTCACGGATGTGGACGCTGTTCTGGGCGATGAGGTTGGTGGTCTGCATCATGCAGCCCATGCCTGCCCCAAGGACTGCCATGTAGACGCCGGACTGCCAGGCGGGAGTGTCAAGGCCCATGGTGGAGAACAGGAACAGCCCCGTGGCCATCAGTGCCGACCCGATGATGGGCAGTGCCCTGTAGTGGCCGGTCCGGCTGACCAGCAGGCCGCCGCTCAGCGACACAACCATGGCAGCAATCATCATTGGCATCAGGAGCAGGCCGCTGCTGGTGGCCGACTGGCCCTGGACGTACTGCTGGAACTGGGGCAGGAACGTGATGCCGCCGAACATCGCGAAGCCAACGATGAAGCCCAGCGAGTTGGCGAGCGAGAAGTTCCGGCTGCTGAACAGGCGCAGCGGAATGACGGGCTCCGCCGCGCGCCGTTCGATGAAGAGGAAGAGCACCAGGCCGACGGCGGCCACGGCGCCAAGGCCGATGATTTCCGGGGAGTTCCAGTCGTACTGGCTTCCGCCCCAGCTGAGCATCAGCACCAGGGCCGTGATCCAGGCCGTCAGGACGGCGGATCCCCACCAGTCAATGCGGACCTTGGCGGTCCGCTCCCGGCGGGGGAGCTTGAGGGTGAACCAGCAGACCACCAGGGAAAGGAGGCCCAGGGGAAGGTTGACGTAGAACGCCCAGCGCCAGGAGGCGTTGTCCGTGATGAAACCACCCAGCAGCGGGCCGCCAATCATGGCCAGGGGCATGACGGCCATCATGATGCCCTGGTACTTGCCGCGCTCCCGCGGCGGCACCATCAGCCCGATCGCCGCCATGATGCCCACCATCAGGCCGCCGGCACCCAGGCCCTGGAAGGCCCGGAACCCGATGAGTTCGGTCATGTCCTGGCTTAATCCGCAGAGGGCGGAACCGGCCAGGAAGACCACGATCGAGGCCATGAAGGTGCGGCGGTGCCCGAAAATATCGCCGAGCTTGCCCCAGATGGGCGTGGCCACCGTCGAGGCCAGGACGTACCCGGTGGTGACCCAGGCGAGGTGGTCCATTCCGCCCAGTTCGCCCACGATGGTGGGCAGGGCCGGAGCCACGATCATGTTGTCCAGCTGGGCCAGCAGCATGGCAATGACCAGTCCGCTCATTGCCGTGATGATTTGCCGGGGTGAGAGTCTGGCCTGCCCGGCGTCCTGGTCTGTCATGCGAATTTCGTCCTAGCGATTTTTGGTTTGGGGTTCACTTACCGCGCGGTTAGTATGGTACTTACCGGCCGGTTAGTTAGCAAGAGCAGCGCGCTGGCACGCCGGACCGAAAGGAATGCAAACACATGGGATCCACCAGTGATGCCCCCGCCCCCGCTGAGGGCGGGACCCGCGAAAACATCCAGGCCGTTGCCCTGCGCCTGTTCGCCGAACAGGGCTACGAATCGACGTCGATGCGCCAGATCGCCGAGGAACTCGGCTTCACCAAAGCCGCCCTGTACTACCACTTCAAAAGCAAGGAAGACATCCTCCGCGCCCTGATGGAGGCCATGCGCTCGCAGATCACCGACCTGCTGGAATGGGCGCGCACCCAGGAACCGGGCCCGGAGCTGCGGCGCACCGTCATTGCCCGGTGGACCGGGATTGTCCAGGCCCAGGGCCTGCGCATGTTCCGCTTCCTGGGCTCGAACTACCGGCTGCTCAGGGACATCAAGTCCGAACCCGGCCAGCACGGCGGAATGGCGGCGGCGGTGTCCGAGCTGTTCTCCATCGTCACACCGCCCGGGGCCGGCGTGGAGGACCGCCTGCGGGTCCGTTTCGCGCTGCTCACCATCAACATGCTGGGCCTGGCCGCCAGGGACATCGACGCCGATGAGGACGAGATCCTTGAAGCGGCGGCACGCATCTCTGCCGGCCTGCTCCCGCCCGGATTTTGAGAACGCCACAATTTCACTCCCCTCACCGTCCCGCACGTCCCGCTTCCGTAATTCCTGATGGGAACTCCAAATGCCTGTGCCGATCCTGTCCACCCGCGACCTGACAAAAACCTACGGCCGCGGCCCTGACCGCTTTGACGCCCTCCGGGGTGTTTCCCTGGAGATTGACCGCGGTGACTCCGTGGCAATCGTGGGTAAAAGCGGGTCCGGCAAGTCAACCCTCATGCACCTGCTGGCGCTCCTGGACACCCCGGGCAGCGGCTCCGTCCAGGTGGAGGGAACCGATGCCCGGAGCCTGAGCGGGCGCAAGCTGAACGCCCTGCGCAACCAGATGTTCGGTTTCGTCTTCCAGCAGTTCTTCCTCAACCACTCCACCACCGTGCTGGACAATGTGGTGCTTCCGCTGAAGATCGCCGGCATGGGCGCCCGGGAACGCCGGGCCCGTGGCATGGCCGTCCTGGAACAGCTGGAGCTGGCGGACAAGGCGCGCAACAAGGCCGGGAACCTCTCCGGCGGCCAGAAGCAGCGCGTGGTCATCGCCCGCGCGCTTGCCAACAACCCGCGCGTTCTCTTCGCCGACGAACCAACCGGGAACCTTGATTCCGCCACGGGCCGCATCGTGGAGGACATCCTCTTCGACCTCAACCAAAACCACGGAATCACCCTGATCACGGTCACGCACGACCACGACCTTGCCGCCCGCTTCAACCGCCGCGTCTACATCCGGGACGGGCAGCTCATCACCACCGACGAGGAGCACGCGGCATGAAACCGCTGGAAACCCTGAAAACCGCCATCACCAACAGCTTCCGCAGCAAGCTGCGCACCACCCTGACGGTGCTGGCCATCTTCGTCGGAGCCTTCACCCTCACCATCACCAACGGGCTGGGCACGGGAATCTCCAATTACATCGACAGCCAGGTGGCAGCCGTCGGGGCAAGCAACGCCTTCACGGTAACCAGGACCGACACCGGCTCCGGCCTGGGCTCCGGACCGCAGAAGTACGACCCCAACACCAGGGTGCTCGCCGGCGGCGGCCGCCCCGGCTCCACCCAGGTGGCCCTCACCCAGGCCGACCTGGACAAAATCGGGGCCGTCCCCGGAATCACAGGGGTCTCCCCGGTCACGCGGCTGAACACGGCCTACATCCAGTGGAACAACCAGGACAAGTACCAGCTGTCCGTGAGTGTGCTGGCGGGTGCCCAGCCGCAGTTGGACGCGGGCCAGAACCTCGACGACGGGTCCCCGGCGCCGCAGATCATCCTTCCCTCAAGCTACGTGGCCCCCTTGGGGTTCAGTGACAGCGCCCAGGCGGTGGGCCAGGACGCAACCATCGGCATCCCCGACGCCACGGGCACCATGCGGACCGTGACTGCCAGAATCAACGGCATCGAACAAAGCGCGCTCCTCAGCTCGGGCGGGGCGTTCATCAACAAGGCGCTCTCCACCGCCCTCACCCAGGCCCAGGCCACCGGTACGCCCGCCACCTCCGCCCCGGTGTACACCGCGGCCACCGCCACCTTCGCCCCCTCCTCGGACTCGCAGATATCCGGGATGAAGAGCCAGCTCTCCGCGGCGGGCTACACGGCGCAAACACTCGATGACCGGATCGGGACCGTGAAGACCGTCATCAACGGCATCATCGGCGTCCTCGACGCGTTCGCGGTCATCGCCCTGGTGGCCGCAGGGTTCGGCATCGTGAACACCCTGCTGATGTCCGTGCAGGAACGCACCCGCGAGATCGGGTTGATGAAGGCCATGGGCATGGGCAGCGGATCGGTCTTTGCCCTGTTCAGCACCGAGGCCGCGTTCATCGGCCTGCTCGGCAGCCTGATTGGGTCCGGCGCCGCCATAGCCCTGGGTACCGTGGTCAGCCACGCCCTGGCCCGCGGCCCCCTGAGCGACCTGGCCGGCCTGCAGATCCTGAGCTTCGCCCCTGGACCCGTTGCGGTGGTCATCGTCCTGGTAATGGCCATCGCGTTCATCGCCGGAACGCTTCCGGCATGGCGCGCTGCCCGCCAAAACCCGATCGACTCCCTCCGCTACGAATAGGCGCTGAGCTGACGCCGGCCCCCGGAGGCACTGGCAGTACCCGCTCCTGCCGGGTACTGCCAGTGCCTCCTCCGCTGGGTGGCGGCGGCGTAGCGTGGAGGCATGACCAACAGTGACGACGTGCGGAAGTTCCTTACCTCCCGCCGCGCCCGGCTCACGCCCGAGGACGCCGGGCTGCCTGTTTACGGCGGCAACCGGCGGGTGGCCGGGCTTCGGCGCGAGGAAGTGGCGATGCTCGCGGGCCTGAGCATCGACTACTACATCCGGCTGGAGCGGGGGAACCTGTCCGGCGCGTCGGACAGCGTCCTGGAGGCCCTGGCCCGGGCCCTGCAGCTGGACGACGCCGAGACGGCCCACCTTTTCGACCTGGCCCGCGCGGCCACGGCTGCACCGCGCGTGCGCCGGAAGCGGAGCCCCTTGACGGTCCGCCCCAGCGTGCAGCGGGTCATCGATGCGATTACGACGGCGCCCGCCTGGGTCCGCAACGACCGCGGCGACGTGCTGGCCGCCAACGAGCTGGGCCGGGCGCTGTACCAGGACATGATGGCCGAGCCCGTAACGCCGCCCAACAGCGCGCGGTTCACGTTCCTGAATCCCAAGGCGCGGGAGTTCTTCCGGGACTGGGAGCGCAGCGCGGATGACATTGTGGCGGTCCTGCGCTCCACCGCCGGAAGGAACCCGTTCGACAAGGACCTCTCCGACCTGGTGGGTGAGCTGTCCACCCGCAGCGAGGAGTTCCGCGTCCGCTGGGCCCGGCACGACGTGAAGTACCACCGCACCGGCCGGAAAAGGCTGCACCATCCGGTGGTGGGGGACCTGGACCTGACCTACGAGGCGCTGGAGCTCGCGGCGGACCCGGGCCTGCGGATCAACATCTACACCGCCGAGCCGGGCACGCCGTCCGAGGATGCGCTGAAGATGCTGGCCAGTTGGGCGGCCACGCAGCGTGAAACCGGGCAGCCGGCCGCAGAGGTGCCCGCCCGGGAAAGCTGACGGGCGCCGCGCAAATTCATTGTCGCGGCGCACATTCCCTGGCGCTACGGGTATCTCGGCCGCGAAAGGGACCATGCGCGTCACAGGCGGTTTTGCGCGTCGAGGACGGCAAACGCGTACGACGCCGGGGCAACGGTTGGGTCTCCTGCTTACCATGGAGCCACAACAGCCCGCCCTTCCGGCGGCGTGTGAGCTCGGGGAGATGGCATGGCAAACAACAAGCCCTTACGCGGGCAGGTGGCACTGGTTACCGGAGGCAGCAGCGGACTTGGCAAGGCAGCGGCACTGGCTCTGGCCGGGGCAGGCGCCGACGTCGCGGTCATTGCCCGGTCCGCTGATGACCTGCAGACCACTGTCTCCGAGATCAAGGCCTCAGGTGATGGCGTTCGTGCAGTGGCCGTGCCACTTGACCTGGCCGACGCGCCCGAAGTGGCGCGCGCGGTGGATGAGGTCCAGGAGAATCTTGGACCGGTCACCATCCTGGTGAACGCCGCCGGAACCGATGTTCCCGGTTCGGTCGAGGAGATCGACGCCGCCGGATGGGACAGGGTCATGAACGTCAACCTCCGGGCGGTCTTCCTCCTGGCCAAGGCGGTGTTTCCCGGTATGCGCCGGGCCGGCAGGGGAACCATCATCAATATCGGGTCGGTGGCCGGGCGCCGCGGCTGGGCCAACGCCGGAGCATACTGCGCCTCCAAGTTCGCGCTGACCGGACTGACCCAGACGCTGGCAGCCGAGGGCAAGGACCATGGCATCCGGGCCTGCCTGCTCTACCCGGGAGCAATGGACACGCAGTGGGGAGCGTGGACTCCTGATGACCGGGGCCAGGAAACCGCAGCCGCCGCACCGGCCAACGAGTCGCTGCCACCGGGCCACGTGGCGGACCTGATTGCCTGGATAGCGATGTCGCCGCGGGAGATGGTCCTCAACGAAGTCACGGTCACGCCGCTGCTCGAAAAGGGCTGGCCGTAAGTCCCGGAACCCAGGCCATTTACGCTTCAGGGAACCGTCCCACCCATCGAAGGACTGGGATCCGCGCTGCGCTAATTCATTGTCGCGGCGCACATTCCCTGCCGCTACTGGTATCTCGGCCGCGAGAGGGACCATGCGCGTCACAGGCGGTTTTGCGCGTCGAGGACGGCAGAACGCGTACGACGCCGGGCCACCCCTGCCGCAGCCAGCTTCCGTTCCAGGGTCCCCGGCGCCGCGAGTTCAGCCCAGTCCCACCGCACCACGTTGATTCCCATAGCGCGGATGCGGTTCTCGCGCTTCTTCTCCTCCACAACCACCTGCGAAGCCGACCGGTGGCCGCGGAACTCGGGCTTCACGTACTTCTCCTCGCCATCGAATTCGCCCACCACCCTGGACTCCTTCCAATAGAAGTCTGTGTAGCCCACCAGCCCCCTGGAATCGGTAAAGGGTTGCTGAAGGACTGGGGCTTCGAACCCCGCCACATGGATCAGGGCCCTGCTCCACGACTCCCCGGGCGAGCCCGAAGCGGGATCGGCAAAGGCGATTGCTGCCCGGATCCGTTGCGCAGCAGCAGCCGAGTACAGGGCACCGATCCCGGCCTCCAGCTCAGCTTTGGTGAGCGCCGGCAACGGCCGCTGCGGGTCGGGCCGCAGCACATGATCCAGCGGCACCACCGCCTCGGTGAACGGGCTGAAGGCCGCCAGGTCCAAAACGGTCCGGACGCGGTCGGTGACAAGGAGCCCCTCCAACCTGACCACCCTCAAGCCGGCCCGCGCCGCAAAGTGGCGGCTGACCCCGGCACGCGAGCGGCCGCCGTCGTTCTTCAACGTCAGGGCCCGCACTGGGTGGCTTCCAACAGTGGGGATTCCCCACACGCTCGCTGAGGATTGCCGGGCGAAGATGACCGGTTTTTCGAACGTTTCCGCAGCCGCCTGCACGCTGATGCGGTACTGCTCCCATGGCTTCAGCTCCCGCCACGTGGGCCCGTCGATGTAAACACCGTGCCGGACGCGCACCAACGCACCTGCCCGCACCCGCTTGGCGAGATCGTTGGCACTCAACCCATGCAGCAGACGCTCGCGGGACAACAAAAGCGGCGGAAGGTCAGCCATGCGTCCACGGTGCACCCGGCGTTCCGGCACCTGAAGAGGCGACCACTCCTATGTGGAAAACCCCGCCTACGGGACCGCCGGATCCTCCATCAGCCACGCCGTCGCCTCGTCCACGGACGTGAAGAACCGGGTGCGATGCATCGGCTTGTGCCGTCCCCTGTAGAAATCGGCGAGCGTCTGGTCCACGGGCGACGTGCCCACCACGGCCGCGCGAGTCAGCGGCCAGTAACCGGCGAACGCGGTGAACGCCCCCTGGTCGACCCACGCCAAACCGGTCATTTCCACCAGCAGCGGAAGGGGCCGCCCACCGCTAAGGGCCCTGGCGCGCTCCATCAGCGCCACCGCATCGTGCTCCGTCACCACGTCCCCGGGCGCCCACTTCAGGTGCAGCATCTCCCCGGAAAGCTCGATGGTCCCGGTGACGTCTTCCATGACTCCTACTTTGCTTCCGTTTCCCGGAACACGCCAAAAGCACGACGCGCATTCTTCTTTCCGCTGCAGAGGTTCCATTTCGCTGCGCGGATTTGGGCCGCGCGGGGGAGGGTGCGCGTCCAGGGTGCACAAGCGCGTCGCCAACGCCCCGCGAGTCCGCGCGCAAAAGCACGACGGCGGCGGCCCACCTCAGTGAGGCCGCCACCGTATGTGCATGCGGGCTTAGTGCCCCGCACCGCTGCCTGGTTTGCGCGTGGGATCCACAGTGCCGGTCTTGCCGTAATCACCTTTGGGGTACCGCCCGGTTTCGGACTGGGCCGTCCGGCCTGTGGTTTCACCGGCTTCGCCGTAGTCGGCCTTGACGTACCGTCCGGACCCTACGGTCTTGTCGCCCAGGGGTTCGGGCAGTCCGCCTTCACTGCCGGCCCCGCCGTAGTTGCCGGCGATGTACTGGCCTTCCTCGTCCTCCGCATGGCGGCCGCGCTGTGCCCCGGCTTTGCCAAAGTTGCCTTTGACGTACCGCCCGCGCAGGTCGGATTCCTCGGGCGTGTGTTCCGGACCGGCGGCGTTCGGGGTGTTTTCGATGGTGCCGTTGTCGTTCATGGTCGTGCCTTTCCGAACGAACTCCACGTCCCTAAGGTGCAATTCGGAGCCTGCCGGGGTGCCGCCCGTCGGGCGGAACGCGGCTCGGTGCCTGCGGAATCGGGCGCCGTTGCAGGGGCGCCCGTCGGTCGGGTTTCGGACTGTTACCCCAGGACAATTTCGGCCTAACACGAAAATGCCCAGATTATCAATCGGGCTGGATGGCGCCCGAAGTTTGGAGAGCCGGACCACCCCGAAGAGCATGGTTGCCTGAGCGGAGGCAGCCTCCACTCCAGGGAAGGCACGACGGCGTGGGGCCGGTTCAGGCGGTGAGGAAGCCCCTGAGTTGGGTGGCTATGGCGGCGGCGGAGACCTGGTGGGTTTGGCCGTGGAGGACGCGGTATTCGCTGCCCGCTATGGCTCCGGCGATCGCCTTTTGCCCTTCGACCATAGGGGCGGCGGCTTTTCCACCCACCATGACAAGGGTGGGCACGGTAATGGTGCGGAGCCTCTCCAGCGGGGCCGTGAAGTTGTTGGTAACCCGGGTTTCGTACGGCAGGGTGTTCGCTGCCGCCACCTGCTTCTTCCAGACTCCGGGCATGAGGCGCAGGAGGTAGGGGAGGAAGGCCGGCGCGCCG
>Ga0308158_10004497_pt1 | contig 11782 bp, 11 predicted proteins | sample PhyBR2_FD_201038 | JGI IMG/M metagenome (GOLD analysis project Ga0308158, IMG submission 201038) | Phyllosphere microbial communities from UC Gill Tract Community Farm, Albany, California, United States - DLSLB.R2 | ecosystem: Host-associated > Plants > Phyllosphere > Unclassified | place: USA...
GTCGTCATGCTGGCAACGGTGGTAACGGTTGTCTCGACCCATGATCTGGCCAAGGGTGTTCTGGTGGGCGTGCTGCTTTCCGGCGTGTTCTTCGCAGGCAAGGTCGCCAGAATGTTCCGCGTGAGCGAAACAACGAGCGAAGATGGAAGCGAACGGACCTACACCGTTCAGGGCCAGATCTTCTTCGCCTCGGCACAAAACTTCATCGCGGCTTTCGACTTTTCAATCCCTGCAAGGAAGGTGACGATCGATGTCAGCCATGCCCATCTGTGGGATATCACCTCGGTCGGCGCGCTCGACAAGGTGGTGCTGAAATATCGTGCCAGCGGCACGGATGTCGCGGTGATCGGCTTTAATGAAGCCAGCGCCGACATGATCGACCAGTTCGCCATCCACGACAAGGAACCTGGTGCCGCCAAACTGGCGGCACATTGAACAAAGAACAAGGGCCGCTTTCGCGGCCCTTTTCATCAGTTCGCCTGTGGAACCGCGGTTCCGGTCGAAAGCGCGGTCAGACCAATATCGCCTTCAACCTGATCGCTGCGCGCCATAAGGTAGAGGCCGAGCACTGAGGTCAGAACGGCAATGAACACCAGATACCAGGCATGGGCCATCGGATTGACCGCCAGAAGCGATGTAACAATCACCGGCGTCAGGCCGCCAAAGATCGCATAGGAAATATTGTAGGAAAACGACAGGCCCGAGAAGCGGACCGGGGCCGGGAATGCCCGCACCATCACATAAGGCACCGCGCCAACCATGCCGACAGAAAGCCCCATCACTGCATAAAGTGCGAACAGGACCGGCAGGGAAACCGCCGCATAGGTGTAGAACACGAAAGTCGCGACACCGAAGAAAATGCCTGCGACGGCGAAGAAACGTCCGCTGCCGATACGATCGACAATCGCGCCAGCACTCACCGTTCCGAACATCAGAAACAATGTGCCGAAGCTTGTGGCGGCAAGCGATTGCAAAGGCGTATAGCCATATAGCTTTTGCAGGAAGGTCGCGGTCATCAACGTGGTGACGACGATGCCTGCCGACAATATCCATGTCAGCAGTACGGAAATGATAACGCCATGCATATGGTTGCGCAGAACAGTGCCGAGCGGCAGCTTGTCTTTGAGCAGATGGCTGTTCTTCATCTCGGTGAAGATCGGTGTTTCCGCCAACCAGCGGCGCAGATAAACGGCAAACAGCCCGAAAATGCCACCGATGAAGAACGGAATGCGCCACGCATAGCTGGAAAGCTCTTCCGGCGTGAAAATCCAGTTGATGGCTGTCGCGATCAGCGAGCCGATCATGATGCCAAGCGTCAGGCCCGAGCAGAGGAACCCGCAGGCCATGCCGACCCGATTGGCCGGAACGTGTTCGGCCACAAAGGTCCATGCGCCCGGAACCTCGCCGCCAATGGCAGCGCCCTGCAACATGCGGAAAACGATCAACAGGATCGGCGCACCCACACCCAGTGTCGCATATGTCGGCAGGCAGGCCATGGCCAATGTCGAGATGGACATGAGAAAGACGGAGAAGGCGAAGACGCGTTTACGGCCGAACTTGTCGCCAAAATGTGCCAGTACGATGCCGCCCACGGGGCGCACCAGATAGCCGGCTGCGAAAATGCCGAAAGTCTGGATCAGCACCAGCCAGTCCGGCATATCGGGCGGAAAAAACAGATGCCCAATCACGCTCGCAAAAAAGACGAAGATGATGAAATCATAAAACTCCAGCGCGCCGCCGAGTGCGGAAAGGCCAAGGGTGCGGAAATCCTGCCGGTTTAGCGGTCTGGGATTGGTGCTTATATGGGAGTTTGTCGATGCCATCGATTCGTTCTCTTCTGATCGGGTATCCTGATGTAAAGCCCACTGTCTTGAGCCGAGGTTTAATGCGCCAATTGTGTCTTCGCTGCAAGACTTGACTTTCAACCAACAAAACTTATTTTAGAACCATTCTAAACTATGGATTTGCGAAATGCTCAACCGGTTCTTCAACAATGGTCGTCGTCCTTTTGATTCCCTCTCTGAACAGGAGATTTTAGCGCTCGCAATTTCATCGGAGGAAGATGATGCGCGCATCTATCTTGCCTATGCTGATGGGCTGCGCGACGAGTTCCCCCAATCGGCGAAAATCTTCGAGCAAATGGCCGAGGAAGAGCATGAACATCGCGCAGCCTTGATTGAGCGCCACCGCGCACGCTTTGGCGACCGCATCCCGCTCATTCGCCGCGAACATGTCAGCGGATATTATGAGCGCAAGCCCGACTGGCTGGTGCGTCCGCTCGGTATCGACAAGGTGCGCGATGCGGCGGCCCAGATGGAAGAACAGTCCTATCGCTTTTACATTGAGGCCGCAAAACGCGTAACAGATGCCGAGACCCGCAAGCTTCTGGGCGATCTGGCCCAACAGGAAAAGAAACACGAGGCCAAGGCGGTATCCCTTGAGAATGAGCTGACACCGGATAATGTTCAGGATGATGAACGCGCGGCTGAACGCAAGCAGTTTATCCTCACCTATGTGCAGCCGGGACTGGCTGGTCTCATGGATGGATCGGTCTCAACCCTCGCCCCGATTTTCGCCGCAGCCTTTGCCACGCAGGATACATGGCAGACCTTTCTGGTCGGCCTTTCGGCCTCGGTCGGTGCGGGTATCTCCATGGGCTTTACCGAAGCGATCCATGACGATGGCAAGCTGTCGGGTCGCGGCTCACCGGTCAAGCGCGGCCTTTCCTGCGGCATCATGACGACGCTGGGCGGTCTCGGCCATACCCTGCCCTATCTGATCCAGGATTTCTGGACCGCCACAAGCATTGCCGCGATCCTGGTCTTCTTCGAGCTCTGGGCCATCGCCTTCATCCAGAACCGCTATATGGAAACACCGTTTTTCCGCTCGGTGCTTCAGGTGGTTCTCGGCGGCGCTTTGGTTCTGGCCGCAGGCATATTAATCGGCAGCGCCTAAAGCATGTCGTAGTTAAATGGATCGCGAACATGCGACAATTAAAAGAATCTGGAGCGAGCGCCATAGATCCATTAAACGCGACACGCTCTAGTATGGCTTTGAACGCACGGCGCTCTAAACCGTTACAGCGTCGTGCGGCAACGAAACCGGTCCCTCGAATACATCGATAGCAATGCGCCCCTGCCGGGAAACAGTGACAAAGCTGTTTGCCGGCACCGCCATCCAGTTTCCTGCGTCACCGTCAAGCGGTTCAGACACCACACAAATGCCGGACGCACTGCCCAGCGTCGCCGTATAAAGTGTGGGCGCAAAAGCATCGGTGGCGTAGCGGATCGCATAAAGCTGATTGCCGTCGGAAAATGCAGCCGTTAGTCGCAGAAATGGCGGAACACCAGCGCGCACGGCCTCTTCAACAATCGTTGCAACCATACGCTTCATGGCCAAAGCCGGATCACCGTCAAGACCAAACTCCAGCATCAGCAGGAAGATTAGTTCAGAATCCGTCGCGCCATGCTTCTGTCCGTAGATCGCATCGCTCAAATGACTTTCCAGCCTGCGCCGCAACCGGTCGAAATGACCGATCTGCCCGTTATGCATGAAGCTCCAGCGACCCGCCACAAAGGGATGACAATTGGATCGGCTGGTGAGGCCGCCGGTCGAGGCGCGCACATGCGCAAGAAAAAGGCGCGACTGGATTTGTCGCGCCAGACTCCGTAAATTTTGATCGGACCAGGCGGGCAGAATATCCCGATAAAGCCCCGGTTCCTCGCGATTTCCATACCAGGCAACCCCGAAACCGTCACCATTGGTACGTGTCTTGGCTTCATGCGCATCGTGGCTTTGGGTCACGAGCGAATGGCAGGGAGACGAAATAATGTCTTCCAGATAAGTCTCAGGTCCGAGATAGGCGGCCCAACGGCACATGTTTTATCCGGAAATTACCGGCCCCGGTTGTGTGTCCGCTCATAAAGCTGGCGAACAATCGTGCTTGCCGTTTTCTCGAATAAAAATGGCAAAATTGCATGGGTGAGCGCTGCGAATGCTGCACAAAAAAGCTTGAATGAAAAACGTCCCGCAAAGGCCATGTGCTGGAAATAGGTTTCGTCAACAGATTCCGGATGCTCGGTAAAGAGGCGGGTAATACGTGTTGTCATTGGAAATACTCCCGTCAATGAGTAATTTGTTCCCGTTAGGCAGCGCAAATCGCGCCTTTCTGGAAAATCATTTTAGCAAAAGCAGCGGAGATGAAATCTCAATTTGTCCTTGATAATTACAATTATTTGAGACAAATATCCCAATATGAAGCCATCATTGGATGAAATTGATCGAAAAATCTTAGGCGAATTGCAAATTGACGGCACCTTGTCGGTTGATTCTCTTTCTGAACGGGTAAATCTTTCCCGCAACGCCTGCTGGCGGCGCGTCAAGCGCATGGAAGATGAAGGTGTCATCAAAGCGCGCGTCGCCTTGGTCGATGCTGAAATGGCAGGATGTGGTCTTTCGGTTTTCATTCTGGTTCGCACATCGAGCCACGATCCCGATTGGCTGGGCCGCTTTCGCAATGCCATGGTGCGCTTTCCTGAAATCGTCGGTGTCTATCGCATGACCGGTGATCTGGATTACGTCCTCAAGGCGCGCGTCGCTGACGTCAAAGCCTATGACCGGCTTTATCAGCGCCTCATTGCCAGCGTTCCGTTGTCAGACGTGTCGGCTTCTTTCGTGATGGAAGAGATCAAGGAAACCACCGCTGTACCGCTGGAACGGGATTGAATTGCCCCATACCGCGCAGCTCATGGTGTAAAAGCATGATCCTGTGCCGCAGTATCATTGCAAAACGTCAAATAGGCTGTACACCTTTCTTGCAATTTCACGTATGAGCGTCGCCAATTTGCATATTCGCAGGCCAATTTGAATCTTCGCAGGAAAGGCTCTCTCATGACCGCAGCATCCGCTCAAGCACCAACGCTCGGCATCATCCGCCTCGAACATGCGGACGGCCTTGAACTCCCCGCTTATGAAACGTCTGGCTCCGCAGGCATGGATTTGCGCGCAGCCGTTGCCGAAGACCGCCAGATTGTGCTTCTGCCCGGCCGCCGGACCCTGGTGCCAACTGGCCTCATCTTCGAAATCCCGGAAGGCTTTGAGGTACAGATCCGCCCGCGCTCGGGCCTCGCATTCAAGAATGGCATCACTTGCCTCAACACGCCGGGCACAATCGACTCGGATTATCGTGGGGAAGTAAAAGTGCTTCTGGTCAATCTCGGCGACGACGATTTCCGCATCGAACGTGGCATGCGCATCGCGCAGGCCGTCTTCGCACCGGTCGTTCAGCCTAAGATCGAAGAGCGCTCACAAGCCAGCGAAACAAAGCGTGGCGCAGGCGGCTTTGGTTCGACAGGCACGGCCTGATTGAATAGACAGATACGCTTGATGGAAAGCCGGAACCTTGTTCCGGCTTTTTTATATTTAAGCTCTCTCAATCACTATTTTCAGCGGAATTTTATCAGGACCAAGGTTAGGTTCCTTTAATTGTCGCATGTTCGCGAACGTTAAATGAATCCATTTAACTGCGACATGCTTTAGGGCCATTCCGCGCATGACAAATAATTAAGATGAATTCCTGAATGGGTGAGCATAGATATCTGTTTAATACAGCTCATCTATTTTGAATTCTCAGAGGGTACAGGGTGCTTAGATCCACTGATTCACTTGCGGCAGGTCAAAAAAAGACCACATCAGCCAAGCGTGCACCGCGCAATCGACGCCGTTTGTGGGTCTGGTTGCCAATCGCGGCCATCGCTCTGGGCGCAGGCTGGTATTTTCTGAGCGCGCGCGAAAGCGGTAGTCAGAAAAGCACCTATCTGGCCGAAACAGTGACACGCGGAAACATCGAAAATTCGATCACTGCCGTCGGCACGCTCAGCGCTTTGCGCAGCATCAATGTCGGCGCACAGGTTTCCGGTCAGCTTAAAAGCGTCAAGGTCGAAGTTGGCGATGAAGTCAAGCAGGGAGACCTGATTGCCGAGATCGACCCCTCGCCATTTGAGAAGAAAGTTGAAATCGCCAGCGCACAGCTCGACAATCTCAAAGCCCAGCTTTTGAGCAAGCAAGCGCAGCTGACATTGAAAAAGTCGAATGCTGCTCGCCAGCGCTCCTTGCTCGCAAGCCGCAATGCTTCGCAGTCGACCATCGATCAGGCGGATGCCGATCTCGCCATGGCCGACGCTGATGTAAAAGCCCTGAGCGCACAAATCCGCCAGCAGGAAGCGCAGCTTGCCAGCGATAAGGTCGATCTCGGCTATACCAAGATTTACAGCCCGATGGCTGGCACAGTCGTCGATCAAGCCGCCAAGGAAGGCGAAACCCTGAACGCTGTGCAGAGCGCGCCGACTGTGGTCACGGTTGCGGATCTCAAGGTGATGACGGTCGAAGCGCAGGTCTCGGAAGCCGATATCAGCAAGCTGAAACCCGATATGCCGGTTTATTTCACGCTGCTCGGCCAGCCCGACAAGCGCTTTACCGGCACGTTGCGTCAGATCAAGCCCACGCCGCAGACCGACAACAATGTCGTTCTCTATTATGCGCTGTTCGACGTTCCCAACCCCACGGGCGAACTCATGATCAATATGAGCGCGCAGGTCTATTTCGTTCTCGATCACGCCGACAATGTGCTGATTATCCCAACCGCAGCGCTGAATTCCAGGCGTGAAGGCACAGGCAAACCACAGACCACCGTTCAGGTTGTCGATAAGAGTGGCGGAACCGCGGAGCGCAGCGTGGAAGTCGGCGTCCGCAACCGCGTACAGGCAGAGGTCAGGAGCGGTCTGGAAGAAGGCGACAAGGTGGTCGTCACCTCCGCCTCGGCGACGGCAGGTTCGACCCAGCGCGGCCGCAGGCCCGGCGGCATGTTCTTCTGATGGGATCAGCCATGAACGACGCGCCCCTCATCAGACTGCAGGATATCCGCAAGACCTACCACAATGGCGATCTCGCGGTTGAGGTTCTGCATGGCATCACGCTTGATATACGCGCCGGTGAGTTCGTCGCCATCAAGGGCGCATCCGGATCGGGCAAATCGACGCTCATGAATATTCTGGGCTGTCTCGACAGTCCCAGCGGCGGCGAATATCTGCTGGACGGCGAAGATGTATCGACCCTTGATGCAGACGAGTTGGCCGCATTGCGCCGTCGTACTTTCGGCTTCGTGTTCCAGAGCTACAACCTCATTGCGACATCGACCGCGCAGGAAAATGTTGAAGTTCCGGCGATCTATGCTGGCATGCCTGCCGCTGAACGCCATGAGCGTGCAGCCGAACTTCTCGGTTCGCTGAAGCTTGGCGACCGTCTGGACCACCGTCCCAATCAGTTGTCCGGCGGTCAGCAGCAGCGCGTCTCCATTGCGCGCGCGCTTATGAATGGCGGTCGCATCATTCTTGCAGACGAGCCGACAGGCGCGCTCGACAGTCAGAGCGGCGAAGATGTCATGGCACTGCTGCGCTCCATGCATGAACAGGGCCACACGATCATCGTCATCACCCACGCCCGCGAGGTTGCGGAACGGGCGGACCGGCTGATCGAAATCCGCGACGGACAAATCCTGTCCGACACGACCAAGCGCGAAATGCCGCAAGGCGATGCGCCCCAAACCCTGCAACAAATGACTGCAAGCGGTGCGGCACACATCGCCGATATTTCTGAAGCGGTCAAAATGGCGATGCGCGCGCTGCGTGCCAATATTTTCCGCACGATCCTGACCTTACTTGGCATCATCATCGGCGTGAGTTCCGTGGTCACCATGCTGGCAATCGGCACAGGCGCGCAAAATTCTATCCTTGATCGTATCAATGCAATGGGCACCGATCTGGTGCTCATCCGGCCATCCATGCCGGGCTTTCGCGGCTCAGGCTCCGTGGCAACGCTGGTGCCGGAAGATGCCGACGCTATCCTGCAATTGCCCAATGTGAAAACAGCGGTTCCGGAAGTGACCGGCAGCGTTACGCTCCGACGCGGCAATGTCGATTATCAATCGCAAGCCAATGGCACCGTCGCGGCATTCACCGAGGCGAAATCGTGGAAGGTCGCAACCGGTGACTTCATCACCCCCCACGATATGGAAGCCTATGCCCCCGTCGCGGTGCTGGGTTCCACGGTGGTCAAGACGCTGTTCCCGGATGGCTCAAACCCCATTGGCCAATATATTCTGATCCAGAAAATACCTTTTCAGGTGATTGGAACTCTGGAAAGCAAAGGTGCTGGCTTTGGCGGCTCCGATCAGGACGATGTGGTGATCGTCCCGCTTTCAACCGGCAATCTGCGACTGTTCGGCCAGAAATATGTCCGCACCATCACGGTTCAGGTGAAGGATGCCGATCTGATCGACACGACACAGGATCAAATTCAGGAATTGCTGGATCATCGCCATAAGCAGCGTGATACGATGATCACCAACATGTCCTCGATCCGCGATGATGCAGCAGCGATGGGATCGACCATGACACTGTTTCTGGGATCGGTTGCTGCGATTTCGCTTCTGGTGGGCGGTATCGGCGTCATGAATATCATGCTGGTCAGCGTGACCGAGCGCACACGCGAGATCGGCGTCCGCATGGCAACAGGCGCACGCCGTCGCGACATCCTGCTTCAGTTCATTACGGAAGCATTGACCGTCTCGGCGATTGGCGGCGCTGTCGGTGTGGTTCTGGGTGTCGGCACGGCAGCACTCATATCCTGGGCTGGTATGCCTGTCGGGTTCAGTGCTGGCCCTGTGCTTCTGGCCTTTGCCTGCGCCTTTGCAACAGGTCTGGTGTTTGGCTTCCTGCCCGCGCGCAAAGCCTCCCGGCTTTTGCCAGCGGTAGCACTCTCATCGGAATAAAAGCTGCGCATCGAAAGCTTACCAAACAAAAAAGCCGGTCTGTTTCCAGACCGGCTTTTTGCTGAGAGGTTACGCGGCTTATTTGAAGAGCAGCGGCAGGGCAACAGCATTCCGCGGCTTCGCAATCGCCGTCGGGGGAGCCGGTAGTGGAGAGGCGTTGCGCGTGGCCTCAAGCGCCATCTGATCGAGAGCTGAATTGCCTGACGACGCAACAAGCCTGGCGGAGAGTATATTCCCAGCCGGATCAACGATGATTGAAACCTGCACCAGACCTTTTGTACCGCGCCCAATCTTACGCTGAAGCGAACGCGTCTTGCGCTGCATATGGGCCTGCAATTTGGACTGCCACTTATTGGAGCTGACCCCGGCCGAGGCATTGTTTTCGCCACGGCGATTGGCTGCTGCCTTGGCTCCATTATCGACATCCATGCGCGGCGCACTGGCCTGTCGTGTTTCCTTGGCAGGCTCCGCCTTCCTGGGCTTGGGCTTTTCGACCTTCTGCACCGGCTTGGGCTTTTCAGGCTTCGGCTTTTCAACCTTTTTTTCGGGCTTCTTTTCCGGCTTTGGCTCAGGCTTTTCAATCGGCCGCGGCAAGGCCACTTCCGGCTTGGGAGCTTCAACCACATCCGGAATCACTTCTTCCGGCTCCTTGATTTCTTCAGGCACCGGTTCCGGCTCAGGCTCTGGTTCCTTGATTTCTTCCGGTACCGGCTCTGGCTCCACCTGTTCTTGAGGCTCTGCGGCTGTTTCCTGCTGTGGCGCCTCGGAGACCACCTCTTCCATCGGAGCTTCCGGTTCAGGCGCAAGTTCGATCATCATGGCCGCGACCTGCGCGCCATCCGGCTGATCTTCCTCTTTCGTCAAATGAACAGCATAAGCACCGGCGGCATGAACACTCAGAACGATAATACCCGCACCGAGCCAGCGCCCTGCATCATACCAGAAGGAATGATGATGGCTGTCGGTCGACGCCACATTCTTTACAGGGGGATGTTCGGGCGGAAGCCTGTCCATTTACTGCGCTCCCGGGGTAGCGGGAGTTTGAGCAGAACCATCGGGCGTAGTTGCGCCAATGGTTTCAAGTCCGACCAGCGCGATCTTGAGATAACCCGCTTCTCGCAGCAGGTTCATCACACGCATCAGCTCGCCATAGCCAACATTCTTGTCTGCACGCAGGAAGACGCGGACTTCCTTGTTCTTCTCCGACACGATGTCGAGCTTGGGTCCAAGACCTTCACGAACCACCGTGTCATTGCCGACACTGACCGTCAGGTCTTCCTTGAGCGTCACATAAATCGGCTTGTCCGGGCGTGGCGCAGGTGTTGCGCTTGATGCCGGAAGATCGACATTGATATCGACCGTTGCCAAGGGTGCTGCAACCATGAAGATGATCAGGAGAACCAGCATGACGTCGATGAAGGGCGTCACATTAATCTCGTGGTTCAGCTCCAGATCGTCGCCGTCGCCGTCGCGAATTTTGCCAGCCATAGGTGTTACTCCGCAGCGTGCAGCTTGCCTTCAGGCACACCTGCAGTCCTGAAGTCGAGATCGCGGCTCACAAGGCGCTCCACACCCGCAGATGCATCGGCCAGAAGCTGACGATAGCCTGTGATCGCACGAGCAAACACGTTGTAGATCACAACCGCCGGAATAGCCGCCACAAGGCCGATCGCCGTTGCAAGCAATGCTTCCGCAATACCGGGAGCGACGACAGCAAGGTTGGTTGTTTGTGCCTGACTGATGCCGATGAAGGAATTCATGATGCCCCAGACCGTACCGAACAGACCGACGAAAGGTGCAACCGAACCGATGGTTGCCAGAATGCCCGTGCCTTTGGAAAGACGGCGACCAGCCTTTGCTTCGATACGCGACAGGCGCGAAGAAACACGTTCTTTCAGTCCCTCACCGCCTGCACGGGCCAATGCCGGGCCGGAGAGGCGAACTTCATCTTCGGCAGCACGCACCAGAATTGCGGCAGGACCTTTCGCGCCATCCAGAGACCGGACAGCGTCAGAAAGCGTCGCCGAATGGCCGATCACCTTCATGGCGCGCTTGGCGCGGCTGCGTGCACCGGCAAGCTCAAGTGACTTTGCAACCCAAACCGTCCAGGTCGCAAGCGATGCCAGTGCGAGGCCGATCATGACCGACTTGACCACCCAGTCGGCGGCCATGAACATGCCCCAGGGCGAAAGATCATGGGGCAGGACGAATGCAGGCGGCTCTCCCGCAGATGTCACAGGCTGCGCTGCCTGAGGCTCGTTTGATGGAACCGCAGAAGGTGCAGCAGCAGGCTGTTCTGTAGCAGGCGTTGCAGGCGCCTGAGCAGTTGGCGCCGGATTTGCCGGTATCGGATTTTCCGGTGTCGGGTTAGCAAGTGCCGGGGTTGTCGGCGCAGGACTTGTTGCGGTCGGATTATTGGTGGCAGGCTCCGACGCGCCTTGCGCAAGAGCAGAACCCGCAAATGCCAGCAGCCCCACGCCCATAGCCACAGCCGTGAAGCCCTTACGCCAGAAACCAGTCATCTTGATCGCCTTTTGATTGTTCACGTCCGAGCGTGCTTGACCGATCCTTCATGCAGACCGTCGCGCCGCTTGTCGGGCTTTTTCTTACCCCCCATTAACATGATGATGCAAGTCATGTTTTATATTTTGTCATATTTTCCCAAGTTTGAGGAACCTGAAAACGAGTGAAGCCCCAGCAGAAATAGCTGTTGCATAAAAACTTCAAATCAGACGTGATATGGATAAGACGGACAAACCCGGCACACCATTTGGTTGGCACGGGTCTGCGGGAGGACATGCCAATGATGTTCAAGGACATTCAGACCCTCGAAAATGCAGCGCGCACAGCCATGGCTGGCAATGAAGACCCATTGCCCGTACAGCAACAGGCGATGAAGCCCTCCTATTACGGTCTGGCTTTCATAACGCTGCTGGGTGCTGCCTATCTGCTTTT
>Ga0308158_10004503_pt1 | contig 11768 bp, 11 predicted proteins | sample PhyBR2_FD_201038 | JGI IMG/M metagenome (GOLD analysis project Ga0308158, IMG submission 201038) | Phyllosphere microbial communities from UC Gill Tract Community Farm, Albany, California, United States - DLSLB.R2 | ecosystem: Host-associated > Plants > Phyllosphere > Unclassified | place: USA...
GGCGTCCTGGTCCAAGGCGCCCGCAGGGGCACCCCGATGAGCACGAAGGAAGACTGATCATGGCAACTACAGTGGCTGACTACCTGCTTTCCCGGCTGGGTGAGTGGGGCGTGGACAAGGTCTTCGGTTTCCCCGGAGACGGCATCAACGGCATCCTCGCAGCCTTCGGCAAAGCGGGAAACCAGCCGAAATTCATCCAGGCCAGGCATGAGGAAATGGCCGCGTTCGAAGCAGTGGGTTACGCCAAATTCGGCGGGCGGCCGGCCGTCTGCATGGCCACCTCCGGCCCCGCGGCAATCCACCTGCTCAACGGGCTGTACGACGCCAAGCTGGACCATGTCCCGGTCGTGGCCATCGTGGGCCAGACAGCCCGAAGTGCCATGGGCGGCTCCTACCAGCAGGAGGTTGACCTGCTGACCCTGTTCAAGGACGTGGCCTCCGACTACGTCCAGATGGTCACGGTCCCGCAGCAGCTCCCCAACGTCATAGACCGCGCCATCCGGATTGCCGATGCGCAGCGGGCCCCCACCGCCATCATCATCCCGGCCGATGTGCAGGAACTCGAATACGCCGCACCCACCCACGAATTCAAGATGGTCCCCTCCAGCCTCGGCATCAAGTGGCCCGATATCGAACCCGACAGCGCTGCCATCCGCGGGGCCGCCCAACTCCTCAACGAGGGCTCCAAGGTGGCCATCCTGATAGGCCAGGGTGCCCGGGAGGCGGCCGCCGAGGTGCGGGAGGTGGCGGAACTGCTGGGCGCGGGCGTAGCCAAGGCCCTGCTGGGCAAGGACTCCCTCCCCGATGACCTGCCGTACGTCACGGGCTCCATCGGGCTGCTCGGCACCAGGCCCAGCTACGAAATGATGCGTGACTGCGACACCCTGCTCACGGTGGGATCCAGCTTCCCCTACACCCAGTTCCTTCCCGAGCCGGGACAGGCCCGGGGCGTGCAGATCGACGTGGACCCAAAAATGATCGGGCTGCGGTACACGAACGAATTCAACATCGTGGCCGACGCCCGCACAGCGTTGCGGGCACTGATCCCGCACCTGGACCGGAAGCAGGACCGCTCCTGGCAGGAGGGGCTGCAGTCCTCCATCAGCCGGTGGTGGGAAACCATGCATGACGAGGCCATGGTCAGCGCGGATCCCGTCAACCCCATGCGCCTCTTTGCCGAGCTCTCCACCCGCCTGCCCATGAATGCCATGCTGAGCGCGGACTCGGGGTCCTCGGCAAACTGGTATGCGCGGCAGCTGAAGTTCCGCGGCGAAGTCCGGGGTTCACTCTCCGGAAACCTGGCCACCATGGGCCCCGGCGTTCCCTATGCCATCGGGGCGAAGTTCGCCCACCCCGGCCGCCCCGCCATCGCTTTCGCAGGCGACGGGGCCATGCAGATGAACGGCCTTGCCGAGTTGATCACCGTCAAGCACTACTGGCGTGAGTGGGACGATCCCCGCCTGGTGGTGGCCGTCCTCCACAACAACGACCTCAACCAGGTCACCTGGGAAATGCGGGCCATGGGCGGGGTTCCGGCCTTCCGTGAATCCCAGGCCCTCCCGGACGTGGACTACGCCGGGTTCGCCGAAAGCCTGGGCCTGCAGGGCATCCACGTGGACAACCCCGACGACGTCGGCCCGGCCTGGGAGAAAGCCCTCGCCGCTGACAGGCCAACCCTCCTGGACGTCCGGACCGACCCCGACATCCCGCCCATCCCGCCGCACGCCACCCTGGAGCAGGCACGGAAGACGGCAGAAGCCATGGTCAAGGGCGATGACAGCGCCTGGGGCGTGGTGAAGGAAGGGGTCAAGACCAAGATCCAGGAATTCCTGCCGCACAAGGAGGGCTGAACCATGAGGCCGGCCAAGGCCACTGCGGAGGCTCCCGTGACCGCCATCCAGGCGGCCGCTTACACGGTCCCCACCGACGGTCCCGAAGCGGACGGAACCTACAGCTGGGACTCCACCACCATGGTGCTGGTGCAGGCCGCCGCCGGCGGGAAGACCGGCCTGGGCTGGACCTACGCGCCGGCCGCGGCGGCAGGCCTGGTGGAAGGCCTCCTCGGTCCCGCCGTCCGCGGCGTGGATGCCCTTGACGTCCCGGCTGCTGCCGCCGCCATGGCCAGGGCGGTCCGCAACCCCGGAAACACGGGGCTGGCCTCCTACGCCGTGTCCGCCGTCGACTGCGCCCTCTGGGACCTCAAAGCCCGCCTCCTGGACCTGCCGCTGCACAAGCTGCTGGGCAGCGTCCGGGACAAGGTGGCGGTCTACGGCAGCGGCGGCTTCACCACCTACACGGCCGACCAGCTGCGCAGCCAGCTCGAAGGGTGGGCCCATCGCCAAGGCATCCCGCGGGTGAAGATCAAGATCGGCCAGGACAACGGAACGAACGTCCCTCGCGACCTCGAACGCATCCGCCAGGCCCGTGCCGCCGTCGGACCCGGAACTGAACTGTTCGTCGACGCCAACGGCGCCTACACCGCAAAGCAGGCGGTCCGCGTCATGAGAGAGGTGGGCGCCGAAGCCGTGACGTGGTTCGAGGAGCCCGTCTCCAGCGACCACCTGGCCGGCCTGCGGGTGGTGCGGGACGCGGTGGACGCGGACGTGGCAGCCGGTGAATACGGCACGGGCCTCCCCTACTTCCAGCGCCTGTGCGCGGCCGATGCCATCGACTGCCTCCAGGCCGATGTCAGCAGGTGCGGCGGGATCACTGAATGGCTGCGCATCGCCGCGGTGGCCGCAGCCCACGGCCTGGAACTCTCCGGCCACTGCGCGCCCCAACTCAGCGCCGCCGTCGCCGCCGCCACACCCAACTTCCGCCACCTGGAATGGTTCCACGACCACGTCAGGATCGAGAACCTGTTTTTCGACGGAACGCTGGACCCCGACGGCGGGTGGCTGCGGCCCGGTGCTGCGCCCGGAAACGGGCTGTCATTCCGGACCTGGGAGGCCGACAAATACCAGGTCCGCTAATGCTGACCACAACGGATCAGGAAGGGAACAATGTCAGAGATCAGTGATTACGCACTCGTGGGGGACCTGCACACGGCCGCGCTGATCGGCACCAGCGGGTCAATCGACTGGATGTGCCTGCCGAGGTTCGACTCCCCCGCCTGCTTCGCTGCCTTGCTGGACTCTCCCGCCGCGGGCCGGTGGCTCCTGGCGCCGGCCGGCGCACAAAAGTGCACCCGCCGGCGGTATCGGCCCGGCACGCTGATCCTCGAAACCGAATGGGAAACATCCCAAGGCAGTGTCAAGGTTACGGATTTCATGCCCATCCGCGACGACGCTGCCGACATGGTGCGTATTGTGGAAGGCCTTACCGGCACCGTTCAGATGTACGGGGAATTATGCCTGCGCTTTGACTACGGGCGCATCGTGCCATGGGTGAGGCGCGGTGAGCACGGCCTCAGCGCCATCGCCGGCCCTGATGCGGCCTACTTCAACACCGCGGCGCCGCTCGAGGGCCGGGACATGCGAACCATCAGCGAGTTCACTGTCCGGGCCGGGGACCAGGTGCCTTTCGTGCTGAGGTGGTTCCCCAGCAGCAAACCGGCCCCGCAAAAGACCGACCCCCACCAGGCGCTGCAGGTAACCGAAGAGTTCTGGCAAGGCTGGAGTGCCCGCAGCAGGATTGAAGGTGAATACAAGGATGCCGTAGAGCGTTCCCTCATAACCCTCAAGGGGCTGATCTATGCGCCGACCGGCGGCATCGTGGCAGCTCCCACCACTTCCCTGCCGGAGGATCCGGGAGGAACACGGAACTGGGACTATCGGTTTTGCTGGCTCCGCGACGCGACGCTGACGCTTCAGTCGCTGCTCGCCGCGGGCTATGTCGATGAAGCGGCGGCCTGGCGGGAATGGCTGCTGCGGGCCGTCGCGGGCGACCCGGCCGACCTGCAGATCATGTATGGGATTGACGGCACCCGCCGCCTTCCCGAAACAGAACTGCCCTGGCTCGCCGGATTCGAGGGATCCAAACCCGTCAGGACAGGAAACGCCGCGGCTCCGCAGCTGCAGCTGGATGTATGGGGCGAGGTCCTGGACGGGCTTTCCCTGACCCGCGCCGCCGGGCCGCCCGGAGCCGGAGACGATTCCTGGGATATCCAGGTTGCCTTGATGGAATACCTCGAGGGGGCCTGGGACCAGCCCGACAACGGACTCTGGGAAATGAGAGGTCCCCGCCGCCACAACACCCACTCAAAGGTCATGGCCTGGGTGGCAGCAGACCGCATGGTCAAGGGAGTCCAGCATTACGGCCTGCCCGGCCCGGCGGATCGCTGGTCCAAGTTGCGCGACACCATCCATAAAGACGTTATGACACATGGCTTCGACAGCGGCCGCAACACTTTCGTCCAGTCCTACGGGAGTAAGGAGCTTGACGCCAGCCTCCTGTTGATTCCCCGTGTGGGATTCCTGCCGCATGACCATCCGAGAGTGATTGGTACCGTGGACGCCATCCAGAAGCACCTCACGGAGGATGGCTTCGTCCTTCGGTACCGCCCGCAAGCCAGTAACGACGGCCTGCCCGGGACGGAAGGCGTCTTCCTCGCCTGCTCCTTCTGGCTTGTCGACGCCCTGCTGGGCATAGGACGCCAACGTGAAGCCGAGGAACTCTTCGAGCGCCTGCTGGGCCTCCGCAACGATGTCGGTTTACTGAGCGAAGAATGGGATCCCAAGAACCAGCGCCAACTCGGCAACACTCCCCAGGCCTTCAGCCACTTCCCCCTTATCCACTGCGCCCTGCAGCTCCAGCACGGGCGGTCCAAACAAAGCAACAAGCCCCTTCCCAGCCCAACCTGACGCCCGCCGCCACGGCCAACTTCCGCCACCTGGAATGGTTCCACGGCCACGTCAGGATCGGTAACCTCTTCTTCGACGGAGCGCTTGAGCCGGACTGTGGATGGGTAGGGGCCGAAGACAGACCCGGTAACGGACTGAGCCTGCGGGCCGCCGACGCTGACCCGTTCCGGGTCCGCTGACATTGGCCTCATGCCCGGCCACCCGGGGCATGACGTACTGAAAGGGATCCATTGAGCACCAACGAACGCAACGCAGATCCGGCCGCTCCGGAGCTGTTGTCTGTCACACCCGACGCACAGGATCCCACCGGGCAGGACGTCACAAGCCTGGACCCGTCAGCCACCGACCCCATGGCGGATGAAAAGGTGCGGCTTCAGCTGGCCATCTTCGAGGTCACCCGGGACGCCGACGGCAGAAGCCTGGACGAAATCCAGGAGATGCTCCGCGCCGCCTTTGCCCGGCACCGCGTGGCGACACCCCCGGGCACCTGGCTTCAATCAGTGGCCTCCTCGGCGTACTACGGCGAGCCCTACATCGTTGACCTTTCGGTCGCGGTCATCGCGGACACCATCGTGCCCGCGCCGAACGATGAGGTCCGCGAGCGCCTCGCCGCACGGCGGCAGCTGCAGCAGGAAAAGCTCCCGGCAGGCATCTTTCCCGCCCCGTCCGATTGGAACATTCCGGGCAATGACGCGGCCGTCGGCAGCAGCCGGAACCCATCCCAGGACCGGCGGAAGGGAAGCACTGTCCTGGCCGTGGCGGCGCTGGCTGCGGTTGCCCTGGCCGCCGTGCTGGTGGCCAGGGCGGGGACGGGCCGGCGCCGCCGGCTGGATACCTAGAGTCCCAGCCGGGCCACTGCTTCCTCGCGCATCTGGACTTTGCGGATCTTCCCCGAGACCGTCATGGGGAAGCTTTCGCGGACCTCCACATAGCGGGGGATCTTGTAGTGCGCCAGCCGCCCGCGGCAATACTCGGCAAGCGCCCCGGCGTCCAGCGGTTCCGCGCCGGGCTTGAGGATGATGCACGCCATGAGTTCCTCGCCGTACCGGGGATCCGGTACGCCAATGACCTGGACGTCCTGGATGGAAGGGTGGGTGTAGAGGAACTCCTCGATCTCGCGCGGGTAGATGTTCTCGCCGCCGCGGATGACCATGTCCTTGATCCTGCCTTCCACCACCACATACCCGTCCTGGTCCATCCTGGCGAGGTCGCCGGTATGCATCCACCCGTCGGCATCGATCGCCTCGGCCGTCTTCTCCGGCTGGTTCCAGTAGCCCGCCATGACGGCGTAGCCACGGGTGCAGAGCTCGCCGATCTGCCCGCGCTCCAGTTCCTCCCCGGTGGCGGGGTCCACAATGCGGCTCTCCAGCTGCGGCATGGTGCGGCCCACGGTCTCGGTGCGCTGCTGGAGGGTGTCCCCCTTGCGGGTCATGGTGGACACCGGAGAGGTCTCCGTCATGCCGTAGCAGATGGCCACGTCCACCATGTGCATCTCGGAGATCACCCGGTTCATCACCTCGATGGGACACAGCGAACCGGCCATCACCCCGGTGCGGAGGGTGGACAGGTCATACGAGCCGAAATCGGGCAGCGCCAGTTCGGCGATGAACATCGTGGGCACGCCGTACAGGGACGTCCCGCCGAAATCCTGCACTGCCTCCAGCGCGGCGGCGGGTGAGAAGCCCCGCCCGGGGATGATGGTGGCGGCGCCGTGGCTGAGCGCGTTGAGGTTGCCGATCACCATTCCAAAGCAGTGGTAGAACGGCACGGGTATCACCACCCGGTCATGCTCGGTGTAGCCGAGCAGCTCCCCGATGGCGTAGCCGTTGTTCAGGATATTGTGGTGCGTCAGCGTGGCGCCCTTGGGGAAACCGGTGGTGCCGGAGGTGTACTGCAGGTTGATGGGATCATGCGGCCGGAGTTCGTCCATGCGGGCTTTGAGGACGGAATGTGCCACGCCGTCCGCCCGCCTGAGCAGCTCGGCGTAGGTCAGTTCCGCATCGCTTCGGGGGTTGCCGGCATTCAGTGCGTCCAGTCCGTGGTCCGGCAGGAACACGAGCCCGCGCAGGTCCGGGCAGGTCAGGAGCGCCTGGCGTGCCATGGACACGTAATCGCTGTTGGCATCTGACGGCGCCGTGACCAGCATGCGCATCCCGTTCTGCTTGACCACGAACTCAAGTTCATGGCTGCGGTAGGCCGGGTTGACGTTGACCAGGATGGCGCCGATTTTCGCGGTGGCGTACTGGAGCAGCGTCCATTCGGCGCAGTTGGGACTCCAGATGCCCACCCTCTCCCCTTTGCCGACACCCATGGCGAGCAGTGCGCGTGCCAGCCGGTCGACGTCGTCGTTCATCTTGGTGTAGCTCCAGCGGCGGGCATCACCGCCAGGCACCGGCGCGGCCTCGATCAGTGCGTCGTGGAGCGGGAAGCGCGCAACAGTGCGCTCAAAGTTCTCGCCAATGGTTTCCGCCAGGAGCGGGACGTCAGTGTCCCCGGCTGTATAAGCACGCATGATGGCACGCTACCAACAGGAACGGCGCTGGAGAAGGAGGACGGGGCCGGGAACGGGCGCAGCGGAACGGGACGGCAGGCGGCGCCCGGTATTGTGACATCCATGAGTGCACCCATTGACCTGATAGCAACGTTCATCCCCAACGAAGGCGAGTTCCACCGCGTCAAGCTGGCCCTGGAAATCGCGATCGATGAGGTGGTGAAGGAACCAGGCTGCATCCAGTACGAACTGACTGAAGCCACCGAGGAAAAGCTGGTCCTGACCGAACAGTGGGCGTCCGAGGAAGACCTGGACAGGCACTCCAAGGGCATCGCCGTCCAGGACCTGAACGAGTCTCTGAGCGCGCTGCTGGCCGAACCCGTCAAGGTGGAACGCGTCTAGCCCACCCGTTAAGCGCAAAATGCGGGGCCTCCCTGTCGGAGGCCCCGCATTTTTGCGTCTACTGGGTTTTAGAAATCGGGGATCTGCGTGCCGTCCTGGGCACCGCCCTGGGGGCTGGCCGGCTTGCCCGCTGCCGCGGCTGCTTCTTCCTGCTGGCGGGCCACGTGGGCGTGGACCTCATCCATGTCCAGGGCCTTCACCGCGTCCACGACCTGCTCCAGTTGCTGGGCGTTCAGCGCGCCGGGCTGGGAGAACACCAGCACCTTTTCACGGAACGCCATCAGCGTGGGGATGGAGGTGATGCCGGCCTCCGCCGCGAGCTGCTGCTCCGCTTCCGTGTCCACCTTGGTGAAGAGGACGTCAGGGTGCTTTTCGGAGACTGCGGAATACGTGGGGCCGAACTGCTTGCAGGGGCCGCACCATTCTGCCCAGAAATCGACCAGGACAATGTCGTTGCCTTCGATCGTGGATGCGAACTTTTCACCTGTGATGTCAAGGGTAGCCATGTGTCCACGCTACGCGCCGCGGCCCCGCCTGTCGCCCCTGTTCGCTCCCCGCGTCATTGGGAATAGCGGGGAGTACGACGGCGCCACACGGCTTCAGGCGTTGGTTCCCCACAGGTGCGGGGCCGGGGTGCGGGTGCCGGGAAGGGCGCTGGAGGCGCGCCACCCGTGGATCCACTCGGGAAGCACAAGGTCCGCCGGCGGAGTCCCGAACTCGGTGAGGATGTCCTCCTGGCTGACCGGCCCGGCCTTGGTGACCAGCCGGGTGGCGATGTAGGCACGGGCGTAAATTTCGCCGTCGGCCACCATGCGCTGCTCGAAGAAGATCGCCTTGGTGTCCAGTCCGATGATCCGCGTCTCAATGGTGTAGTCCTGCCACAGCTGCAGCGATTTACGGAAGGAGATGGTCTCGGCCGACACCACAGGGCTCCAGCCGCGGCGGCGCATCCGCTGCCAGATGCCGCTGCGGACCATCAGGTCGAACCGGCCCAGGTCCATGAGGGACAGATACATGCCGTTGTTGACGTGCATGGCAATGTCGATGTCCGTGGGCAGGACGCGCAGCGGCAGCGACGACGCCTCCCACACCGTGAGGGGCGGCCGCCGTTTCGACCGGAAGAGCAAAAGCAGGGTTCTCAGAAGCAGGTGCATGGACCAATGCTACCCGCGGGTAACATCCTGCAGGCTGCTGGCCGGCACGCCAACCGCCGTAGGATTTCCTCCATGACGCAGCAACGCTACCGGGCCCTCGCAGAGTGGCCCTTGATGGCTACCGCGCTGGTGTTCCTGGGCGCGTACGCATGGCAGGTCATCGGCAGGGTTGAAGGCAGCGGGGCTGACTGGCTTGAGACCGTCATGTGGGTGACGTGGTGCGTCTTTGTCCTGGACTACGTGGCGAACCTGTGGCTGGCCGAGAACCGCCGGCAGTGGTTCGTCCGGAACCTGCACGAGCTGGTGATCGTGGCCCTGCCGTTCTTCCGGCCCCTGCGGCTGCTGCGGCTGGTGACGCTGCTGTCAGTCCTGCACCGGACCGTGGGCGAAACGCTGCGCGGCCGGGTGGTGACGTATGTGGCGGCGTCCGCGGCGCTCCTGGTCTTTGTGGGCTCACTGGCCGTGCTGGATGTGGAACAGTGGGCGCCGGATGCCAAAATCACCACGTTCGGTGATGCCCTCTGGTGGGCCACGGCCACCATTACCACCGTGGGCTACGGGGACATGTATCCGGTCACGCCCATAGGCCGGCTGGTGGCCACGGCGCTGATGATGAGCGGCATCGCGGTGCTCGGTGTGGTCACCGCCTCCATCGCGTCCTGGCTGGTCCAGCGGGTTGAGGATACCGCCGAGACGGTGGCAGAGGCCGTGGAGGAACCTGTCCGGGTCGAGCTTGCGGAGCTCGTGGCCGAGATCGCACTGCTGCGTCGTGAGATCGCGGACCTGCGGGAACACCGCACGCAGTCGCCGCAAGTATCGGGCCGCCCTGGCTTGAGTAGCGGGGCCGGGACCGGCGAGTAGCGGACCACAAAATTCGGGTAATTCCTACTGGTGCCGCCTGCTTGGCGTGATTCCTAGACTCGGGATTCCTAGGACCGACACGTCTGGCAGGTTCTCCCGGGTGGCTTCCGGGAAACCGGCCTTCATGCGGAGCTCCGTATCTTCTGGGTATGCGGAGGCCTCCATCCAACGCCGCCTGCGGCCACCGGCAGCTGTGCCGGTGCCCGCGGCGCCATAACATCTCGATCCGTCCGGCGACCTGGCGTGCCCTGAAGGCAGCGCCTGGCCGGACCGTCCCCGGATGGGCTACCCATGAACCAGAAGATTTCCACCTCCCCCGACGGCTCCAGCCGGAGTTTCGTCACCGACGAACCGCGCACGGACCTCAGCACCGGCCGTCCACTCATCAGCAACAAATTGTGGGCCGGCATGGCCACGGCGGCGGTTGTGGCCGCTGTGGGTGTGGGCGCCATCGCCGCACCGCCTGCCTCCCTCAGCGCAAGCACGACGCCGGCAGCCCAGGTTGCAGAGACCGCCGCACCACCGGCGCCAAGTTCCGCCGCCCGCGACGACGCCGTGGCCGCGGTGGCGGCCCAGGGAGCCGCGCCAGCTGCCGCACAGGCTGCCGAGGCAGCCCCTGCACCGGCAGTCGAAGCGCCACCCGCGCCGCCGGCACCCGAACCCGCCCCGGCACCAGCACCTGCGCCGGCCCCCGAACCTGCAGGTGATCCAAACCTGTACACCGTGGTGCCAGGCGATACCGTAGGTGCGATAGCCACCAGCCACGGCGTGGACATGAACGGCATGCTTGCCGCGAACGGGCTCTCTGCCTACAGCATCATCTATCCCGGCCAGACCCTCCTGCTGACCGGCCCGGCTGTCGCCATGGCCGCGCCCGACCCCGCCCCGGCACCGGCTCCCGCTGCTGCGCCGGCTCCGGCTCCCGCGGCCGTCCCCGCGGCGCCAACCGTACGGACCATCTACGTGGCGGGCTCCGGCGGCCAGTCCATGGTGGACGCCTGCATCGGGCCCATCCACTACACCCCCAATGACGGCTACTCGCTGTTCATCACCGAGCATGATTTCTGCGGCGGATGGGCCCGGTTCTCCGGAATCAGCGTGGGTGAGACCGTGAGCATCCCCGGCTACGGAACCTTCACGGCCACCGGCCGCGGCACCGTCCCCAATCCCGGCACCACCAACGACGTGATCAGCGTCTTCGGCGGCTTCCCCCGGGCAATACTGCAGACCTGCATCCCGGGCACCAGCCAGATGCTCCTGATCGCACTGAACTGACCCGGATGGGATGAAGCCGGCATTCCCAAGCGTGGCCGCGGGCCCGGACCTTCAAGGCCTGGATCCGCGGACACGGGCATGACGCGCTGCTCGGAGCAGTTGCGGGCAATGTCGCCCTGGCTTACGCCAAGGAGGTGATGGCGGGTCGCCGGGCAACGAAAAAACCTCCGGAACCTGATGGTTCCGGAGGTTTTCCGTGGGTGGCAGATGAGGGATTCGAACCCCCGTAGGCGTTGCCAGCTGATTTACAGTCAGCCCCCTTTGGCCGCTCGGGTAATCTGCCGAACTTCAAAAGAAGTACCCGCCGATGCAGTGTTGGGAAGCATCCGTTTCCGGCGCTTTCCGCTTCAGTAACCGCGGGCAAGACAACTTTACAGAACTTCCGGCGAAGAATCGAATCGGGCCCCACACCATGCCAAACGCCCCGGAATGTCTGCAAAAGTCAGGCCCTACGCCCCTCCAAGAATGCGCCCGGCCAGCTTGGCTTCGAAACTGATCGCCTGCTCCTGGGTGATCTGGTTCAGCTGGACCGCCCTCTGCAGGTCTGCCCGGACGCCATCCAGCCGGGAAGAGGCATCGGCCACCGGGCTGAGAACGATGGAGGCCGCCACCGCTGCCGCCGCTACCGAGGTTGCTGCCGTGGCCATCACTCCCGCCGCTGCGGTTGTGGTCCGGGTGACGTAGTGGGCGGCTTTGCGGTGCATGGGGTTCCCTTCAACTGCGGTACTGCTGGTCCAACTCTCGCCACCCCTCCTTCATTCCGCCCTTGCGTCCGCTGAGAGG
>Ga0308158_10004504_pt1 | contig 11766 bp, 10 predicted proteins | sample PhyBR2_FD_201038 | JGI IMG/M metagenome (GOLD analysis project Ga0308158, IMG submission 201038) | Phyllosphere microbial communities from UC Gill Tract Community Farm, Albany, California, United States - DLSLB.R2 | ecosystem: Host-associated > Plants > Phyllosphere > Unclassified | place: USA...
TGCCCAGCGGTGCTTCGCTGTCCATGGCCTGCAGCAACGCTTGAGCGACCCAGACACCGCCGCTGTGAATGCCGATGTAGCGCGGCTCGGCAATGGAGCGCCTGGCCAGATGGGCCTTGAGGTCGACAGCCATCGCGCCGATCAGCTCGGCCGGGTTGGGAAGGCTCATGTGTGCTCCTGTGATTGATAGCGTCCAAAGAGAGTGGTGCAACGTGGCGCGGCTTGCACCGCACCTGTAGCAGCGGCGCAAGCCGCGTCGGTGTTCGTGCGGTGTATCTGGAAAAATGCGTCGGGGCCGGACGCGGCTTGCACCGCTGCTACAGGGGGGTGGGGTGCGGCGGCTGTCATCTTCAGGCGTTGTCACCCAGCGCATTGGCCTCCAGCCAGCCCTGCAACAGCAGCTTGGCGGCGATGGCGTCGACCGGGTTGTCACGGTAGCTGCCACGCTGACCGCCGCGGGCCATGCGTTCGCCCTTGGCCTCGAAAGTGGTCAGGCGTTCATCGTGGGTGTGCACCGGGATGTTGAAGCGGCCGTTCAGGCGGCGGGCGAACTTTTCCGCACGTTCGCTCATTTCACTCGGCGTGCCGTCCATGTTCAGCGGCAGGCCAACCACGATGGCATCCGGCTGCCATTCCTTGATCAACGCTTCGACCCGGGTCCAGTCAGGCACGCCGTTCTGCGCCTTCAGGGTACACAGCTCGCGTGCCTGGCCGGTGATCATCTGGCCGACCGCGAAGCCGATCTGCTTGGTGCCGTAATCCACGCCGAGCAGCAGTCTGGGTGCGGCCATCAGGCGTGGCCCGCCTGGCTGGTGAGCAGGCTGAGGTTGACGCCCAGGCGTGCCGCCGCGGCGCCGAGGCGCGCCTCGCTGTCGGTATTGAACAGGATGTCGGCATCGAAAGGGCAGGTCAGCCAGGCGTTGTCGGCCAGTTCGGCTTCCAGTTGGCCGGCTTCCCAGCCGGCGTATCCCAGGGTGATCAGGCTTTGCGCAGGGCCTGCGCCGTCGGCGATGGCGAACAGGATGTCCTGGGAGGTGGACAGCGACACTTCGCCCAGGTCCACCGTAGCCTGGAACACCGGGCCGCTGGGGTGCAGGACGAAGCCGCGGTCGGTCTGCACCGGCCCGCCGTTGTAGATCGGAACCTGCTGGCTAGACGCCGTGGGGCCGGTTTCCGGCCGCAGTTGCTCGAGAATGTCCGCCAGGTTGAGGTCCTGAAGACGGTTGACCACCAGGCCCATCGCGCCATTGGGCGTGTGCTCGACGATGTAGGTCAAGGTGTGGGCAAAGTTGGGGTCCGCCATGTGCGGCATGGCGATCAGGAACTGGTTCCTGAGGTAGCTCGTTTCGACGTTTTTCATAATTTGTAGTGTGGCTTCGCCTTGTCTGCCTGACAAGCTGGCAGGCGCAGTTTCATCTGCCTCAGTTGCTTTGCAGGCGGTCACCCTTGGCGAAGCGCCAGGTACGGATGATCTCCAGACGGTCGACGTCGGCCAGGTCGCCCGTGAACGGTGCGAACGGTGCGGCCAGGCGCACGATGCGCTGGGCGGCCTGGTCGAGCAACGGCTGCCCGGAGGACTCGAGCACAAGCACCTCGTAAAGCGACCCGTCGCTGTTGATCGAGACCATCAGGCGCAGGCTGCCGTAGATCTGCTGGCGTCGCGCTTCGTCGGGGTAATTGAGGTTGCCGATGCGTTCGACCTTCTTGCGCCAATCGTCCTTGTACCAGGCGCCCTTGTCGCGCATGGTCGAAGCCGCGCTCAGGCGATGGATGCGCGGACGCTTGGCGTAAGCCTGCTGCTCATGGGACAGCTCGGCTTCCAGGCTGGCGATCTCGCTGGACAGCTGCGAGCTGTCGAATTCCGGGGTGACGGCCTTGGGCTTGGGGTCGGGTTTGACCGGCGGTGGTCGCGCCTCGGTCTTCACCAGCCGGGGTGCGGTGGTGGCCACGGCCTTCTTGGCCGGCGCAGGCTCGGGCTGGGTGACCGGCTTGGGCGCGGGAGGTGGCGTCACCTTGTTGATCTTGTCATCCTGGAAGGGCGCCACTTCGGTGGTCTTGGGCACAGCCTTCTTGTCCAGCGTCCCACTGCCTTGCTGGTTGTCCTGAGCCAGAAAATCCGCATCCTTGGGTGCGGTCTGGCTCTTGAGCGGGGCCAGGGTCACTTCCAGAGTCTTGCTGATTTCGGCAGGCGGCTGGGTGCCGAAGCCCACCCCGACGATCAGGGCAACGTGCAGCAATGCCGCGAGGAACAAGGTAAAGCCCAGCCGATCCGCAGGGCGAGGGCCGATGCGGGTCAGTTCAGCGGGGAGGTCGGCGGGCAGCGTCATGAAGAATCCGGCAGGCGTGCAACCCGGGCGGCGATGCGCGCCCGGTAACTGAAAGGGCGTGCATCATAACCCGTAGCAGCGGGGTAGGGTCAGCGTGCCTTGAGCTTGCGATCGATGGCGTCCATCAACTGGCCACCGATGTCGGTGCCGAACGCCGCATCGATTTCACGGATGCAGGTGGGGCTTGTGACGTTGATTTCGGTCAAGTGCTCGCCGATCACGTCGAGGCCGACGAACAGCAGGCCCCTGGCGCGCAGCGACGGGCCGACCTGCTCGGCGATCCAGCGGTCCTTGTCGCTCAGCGGGCGTGCTTCGCCGCGGCCGCCGGCCGCCAGGTTGCCGCGGGTCTCGCCGCTGGCGGGAATGCGCGCCAGGCAGTAGGGCACCGGCTCGCCGTCGATCATCAGGATGCGCTTGTCGCCGTCCTTGATCGCCGGCAGGTAGCGCTGCGCCATGATCTGTTGAGTGCCCATGGCCGTCAGCGTCTCGAGGATGACCGACAGGTTCGGATCGCCCACCCGGTGACGGAAGATCGAAGTGCCGCCCATGCCGTCCAGCGGCTTGAGAATGACGTCGCCATGCTCGGCCGCGAACTCGCGCAGGATGTCGGCACGGCGGCTGACCAGCGTCGGTGGGGTCAGTTGCGGGAACAGCGTGGCGAACATCTTCTCGTTGCAGTCGCGCAGGCTCTGGGGCTTGTTCACCACCAGTACGCCAGCGGCTTCGGCCTGTTCGAGCAGGTAGGTGCTGTAGACGAATTCGAGATCGAAGGGCGGGTCCTTGCGCATCAGAATGACGTCGAGATCGGCCAGCGGTGCGTCGAATTCCGACTCGAACTCGAACCAGTGCTGCGGATCGGCGAACACCTTGAGCGGACGCATCCGGGCGCGGGCCTGGCCCTGGCCTTGATACAAATCCTGGATTTCCATGTGGAACAGCGACCAGCCACGTGCCTGAGCAGCCAGCAGCATGGCCAGCGAGCTGTCCTTCTTGTAGGAGATGTTGGCGATCGGGTCCATGACAATGCCGAGGCGAACGCTCATGGGGTAGCTCCTGTGCGCGGGACGTGCCGCTTGCGAATGGGTCTTGGAAAGTGGCGTCAGGGTGGCGCCGCATGGCCCGCAGGTCAAGGGGCAGCGGCCGATGGAACGCTGTGGGAGAGTGTGCTAAAAAGGCTCGGGCAGGGCCAACGCACGCCACATTCACAGAGCCGACATGGAAAAGCCTCTTGCCCTCAAGGTCATGGTGATCGACGACTCCAAGACGATTCGCCGCACCGCCGAGCTGTTGCTCGAACACGCGGGCTGCCGGGTGATCACGGCAATCGATGGGTTCGATGCCCTGGCCAAGATCGTCGACGAGCGTCCCGATATCATCTTCATCGATGTCATGATGCCGCGCCTGGATGGCTACCAGACCTGCGCGCTGCTCAAGAGCAACAGCGCTTTCAGTGCCATTGCGGTGGTGATGTTGTCGTCGCGCGATGGCCTGTTCGACAAGGCGCGCGGGCGTAGCGTCGGCTCGGATCAATTTTTGACCAAGCCTTTCAGCAAGCAAGAACTGCTCGCCGCGATCGCTGCCCATGTGCCGGGTTTCGCTGCGTAGCAACCGTTGTCCGGCCCTGGCGCGTGCCAGGGTCTTCACCGCATGGGGAACAGCATGGCCCGAATCCTGATCGTCGATGATTCGCAGACGGAAACCTACAAACTCACCGGCATGCTGGAAAAGCACGGTCATGAAGTGCTCAAGGCCCAGAACGGTGCCGATGGCGTGGCCCTGGCCCGACAGGAGAAGCCCGACGCGGTGCTGATGGACATCGTCATGCCCGGCCTGAACGGCTTCCAGGCGACCCGTCAGTTGCACAAGGACGAAGACACCGCGCACATTCCAGTGATCATGATCACCACCAAGGACCAGGAAACCGACAAGGTCTGGGGCACGCGCCAGGGGGCCAAGGGCTACCTGACCAAGCCGGTGGACGAGGACACCTTGATCCAGACGTTGAACACCGTACTGGCCGGTTGACCCGCGCCGATGCTGGAGTCCCGTACCGCCTTCGACCTGCTGCTGGATATCGACCAGCGTTGTCGCCTGCTGGCGGCCGAACTGCCTTCCCAGGAATTGCGTCTGCAGACGTGGAGCGGCATTGGCTTTCGCCTGGCCGGGCACTGGTACGTCGCGCCGATGGGCGAGGTCGCCGAAGTGCTACCCGAGCCGCGCAGCACGCGGTTGCCGGGCGTCAGGCCGTGGGTGGTGGGCGTGTCGAACCTGCGCGGCCGCCTGCTGCCGGTGGTCGACCTGGGTGGCTTCTTCGGCCATGCCCTGTCGCCCCAGCGCAAACAGCACCGAGTATTGGTGGTGGACCGCGCGGACATCTTCGTCGGCCTGCTGGTGGACGAGGTGGTCGGCCTGCAGCATTTCGGCTCGGCCAGCCACGAACCTTCATTGCCTGATACGGCGCTGGCTGCGGCCGTGCCGTTCCTGCAAGGCCACTTCGTGCGTGAACACCGCTGGTGCGTGTTCAGCCCGGCCCGCCTGGTACAGGCTCCCGCTTTTCTGGATGTAGCACTCTGAGCATGCCTATGCGTAACCGTATTTTCCGCCACCGACTCGCCACGCGCAGGCCTGCGCGATGATCAAGGGCTGGCCGGGCAATTCCCTGTTGGGCTCCAGGGCAGGTGCGCAGATCATCGGGCTGTTCGTGGCCCTGGTGATTTTCATCGTCCTGCTGTTCGCCAATTTCACCTACCTCAATACCCAGTCCACCTACGACAAGCAGTACATCGGCCATGCCGGCGAATTGCGCGTGCTGTCCCAGCGCATTGCCAAGAACGCCACCGAGGCTGCCGCCGGCAAGACTGCCGCGTTCAAGTTGCTGGCCGATGCGCGCAACGATTTCGAGCGCCGCTGGGGCTTTCTCAAGGAGGGCGACAGCGCCACCGGGCTGCCAGCGGCCCCGGCGGCGATGCGCGAACAGATGCGCCTGGTGCAGCGCGACTGGGATGAGCTGCGGCAGAATGCCGATGCCATCCTGGCCAGCGAGCAGACCGTGCTGTCGCTGCATCAGGTGGCCGCGACCCTGGCCGAAACGGTGCCGCAATTGCAGGTCGAATACGACAAGGTCGTCGACACCTTGCTGCGCGGTGCAGCACCCGCCAGCCAGGTGGCCGTGGCGCAACGTCAGTCGCTGCTCGCCGAGCGCATTCTGGGGGCCGTCAACACGGTGCTGTCCGGCGATGAAAGTGCGGCCCAGGCGGCGGAGAGCTTCGGCCGCGACGCCAACCGCTTCGGCCAGGTGCTGGGCGGCATGCTCGATGGCAATGCGCTGATCCGAGTGACCCAGGTGCAGGACCCAGAGGCGCGCGCCCGCTTGCGCGAGATCGCCGAACTGTTCCAGTTCGTTTCTGGCAGTGTCGACGAGATCCTGGAAACCTCGCCCGAACTGTTCCAGGTGCGTGCGTCGGCGAGCAACATCTTCAACCAGTCGCAAACCCTGCTGGAGGAAGCCTCGCGCCTGGCCAGCGGCTTCGAAAACCTGGCCAGCGGCCGTTCCGCCGGCACGGTCGGGGGCTATATCCTCGGCCTGTTGGCGCTGGCTTCGATCATTCTGATCGCCTTGGTGATGGTCCGCGAGACCAAGCGGCAACTGCGCCAGACCGCCGAGAAAAGCGAACGCAACCAGGCCGCGATCATGCGCCTGCTCGACGAGATCGGTGGCCTGGCCGACGGCGACCTGACCGTGACCGCCTCGGTGACCGAGGAATTCACCGGGGCCATCGCCGATTCGATCAATCATTCCATCGACCAGCTGCGCGACTTGGTCGCCACCATCAACCTCACCGCCGAAGAAGTGGCCACCGCCGTCCAGGACACCCAGGCCACCGCTCACCAGCTGGCACGGGCCTCGGGGCACCAGGCCCAGCAGATCAGCGATGCGTCGGTGGCGATCAGCGACATGGCCCAGTCGATCGACCGGGTGTCGACCAATGCCTGGGAGTCGGCCAAGGTTGCCGATCGTTCGGTGACCATCGCCAACAAGGGCAGCGAGGTGGTGAACAACACCATCCAAGGCATGGACAACATCCGCGAGCAGATTCAGGACACGGCCAAGCGCATCAAGCGGCTGGGCGAATCGTCCCAGGAAATCGGCCACATCGTCAGCCTGATCGACGACATCGCCGACCAGACCAGCATTCTTGCGCTGAACGCGGCGATCCAGGCTTCCATGGCGGGCGAGGCCGGGCGTGGCTTTGCCGTGGTCGCGGACGAAGTGCAGCGCCTGGCCGAACGGTCATCGTCGGCCACCCGCCAGATCGAGACGCTGGTGCGGGCGATCCAGGCCGACACCAACGAGGCGGTCATTTCCATGGAACAGACCACCTTCGAAGTGGTGCTCGGTGCGCGCCTGGCACACGACGCCGGCATCGCCCTGGAAGAGATCGAAGGCGTTTCCCAGGATCTGGCCGAGCTGATCCAGATCATTTCCAGTGCGGCCCAGCAGCAGACCAGCTCGGCCGGGCAGATCTCCCACACCATGTCGGTGATCCAGCAGATCACCGAGCAGACGTCTTCGGGCTCCAGCGCCACGGCCGAAAGCATCGGCAACCTGGCGCAGATGGCCAGCGAGATGCGCCGTTCGGTGTCCGGCTTCACCTTGCCGGCGCCCAGCGTCGAAGCGAAAGCGGAGTGATCATGGCTGAACGGCATGAATACGTACTCCCGGCCTTGTGCGAGGAGTTGCTCAAGGTCAAGGAACAGTTGGACCTGTTCGTGCGTGGTGGGCGCGAGTACACCCAGGAATTGAACGCGCTGATGGCGCCGTTGCGGCAGATTGCCGATGCCCTGGCAGTGCTGGGCTTTGGCCAGCCACGCAAGGTCATCATCGACCAGTTGGCGGTAATCCAGGGCCTGGTGCAGGGTACGCGCGAGCCCAACGACGCAGTGCTGCTGGACGTCGCCGGAGCGCTGCTCTATGTCGAAGCCACCCTGGCCGGCATGGCCGGGCCCAGCGATGCGTCCGGCCGCGACGAGCCGCAGGCCTCCAGTACCGACCTGACGCAGATTCGCCAGGTGGTGATGCGCGAAATCCGTTTTGGCCTGCAAGAGGCCAAGGACGTGCTGGCCGATTCCAGTGACGCACAGTGGGACCCGCAACGCCTGCAAACGCTGGCCCCATTGCTCACGCAGTTGCGCGGCGCCCTGGTCATGCTGACCTTGCCCCGTGCTGCTGCCGTGCTGCAAGCCTGCAACCACGCCGTCGAGGCCAGCTTGCCGACCGGCTCGACGCCGTCGACGCGAGCCCCCCTGGAACCAATAACGGCCGCTCTGACGGCGGTCGAGCACTACCTGCAGCGCACCAGCGAGGCACCGCAGCTTGCCCATGAAGCGTTGCTGGAGGTGGCCGAGGCGGCCTTGGCATTGACTGTGCCTGAACTCGACTTACCTGCACCGCTGGTTGCTGGCCAGTCACCTGCTGCAAGCAGCCCGGAGCCCGAACCCCTGGATACCCAGCTGCTGGAGATTTTCCACAGCGAGGCGCTGAGCCATCTGAGTGCGGTCGAGCGCTTTCTGGCGCTGGACGAGCAGGGCAACGACGTGGCGGTCAGCGACGAGTTGCAGCGCGCCTTGCATACCCTCAAGGGCAGTGCGCTGGTGGCCGGGGTGACGCCGTTGGCCGAGCTGGCCACTGCATTCGACGTCATGGCCCGCGAACTGCGCGCTCACCGGCTGCCGTTCCAGGCTCGGGAATTAGGCCTGCTGGGCGATGCCCACTACCTGATGCGGCAGAAGCTGCTGCAGTTGCCGGCACAGCCGCTGGCGCCCATTCCAGGCGCCGCAGCGTTGATCCAGCGCGTGCAGGACTGCACCGCCGAGCGCTTGCAGGGTGTCCAGGCGCAAGGCGATACCCGGCGGGTCCAGGCGCCGCAACTGATCGAGCGGTTGCTGGACGAGGGCATGGACATCCTTCTCGATGCCGAGCGGCTGCTGCAGCGCTGGCAGCAACAGCCGGCCAGCCGCCAGGCTTTGCCGAGGTTGCTCGACCAGTTGACGCTGTTGGGCGAACAGGCGCAATTGACCGACGTGCAAGCGCTCGACGAGTTGTGCGAGGCGTTGCTCGACCTCTACGGCGCAGTCGAAGAAAGCAGCCTGAGCGTCAGCCCCGGCTTTTTCCAGCAAGCCGAGCAGGCTCAGGAAGCCATGATCGGCATGCTCGACCAGTTGGCCGCAGGCCAGGAGGTCAAGGCGCAGCCCACCCACGTGCGCGCCCTGCGGACGTTGCTGCAGGGGTCTCTGGACCCGCAGGCCATGGGTGTCGTGCAGCGCGACGGCGGCGCCATGGTCGATCTCGCCCGGTTCGGCGACGCTGTCGCGACCGGGGACGACGAGGCGTCGCGCCTTGAAGAGTCCATCGAGCAGACCCAGCGACGCTGGCTGAGCGAGCCGCGTTCGGAAAGCGCGCGCGCGGACGACGCCGACGGTGAGCTGCTGAACATTTTCGTCGAGGAAGGCGTGGACATCGTCGAGAGCGCCGGTGCGGCCTTGTTGCGCTGGCAGACCGAGCCCGCCAACCATCTCGAAGCGGAAAACCTGCTGCGCGACCTGCATACGCTCAAGGGCGGTGCACGCATGGTGGAGATCGGTCCGCTGGGCGATCTGGCCCATGAGCTGGAAGCGGTCTACGAACGTGTCTCCCAAGGCCAGTTGCAGGCCTCGCCGCAACTGTTCGGCTTGTTGCACAAGGGGCACGACCGCCTGGCCCAGATGCTCGACGCCGTACGCGCCCGGCAACCCTTGCCGGCGGCCGGGAAGCTGATTGCCGCAATCGCCGAGTTTGCCGCTGGCAGCGAGCCTGGCGTGCCTGCCACCCTGCCCAAGCCCGTGGCCGCCGAGCCGGTGGCCACGGAGCGTGGCCCGGTCGACGTTATCAAGGTCGGGGCCGAGCTGCTCGACGAACTGGGCAACCTGGCTGGCGAGACCTCCATCTTTCGCGGGCGCATCGAACAGCAGGTGAACGATGCCCAGGCGGCGCTGCAGGAAATGGAAACCACCATCGAACGCATGCGCGACCAGTTGCGCCGCCTCGATACCGAAACCCAAAGCCGTATCCTCAGCCGTCAGCACGTGGATGGCCAGGGTTACGAAGACTTCGATCCGCTGGAAATGGACCGCCATTCGCAACTGCAGCAGCTCTCGCGGGCCTTGTTCGAATCGGCTTCGGACCTGCTCGACCTCAAGGAAACCCTGGCTGGGCGCAACCTGGAGGCGCAAACCTTGCTGCAGCAGCAGGCACGGGTCGACAGTCAGCTCCAGGAAGGCTTGATGCGCACCCGCATGGTGCCGTTCGAGCGCCTGCTGCCTCGTTTGCAGCGGGTGGTGCGGCAGGTGGCCGAGGAGCTGGGCAAGGAGGTCGAGTTCGAAGTCAGCGAGGCTCAGGGCGAGATGGACCGCAGTGTGCTCGAGCGCATGATCGCCCCGCTCGAACACATGCTGCGTAACGCCGTCGACCATGGCCTGGAACCGGTGGAGATGCGCCTGGCTGCCGGCAAACCCGCCGTGGGGCACATTCGCCTGGCCTTGCTGCATCAGGGCGGCGACATCGTCATCGAGATGAGCGACGACGGTGCCGGTGTGCCCCTGGCTGCCGTGCGCGCCAAGGCCATCAAGCGCGGCTTGCTGGATCCGCACAGTGAACTCAGCGATCACGACGTGATGCAGTTCATCCTCCAGCCCGGCTTTTCCACGGCCACCAAGGTCACGCAGATTTCCGGCCGTGGCCTGGGCATGGACGTGGTTCACGAAGAGGTCAAGCAGCTGGGTGGTGCCATGAGTATCGACTCGCGGCCGGGGCAGGGCGCGCGCTTCCAGATTCGCCTGCCGTTCACCGTGTCGGTCAACCGTGCTCTGATGGTGCAGTGCGGCGAAGAACAGTATGCGATACCCCTGAACAGCATCGAAGGGATCGTACGGGTCATGCCCGGCGAGCTGCACGACGCCTACCAATCGGCACCGCCGCGCTATGGCTATGCCGGACGGGTCTACGACCTGCGCTACCTGGGTACCTTGCTGCATGGCCGCGCCGTACCCTCGTTGACGGCGCAAAGCCAACCTTTGCCGGTGCTGTTGGTGCGTGCGTTCGATCAGCAGGTGGCGGTGCAGGTGGATGCCCTGGCCGGCTCCCGCGAAATCGTGGTGAAGAGCCTCGGCGCCCAGTTCGCGGCCGTGCCGGGGCTGGGCGGTGCGACTATCCTTGGCGATGGCAGTGTGGTGCTGATTCTCGATCTGCTGGCCCAGCTGCGTGCGCGGCAAGGCGTGGCGGTAGCGCGCACCGGTTACCAGCACGGTGCGCAGGTACGGCGCTTGCAGGTACTGGTGGTCGACGACTCGGTGACGGTGCGCAAGGTCACCAGTCGCTTGCTGGAGCGCCACGGCATGCAGGTCCTGACCGCCAAGGATGGGGTCGATGCCATGGCGCTGTTGCAGGAGTACAGCCCCGACATTCTGTTGCTGGACATCGAGATGCCGCGCATGGACGGTTTCGAGGTGGCCCGGCGTATCCGCCAGCACCCCACGCTCAAGGCTCTGCCCATCATCATGATCACCTCACGCACCGGGCAGAAGCATCGCGAGCGAGCGATGGCCATTGGCGTCAACGAATACCTGGGCAAGCCCTATCAGGAGAGCCATTTGCTGGAATGCATCGAACGCTGGGGCGCAACCCATGCTTGACCGGGCGATCGGCCGCCGCGACAGCCTCACCGCACTGCTGCTGCCCCTTGCCGACCGCAGCCTGTTGCTGCCCAACGTGGCGGTCGCCGAGCTGATCGACTATGTGCCCGGCGAGCCAGTGCTGGGGGCCGCGCGCTGGCACTTGGGCATGATCGAGTGGCGCAACCTGCGCCTGCCGCTGGTCAGCTTCGAAGCCGCCAGCGGTGGCGAGGCCGTGATCGGCGAGCGGGCCCGCATCGTCGTGCTCAACGCCTTGGGCGAAACCTCGACGCGCTTCATGGCCGTATTGATCCAGCACGTGCCGCGCTCGTGCCGAGTCGACAGCCAGTTGAGCTATGTCGACGTACCGCTCAAGCCGCTGGAACTGGCAGCGGTGCAGGTCGGCGAAACCGTGGCCCGAGTGCCTGACCTGGCCGCTCTGGAAAACCTGCTGCACAGCGCGTTGTAGACACATTGTCGCGTAATCGTTGCAGCGCTTTACAGCGGTCGGCGCGCCCGGCACTCTGGCCATTGTCATTGCTGCAGGGACCTCGTAATGCTCCACCGCACCTTCCTCGCCTTCGCCCTCTGTGCTGCGCTGTTCAGTGGCAGTGCCGTGCGCGCCGAAGTTCCGGCGGGCTATTCGATGGTGTTGCTGACCGAGAACTTTCCGCCCTACAACATGGCCAGCAACGACAAGAACTTCGCCCAGGAAGACAACATTCGCGGCATC
>Ga0308158_10004505_pt1 | contig 11763 bp, 13 predicted proteins | sample PhyBR2_FD_201038 | JGI IMG/M metagenome (GOLD analysis project Ga0308158, IMG submission 201038) | Phyllosphere microbial communities from UC Gill Tract Community Farm, Albany, California, United States - DLSLB.R2 | ecosystem: Host-associated > Plants > Phyllosphere > Unclassified | place: USA...
GTATGTTGACCTATACGTGTGCCGCAATGACACTTTTAGGTCATTCAGCCGACTGGTTAATCAGCCGTGACCAGAACACCGTCGATAACATGATAGAAAATTAGACAGCATAAATATATGCTTATGCTTTCACACGGACATGCATTGATAAAACGCATCTCTACTGTCGATTCTATTCGCTTGGCTTGGCAAGGTCAGATTTCTTTAATGATAAGCGCCTAGGTTGAAGCCACAATATCGTGGATGTCTCCCCGATGTTTTGCGCATGATGCGTTGTCTCACCGTTTTCTGATGTCATTTTTTCTTGCGACCGAGGTCCCCTCGACCGCAGGCGGCCCGATGCCATTTCACCACGATTTCCAAGGTGCCTCATGTTGAAAAACCTGAAGATAAAAACCAAATTCCTTATGGCTATTGCCATGCTCGGCCTCGTTTCCATGGCAGGCCTGCTTTATCTCACCGACAAGTTCAGCGCGGCCAATCAGCAGTATACCGGCTTTCTTCAGAACGAGAGCCAAGCGGCGACCTTCAGCGCCCGCGCGGCAGCAGGCATCTGGACATCCACGACATGGCTGAGCCGCGCTGTCGCGCAGCAGCCCGGCTCCCCCGCTTTCGACAATATCTCCAAGCGTTTTGCCACGGAATTCGACGGCGCGCGCAAGCGCCTCGCGCAGGTGTCCGAGCTCGTCCCCAGCCGCAAGAGCGCGATCGACGAACTGCTTGCCGGCGCCGATGGCCTGAAGTCGCTCGGCGATCAGCTTCTTGCTGCGCACGCCGCCGGAAACGCGGACCAGACGCAACAGCTTTCCACAAAGCTAGATGATACGATCATTGGCCTGTCGCCCAAGTTCGGCGCCAACAACAAGGCAATGGCAGATCTGCTCGAACAGGGAGGCAGCCAGCTCTCGGCTTCCGTTTCCTCTACCATCTTCTACACCCTTGTCGGCATTACGTTTGGTGTTATCGCTGCAATCGCCTTTGCCATGGTCATCGCCCAGAAGGGTGTGACGACGCCGATGGCGAAGCTTCGCGAACGCATGGAAACGCTTGCTTCCGGCGAGACCGGCAAAGAGGTTGACGGTCTCGATCGACGCGACGAGATCGGCCAGATGGCTGCAGCGGTTGCCGTGTTCCGGACCAATGCGATCGACCGCATGCGCATCGAGCAGCAGGCGGAAGCCACCCGCTCGATGAGCGAGAGCGAACGCCTCGAGCGCGAAGCGGAGAAGGCCAATGAGGCGGCCAACCTGCAGCGAGCAGTCAAGGCTCTGGGCGGCGCACTGGGCAATCTCGCCGATGGTGATCTGAATTGCCGCATCGACACGCCGTTCACCGGTGACCTCGATACGCTTCGCCAGGACTTCAACGCCGCGATCTCCAAGCTCAATAACGCGCTTCAGGCGGTTGGCGCCAATGCGAGCGCCATCAGTGCAGGGTCGAGCCAGATCCGCGCCTCCGCCGACGACCTTTCCAAGCGCACAGAGCAGCAGGCAGCTTCCGTTGAGGAAACCGCTGCAGCGCTGGAAGAGATCACGACGACGGTCAAGGATGCAGCAGGGCGCGCAAGCGACGCCAGCCAGCTTGTCGCCAAGACGCGCGAAGCAGCCGAACGCTCCGGCGAAGTCGTGCGCAACGCCGTCACCGCGATGCACCTGATCGAGCAGTCCTCGAACGAGATCAGCAACATCATCGGCGTGATCGACGATATCGCGTTCCAGACCAACCTTCTCGCCCTCAATGCCGGCGTGGAAGCCGCTCGTGCCGGTGAGGCAGGCAAGGGCTTCGCGGTCGTCGCCCAGGAAGTGCGTGAACTGGCACAGCGTTCGGCGCGCGCCGCAAAGGAGATCAAGGCGCTGATCACCGCCTCGGGTTCGCAGGTCGAGTCCGGCGTGGAACTGGTCGGCGAAGCCGGCAAGGCTCTCGATGCGATCGTCACCGAAGTGCAGGAGATCAACCGACATGTTCACGCGATCGCCGAAGCGTCGCGCGAGCAGTCACTTGGCCTGCAGGAGATCAACACGGCCGTGAACACCATGGACGAAGGCACGCAGAAGAATGCCGCCATGGTCGAGGAAACGACCGCGGCGAGCCACAGCCTGGCACATGAAGCCATGGCGCTGTCTCAGCTCATGGCCCAGTTCAAGCTGGACGGGGGCGCCGTTGCGAACCAGGGACGCCCGAGTTTTGCCAAGCCTGCGGCGACAACCGCCAGCCACGGCCCCGTCGCCTCGCCTGCACGGCAGCTTGGCCAGAAGTTGACCAACGCGTTTCGCGGAAACGCCGCGCTCAAGCAAGAGCCGGAATGGTCTGAATTCTGACCTGTATCGCTTAGAGAACGGAGCCCGAAAGGCTCCGTTTTTTATGCAGACGCACCGCGCGATTTTTAGCATCAGCATGGATCGCCAAAAACAAAAAAGCCGCCGCCAATGTGGCGACGGCTTTCGGGGGGCAGGGAAGCCCAAGGCGTTAGCAATAGCTGCAGACGGCGGCCGGATTGCTCTTGATGACGTTGATGAATTTCTTGACCGGATTGGCGCGCTGTTCGCGCTTCACCGCCGCAGTCTCCAGGAGCCGCTTGAAATCTTCAAGCTTCACGCCGTCGGCGCGCATCACCATGGCGATCAGGGGGTCGCGAAGGGCTTCGGATATCGTCAGGTCGTCTCTGGTCTTTCTCATGGCTCAGTCCTCCTTTCGTGGGCGGTCGCCCGTGTTCCACTTCGGCCGCGCTGCCCTCTCGGCAATTGACTTCCGCGAAAAGTGGTGTTACCGGTAAGTAACAATGCATTTGTTACCGATCGGTCACATGGATGTCAAGGACATTGTCCGCAGAAAAATCAAAAACTTCGACAGCTCTTCTGCCAGCAGGCACTGATGAAAAGATCCCTCCTAGGGAACGTATCGTCTCGACCGCGGCGGAGCTTTTTCGGGAGCACGGGATCCGTGGCATCGGCGTCGATGCCATCGCCGAAGGCGCTCTCACCAACAAGATGACGCTCTACCGCCACTTCGGATCGAAGGACGAGTTGGTATGCGAAACGCTGCGCCGCGCCTCCGAAAAAGCCGAAGCGATCTGGCGTGAGCTGGAAGCCACGCACCCAGATGATGCGCGCGCGCAGCTGCTTGCCTGGATCGAGCTCAGGACACAGAGCCTTTGCGGCGATCAAGTCGGCTGCGATCTGGCAAACGCGGCAATCGAGCTCAAGGGTGAAGGCCACCCGGCCTATAGCGTCATCGAACGCCATAAGGCGGAGCAGCGCGACAGGCTTGAGGCGCTCTGTCTCGCCGCCGGCGCGCGCGAACCGCAGCTGCTGGCAGACACGCTGACCCTGCTCCTCGAAGGCGCCCGCGTCACCCGTCAGTCGATGGGCAAGGACAACTGTTGCGGCCACTTCTCCAAGGCGTGCAACGCCGCTGTCGCGGCGTTTGCCTAAACGCCGGTTCCAGCAATTTGGAACTTTCGTGAGGGCAACTCGTTTTCAACCAGGTGTAGAAACACGGTTGAGCGAGAAGATGAACTACATTTATCTCCATCGCCTGTATGCCAAACGGGCGGAGCTTGAGGCCAAGCTTGAACTCTATGATGCGCGCGATTGCTTCGGTGACGACGATGTCAACGACGGCACTGATCGTGAGTTGCGCTCAAGGATCGAGGAAATCTCGGCGGAGATTGATACGCTCGAACATTCCCGCGTCGGATAACGCCCGCTAGCCGATGGCATCAAGCAGTTCAATCGTGCGATGGTCGAACGATCCATCGTAAAATTGGTCTATAACCCGGTGGAACGGCGATCCATGATCGCTGATCGCCGCAAAGAGCGTCATAGACGACCGCATCTTATGATCATCCGGCGAGCCGAAGATTTCATGCGCGGACTTCCCGTCGATCGACAAGACCGCATCGACGCAGCGCAACAGGCGGGCGCCGAGAATGGGATCGGCAAGATAGGCCGAGGCTTCGCCGGCCGAGCGGATCGCATATTTCTCGGCCATTGGCGACGTGCCGAGACCGGCCATCTGCGGAAAGATGAACCACATCCAGTGAGAACGCTTGCGGCCATTCCTGAGCTCCGCAACCGCGCGATCATAGACACCGTTTTGAGCGTCGATGAAGCGATCGAGATCGTAGTCGATATCAGCGGACATGGTGCCCTCCCCCGACTAGAACTAAGTCACGATCACCGTTTCTCCAGTCTAAGCTGGAAGTCCTCAGCAGGACTTGTCAGGATAGGGGCTATGCTCCCGGCAATAATCCAGCGTCGGGCCGGAATCCGAGATCGCCCCGACGGGCGCGAGATCGACAGCCGATGCCGTCGAGGTGTTCATATGCGCGACATACCCCGCCGCGCCAAGAACCAGCAGGGCTCCAACGATCATAAACCGCTCCGACACCGATGGCCGGCTGGCTGCCTTGATGTGTTCCACGTATTCGCGCTCGCCCATACCGTCCAACTCTTCGTCCGTTGCATGATGATGGACCGTGTCGCCGCGAGGGGCGCTCCAGCTGTCTACATCTCTCATTGTCTTGCTCCTGAAATCCGCGCGAGGTGCCTACAACATCCCTCGACCCGTGGCGTCTTTCGCGCATTCCCCATATGTGGTGGCAACCGCCACGGTTGAAGGCCGGATACGCAAACTCAGTGTTCATAAAATCGAACCAATCGGTTTGATCTGGCTTCAAGGGCTTGGCACTTCGAGGAAATTCGGCTTAGGTCGGGTATTCATCCAGACCACGGACACTGACATGACGAAATCATTTGGGGCGATGTCGATCGCGCAACTTTCCGTTCTCATCCAGAATGGCGCCGCCGATCCGGTCGAGGTTACCGAGGCGGTGCTTGAAGGCATCGAGGCGCATCCAGATCAGGCGATCTTCACCGAACTGCTGACTGAGCGCGCGCTTGAAGAGGCCAAGGCGTCCTCAGGGCGGCTCAAGGCCGGCCGGTCGCGCGGATTGCTTGAAGGCATTCCCGTCGCCTGGAAGGACCTGTTCGACATCAAGGGGCGCGTGACGACCGCCGGCTCCAACGTCCTGCGGGACGCCCCCGTGGCCGAAGATGACGCTGCTGTCGTGACCGCGCTCGCCCAGGCCGGCATGATCGCCGTTGGCTGCACCGCTATGAGCGAATTCGCCTTTTCAGGCCTCGGCATAAACCCGCATTACGGCACGCCGCACAATCCGCGCGGCAAGGATGAGCCACGTATTCCCGGCGGCTCTTCTTCAGGCGCTGGTGCCGCGGTGGCCGCGGGCCTCGTGCCCGTGGCGATCGGCACCGACACAGGCGGATCGGTCCGCATCCCCGCCGCCTTCAATGGCGTCGTTGGCTACAAGGCAACGCGCGGACGCTACGCAATGGGTGGAGTCTTTCCGCTGGCGAAAAGCCTGGATTCGCTCGGCCCCCTTTGCCGCACCGTTCAGGACGCGATCTGGGTCGACGCGGCCATGCGCGGCCTGACCGCCGCTCCCACCATCACCCCGAGCTCCCTTCGGCAGCTGGATGTGATCATTCCCGATAAGGTCGTGTTCGATGGCGCCGAGGCCGGCGTCGTCGCTGCCTTCGAGCAGAGCGTGGAGTGGCTGGTCGCTGAGGGTGCGTCCGTCACCCGCGTCAACATCCCGGCCTTCGGCGAGATTCTCGCCCTCATGGGCAAATACGGTAGCCTGGTGACCGCGGAGGCCTTCGCGCTTCATCGCGAACGCCTCGCCGGGCCGGAAGCGGATCAAATGGACCACCGCGTCGTGCAGCGCACCCGACTTGGCCAGACGATCACGATGCCTGACTACATCGCTATTATCGAAGCCCGCGAGCGACTGATCGCGGAGGTCAACCGCATGGTCGGCGATAGCATTATTGCCTACCCGTCCGTGGCCCATGTCGCGCCGCCGATCGCCGCACTGGAAGCAAACGACGATCTTTTCTTCGCGACCAATGGCAAGACATTGCGCAACACCATGCTCGGCAACTTCCTAGACTGGTGTGGTGTGTCGATCCCTTGCGGGACCGGCGATGCGGATATGCCGGTCGGCCTGCTGCTTTCGGCAACCGCCGGCCGCGACGAGGCGCTGCTTGCCGCCAGCCTTTCGGCGGAAGCTGTGATCACGGGAGATTCCGTTTGAAATTCCAAAGCGTTGCTGCCTAGATAGGGCGGGAACGAGGAGGAGGAATGGAATGATCGAGGATATCGAGAACGGGCGGTTCGCCGTCTCCACGTGGTCGCTGCACCGGGCGCTGGGCGCGGTCTACCCCTATAGCCCAGATCCGGCCAAGAGCGCCGCGCCACAGGAGCCTTACGGCCCCGGAAGCGTCGAGCTGATCGACGTTCCGCGCCAGCTCGCCGATCGCGGTATCCACAGGCTGGAGATTTGCTCCTTCCATCTGCCGAGCCTCGACGCGGACTATCTGCGGCGGCTACGCGCTGCGCTCGATCAATCCGGCGTCCTGCTTCAGACCCTGCTGGTCGAGGACGGCGACCCGAGCAACCCCGAGACGGCCGAGCGTGATATCCGGTGGATCGCCGGCTGGATCGAGATCGCGACAGCACTTGGCGCGAAAAACATGCGCGTCATCGCGGGAAAGCAGCGGCCAAGCGACGAGAACCTCGCCCGCTCATCGGGACATCTCTCATGGCTGGCGGAGCAGGCCGAGGAGAGCGGCGTCCGTGTCGTCACCGAAAACTGGTTCGATCTCCTGCCGTCGCCGCGAGAAATGAACTGGCTGCTTGACGATCTCGCCGGCAAGGTCGGCCTCAACGGCGATCTCGGCAACTGGTCGGCGCCGGACAAATATGCCGGTCTGGCGGACATCATGCGCCGCGCCGAAATCTGCCACGCCAAGGCCAACTATACCGCATCGGGCATGGATAGCGACGACTACGGCAAGTGCCTGGAAGCCTGCCGACAGGCAGGATATGCCGGTCCCTACACACTGATCTACGATTCGCCGTTCTTCCCTGACGAATGGGACGGCATCCTTCTTCAGAAGGCCTTTATCGAACAATTCCATCAAGATGAGCAGCGCGCCACGGGCTGAGCTGCGGAAGGAGACTGGCATGCTTGGTTCAACTGCGATCAACGACTTTTCGAAACGCCTCAGGTCGGGCGAAAGCGGTGGTCTGATTTCGGCCTGGATCGGCATACCCGATCCGCTCTTCGTCAATCATCTCTCGCAGGAAGCCTTCGATGCCGTCGTGCTCGATATGCAGCATGGCGTGTGGGACATGGTGTCGGCCGCAAACGGCATTGGGCAGGGCAGGCTGGCCGGCAAGCCGGTGGTGGCGCGTATTCCCGTTGGCGACTTCTCGACGGCCTCGCGCCTGCTCGATGCCGGCGCGTCCGGAATTATCGCGCCGATGATCAATTCGGTCGCGGATGCACAAGCCTTCGTCAAGGCGACCAAGTATCCGCCGCTCGGCGAGCGCAGCTGGGGGCCGACGCTGGCGATGAATCATATGGGCCTCGCCGCCACGACCTACTTGGCGACGGCGAATATGGAAACCGTCGCGATCGCCATGATCGAAACCCGGGCAGCGCTCGATGCCGCCGACGACATTCTCAGCGTTGACGGCATCGACGGCATCTTCATCGGCCCATCGGACCTTTCCATCGCGCTATCCAACGGCGCGCAGCTGGCGCCCGATACGGCGGAGATGGATGCGGTACTCAAGCAACTGCTCGACCGCTGCCGCGTTCATGGCAAATTCGCCTGTATCTTCGGCAGCAATGGCGAGCGCGCCGGGCAGCTGCTGAAGATGGGCTTCGATCTCGTTATCGCGGGCGCGGACACGCAACAGCTTCGCGCCGGCGCCGCAAGTGCCATCGCCACGGCGCGTAAAGGCCAGGCCGGGTAGAGCTACTTCTTCTGTGCCAGCCAGATGACGTGGCGCGCGCCGCCACGTTTTCCGTTGGCGCGGGAATTGACGGCCTCGACCACAAAGCCACTGTCGCGCACCCGGCGCGTGAAGCTGGCATCGGGGCCGGATGACCAGACGGCCAGCACGCCACCGGGACGCAGGGCCTCGCGTGCGGCCTTCAGCCCGGCGAAATCATAGAGCCCATCATTCGATTGGCGGGTCAGTCCATCCGGCCCGTTATCGACATCAAGCAGGATGGCGTCGAATTTTGCCCGGCTCGAACGAATGAGTTCGGACACATCCCCCTGATGAATGCCGACGCGAGGGTCATCGAGGCATCCCTTGAAGACTTCCGCCATCGGCCCCCTCGCCCAGCTGACGACGGCGGGCACCAGTTCGGCGACGACAATGGTCGCGTCCTTGGGCACGACGGCCAGGGCCGCGCGCAGCGTGAAGCCCATGCCGAGACCGCCGATCAGGATGCTTGGACGCGGTCGGCCTTTGAGCTTGTCGTAGGAGAGCGTCGCGAGCGCCTCTTCGGAGCCGGAGAGGCGGCTGTTCATCAGCTCGTTCGATCCGAGCATGATGGAGAACTCGCTGCCGCGCTGCTTCAGGCGCAGTTCGCCGGCCTCGCCGGGAATTTGAGCGGAATCGAGCTGAATCCAGGGCAGCATGTCTTAGGCCTCGCGTTGAGCCGCCCCACTAGCACAAAAGATCGCGCCAACGAAACGCAAACACGAGGTTGTAGGCTAGGCACCGGTCGAATCACTGTCCGTTGATGCAGGCCGGATTTGTGGACTTGCGGTTGGCAGCATTGCGTTGGTGCGGCGGGCAGCGTGTCCACTGGACCGGGGCCGAGCCCGCGGTGCTTCCAGTCTCAAGCGAATCGAGAGGAATCGAAAGGCCGCTAGACTGTTCGTCCTGCGGACCGGTTCCAAGCGGTGCGGAACCGTCAAACCGGCCGCTACTATCCATGCCCATGTTCATCTGCGCGAATGCACAGCCGGAAAAGCCCATGATGACGATTGAGGTGACTGCGAGAAGCTTGCGCATGCTGGAAACTCCTTCACGTTGAATACCATGAAGAAATAGCGCGCGGCCGGTAATGTTCCAACCGCGTGCTAATACCTATTTCGCGCGAGCTCAGCGCGCCGCCCAGTTGGCGCCCCGGCGGAAGATGGTGCGCATTTCCGGCACGGAAAACTCCTTGGCCTGATGGCCGAGCGACGAATAGAAGACGCGTCCCTTTCCGTACTTCCGCTTCCAGGCAACCGGCATCACAACGCCATCGATCCAATAGGCGTGATCGCCGGTAAAGGTCGTCGTCGCCAGCACCTCGTTGGAGGGATCGACATGCATGTAATACTGCTCCGACGTGTAGTCGAAATCGGCAATGCCTTCCATGACCGGATCGTCAGGCCGCGTGATATTGACCCTGTAGTCGATGATGTTGCCGGGATGCGCGACCCACTGGCCGCCGACGATGAACTGGTATTCCACGCAGTCGCGGAAACTGTCGCCGGCACCGCCATGGTAGCCTGCCAGACCGACACCGCCTTCGATCGCCGCCGCAAGGTTCTTGATCTCTTCTTTCTCAATCTTCGACATGGTCACGATCGGCACGACGAGCGAAAGGTCGTGAACGGAAGGGTCGGCGAAGGCCTCGGTGGTATGCTCGACATAGACCTTGAAGCCGTCCTCCTCGAGTATGTCCTTGACGATGGCGGCGCATTCCTGCGGCTCGTGGCCGCTCCATCCGCCCCAAACGATCAGTGCTTCACGCATTAAACTTCCTCCTCAATAATTACTTGCCCAGACGTCCGTCGACGAGGGATTCCGAAATCGGCGCCGGCCTTTCCGTCTGCGTTGATATCGCCACGGTGCGGCCGGTGTCCGATGCGGTCTGGAACGCCTCCATGACCTCCAGCACGTGCAGCGCGAGGCTGCCATTTGCGCGATGCGGCCGGTTCTCACGGATCGCATAGGCAAGATCGGCGACACCGATCGATCGGTAGTTTCCATCGGCATAAGGTGCCGTCAGCGGCTGACTTTCGAACGAGCCGCCCTTTCGCAGCAACTCCACCTCGCCGCCGAAGTGATTGGGATCGGGCACGATCAACGTTCCCTCGGTCCCGTAGACCTCGAGCGGTACGTGCTTGTGACCGGCGACGTCGAAGCTCATGCCGATCTGCACGACGGCACCGTTGGCAAAGGCCATCAGGCCGGACACATGGGTCGGCACATGCACGGGGATATGCTCGCCGTTTCGCGGCTCGCTGGTGATCACGCGTTCCTTGCGCGGCGTAACGGCAAAGCCCGCCACCTGCGCCACCGGTCCGAACAGATTGACCAAGTCGGTGATGTAATATGGCCCCATATCCAGCATCGGCCCGCCGCCAACTTCGTAGTAGAAGGCGGGATTGGGGTGCCAGCGCTCGTGGCCGGGGCACATGAAGGTGGCCGTGCCGCCCACCGGCTGGCCGATCACGCCCTGGTCGATCAGCGCCCGCGCCGTCTGGTGGCCGCCGCCGAGGAAGGTGTCGGGTGCAGCGCCGATGCGCAGGCCCTTCGCCTTGGCGGCTTCGGCCAGCTGCTTGCCTTCGGCGAAGTTGATGCCGAGCGGCTTTTCCGAATAGGCGTGCTTGCCGGCGGCGAGCGCCTGCAGGCCGACGACGACGTGCGCCTTCGGAATGGTCAGATTGACGATGATCTCGATCGAGGGATCGGCGAAAAGTTCGTCGACGCTTCTGGCCGGGACGTTGAACTCAGCGGCCTTTGCTTGCGCCAGTTCGCTGTTGAGATCCGCCACGCCCCTGATGTCGAGAATGGGGAAAGACGCCATGGCCTTCAGGTACGCGCCCGATATGTTGCCGCATCCGATGATGCCTATGCCGACTTTATCCATGATTTCCTCCCATAGATTTTGGTTCTGAAAGCGTCAGAGCGCCGGGCCCGTGGTGTTCCACGGCGACTCGTAAAGTTCGTAGAGGGCGACGGCCGCAGCCCCCTGTGCCCAGAAGTCGTCGCTGGAATCGTCGAAGACGAGTTCCGCGACGCCCTTGAGCGAGGGTGGGATGGCGAGCGCATAGGCATTGCGCAGGCTCTCCAGAAACGGTTCGCCAAGCGCCAGGCTGGAGCCGACCAGGATTACGCGCGGCGGCGCAAAGATGGTCACGATATTGGCAACCGCGACACCGACGGCCTCCCCCGCCCGGATCGCCGCGCTGATCAGCGCATTGTCTTCAGCCTTGATCAGGGCCTGCGCATGCGCCATGCCGCGCCCGAGCCGGATCGCCTCGGCAAATCGCCCGCCGGCCGGCTGCTCGCCCAGAATTTCGCTTTCGCCCGCCTGGCTGGACAGGCGCACGATGCCGCGCGGCCCCATGCCAAGCACGAGATCACCGAGATTGTGGCTGAGGCCGCCGGCGCCGCGAAACAGCTGGTTGCCGTGCAGCACACCGAGCCCCAGCGTCTGCTCCAGCGAGATCAGCACCATGTCTTCCAGATCGCGCGCCTTGCCAAACCAGTGATGCGCGAGCGTGATGGCATGCGCGTCGCTTTCGACGATCGTCGAGGTGTTCAGCCTAGCAGTCATCTCGGCGGCGAAATCGACATTGACGTCCCGAAAGATCGGGCTGCTGCGGATATGGCCTGTCCGATGCTCGATCACACCCGGCAGGCTGAGGCAGACGGTATCGACATCCTCCAGCGACAGACCGGCATCGACGACGCAGCGCCGCACGCCATCCTCGACGAGATCGGCGATGACCGCGATCGGCTGGCGATCGATCCGGATCGGCAGGGTGAGATTCGAAAGCACGTCGCCGCGAAAATCGGTGACGACGAAGACCATGCGACTGGCCGCGATCTTGGCGCCCACGACACGCGCCGCATCCGGATTGAGCTCCAGCATGA
>Ga0308158_10004507_pt1 | contig 11760 bp, 10 predicted proteins | sample PhyBR2_FD_201038 | JGI IMG/M metagenome (GOLD analysis project Ga0308158, IMG submission 201038) | Phyllosphere microbial communities from UC Gill Tract Community Farm, Albany, California, United States - DLSLB.R2 | ecosystem: Host-associated > Plants > Phyllosphere > Unclassified | place: USA...
TGCTCACCCAGCTCTTTATAAGTAGAGTGTCGGCTGGCATGGCTGCATGGGTTGGAACGCCCCAAATGCAATTGCGTAAGGCAGGTGCTGCCCAGGAAGTTCAGGGTGCGCGATTGTACGCAAGCCGCGATGCGCTGACAAGAGGCCGCCAGTCGCCTTGCGGGTTGGACGGGCCTGGCATAATGACCCTCGCAGACCGCAACCGACCCTCCCCCGCCCGGCACACGGGAGCGCCGGGCCATGGACGCGCCTTGACACGCTCCGACCCGCGTCCTAGCATGCCGCGCAACCCTTCTGGAGCGACTCTCGCTGATGCAACCCCAAGCTTTCCACCGCGCGGTGGCGGACGATTTCAGCGCCGTCGACGAGATCATCAAGAAGCAGCTGACCTCGCGCGTGCCGCTGGTATCGACGATCAGCGACTACATCACCTCCTCCGGGGGCAAGCGCCTGCGCCCGTTGCTGGTGCTGCTCGCCGGCAAGGCCCTGGGCCATCAGAGCGATGACCTGCGGCTGTTGGCAGCTACCATCGAGCTGCTGCACACCTCGACCCTGCTGCACGACGACGTGGTCGACATGTCCGGCATGCGCCGTGGCCGCTCTACCGCAAACGCCAAGTGGGGCAATGCCCCGAGCGTGCTGGTCGGCGACTTCCTCTATTCGCGCTCGTTCGAAATGATGGTCGAGCTGGGCTCGATGTCGGTGATGAAGATTCTCTCCCACGCCACGCGCATCATTGCCGAGGGCGAGGTGTTGCAGCTGTCCAAGGTACGGGACGCCAGCACCACCGAAGAAATCTACATGGAAGTGATCCGCGGCAAGACCGCGATGCTCTTCGAAGCCTCGGCGCACAGTGCCGCGGCGCTCACCGGCGCCAGTGCCGAGCAGTGTGAAGCGCTGCGCACGTTTGGCGATCACCTGGGCGTTGCGTTCCAGCTGGTCGATGATCTGCTCGACTACCGCGGCGACGCCGAGACCCTGGGCAAGAACGTGGGTGACGATCTGGCCGAGGGCAAGCCGACCTTGCCGTTGATCTACACCATGCGTGAAGGCAATGCCGAGCAGGCGGCGCTGGTGCGTCAGGCGATCCAGAAAGGCGGGATCGAGGATCTGGAACGCATCCGTGTGGCGGTCGAGGACTGCGGCGCGCTCGATTACACCGCGCAATTGGCCCGCGATTACGTGGCCAAGGCCATTGCCCAACTGGAAGTGCTGCCAGCCAGCCAGTATCGGGATGCGTTGGTCGAGCTCAGCGAGTTTGCGGTGGCGCGTACGCATTGATTCGTTGGTGAGGCCTTCGCGGGCAGAGGGCTCGCCGCCCGCCCCGCTCTCACAGTTACTCCTCTCTGCGGTAGCCCTTTCCTACAAGGGCTTCGCCTGCAAAAACCCTATATACTGCGTGCCTTTATTCCCTACCCCCGAGGAATCTCGTGAGCACGCTGCCACCCTGCCCCAAATGCCAATCCGAATACACCTACGAAGACGGCACCCAGCTGATCTGTCCCGAGTGCAGCCATGAATGGTCGGCCACTGGCGAAGACACTGCCGACGGCGATGCCTTGGTGATCAAGGATTCGGTGGGCAATGCACTGGCCGACGGCGACACCGTTACCGTGATCAAGGACCTCAAGGTCAAGGGCTCTTCGCTGGTGGTCAAGGTGGGTACCAAGGTGAAGAACATTCGCCTGTGCGACGGTGATCACGATATCGACTGCAAGATCGACGGCATCGGCGCCATGAAGCTCAAGTCCGAGTTCGTCCGCAAGGTCTGAGGCGCTGGCCGACCAATGGTCCGGGCCGCCGCCAGGCGGCCGGCATGGCTTTCGGGGGCGCAATGCCCGCCGATGGCAAATAGTCTCTTGCTATTATTTGAATAAGAATTATTCTCATTGAAACCCTTTCAAGGAGAATTGCCATGACCTATCTGATCGATGCCTGGTTAGACCGTCCACATCCTTACCTGCGCATTCTGCATCGCGATACGGGCGAAGTTTGTGCCGTGCTTGGCGAAGACGCGTTGGATGAACTGCGTGATCAGGGGGATCTGGATCTGCACGGGTTGAGCTCCAGCGAGCCGGTGGTGCTCAAGGAGTTGGTGCGTAATCTGTTTCTGTTCTGCTATGCGCGGGCATTGCGGCCGATGGGGGAGTTGCATTGAGGGTGCGGGGTGTCCGAGGGACCGCATGTACCGCCGACGCGGCTTGCGCCGCTGCTACAGGGATCGCGTAGGGCAATGATCGCGTGGCGCCGGACGCGGCTGAAGGTGCGGGGTGCCGGATGTAGCGCGGTGGGGCCGGACGCGGCTTGCGCCGCTGCTACAGGAGCGCGTATCTGTGTAGCAGCGGCGCGAGCCGCGTCGGCGGTCGTGCGGTGTGGCTGAAGCACACCCGACGCGTTACAGGACTTCGAGCAGTTCCACGTCGAACACCAGCACGCTGTGTGGCGGGATGCTGCCGACGCCCTGGGCACCGTAGGCCAGCTCGCTTGGAACGTGCACGCGCCACTTGCTGCCGGCAGGCATCAGTTGCAGGGCTTCGGTCCAGCCGGCGATCACGCCGTTGACCGGGAACTCAGCCGGCTCGCCACGGTTGTAGGAGCTGTCGAACACGGTGCCATCGGTCAGGGTGCCGTGGTAGTGAACGCGCACGGTGCTGTCGCCGGACGGCTTGCTGCCTTCGCCGGTGGTCAGCACTTCGTACTGCAAGCCGCTGGCGGTGGTGGTGATTTCGCCGCGCTTGGCGTTTTCCGCTAGGTACGCTTTGCCTTCACCGGCCGCCGCTTCTGCCTTGGCCTGCTGCTCGGCCTGCATGATCTCGCGGATGACCTTGAAGCTGGCATTCAGCTCTTCTTCGCTCACACGGCTTTCATGGCCACGGAACGCGTCGGTCAGGCCGACCAGGATGGCTTCCAGGCTCACGCCCGGTGGCGGGTTGTCGCGCAGCTGGCCGCCCAACTGGCGGCCAATGCCATAGCTCACGCGGGTTTCGTCGGTCGACAATTGTACTTCGGACATCACACTGCTCCGCTGCGGGGCCGCGCCAGGATCTTCATGCGGGGATGAAGGGCGCGCCCGGATAAAAGGGCGAGCAGACTAGCACACTGCGTGCCCGCACTTCAGCCGGGCACGCTGTGCCAACGCATGCCACAGGTGTGGTCAGTGCTTGGTCAGCTTGTCCAGATAGCCCATGGCGAAAGCCGAAATGACGAAGGTCATGTGGATGATCACGTACCACATCAGGTACTGCGGTTCGATGTTCTTGGCATCCATGAACACGCGCAGCAGGTGGATGGAGGAAATCGCCACGATCGAGGCCGCAACCTTCATCTTCAGCGAAGACGAATCCATCTTGCCCAGCCAGCTGAGCTTCTCGACGCCCTCTTCGATGTCCAGCTGCGAAACGAAGTTTTCGTAGCCGGAAATCATCACCATCACCAGCAGGCCACCCACCAGTGCCATGTCGATGAGCGAAAGCAGGACCAGAATCACTTCCGATTCGGCCATGGCGAAGATGTTGGGCAGGACGTGGAAGATTTCCTGGAAGAATTTCAGGGCCAGTGCCAGCAGTCCCAACGACAGGCCGACGTAGATGGGCGCCAGCAGCCAGCGCGAGGCGTACATGGTTTTTTCGATGAAGCGTTCCATTGAGGCTCACAGGGTGGTGGAAATTGGAGCCGATTATAGCCACGCCCATGACAAAGCACGACGTGCGACGGTGTGTCGCAGTCGTTCGCAATACAGACAGGTCAATGTTCCGGAAACTGGCAACGAACGCTGCGCGTGCCGCGCTGACCGTTGATAGCGCGCAACTGGCGTTGCAGATGCAGTGCCCAGGCCTGTGGATCATCGCTGAGGGTGTAGCCGTGCAGGGTCAGGCTTTCGACAATGGCGTCGAGCACCGTTTCGGCGGCCAGCGGGCCATGAAAAGGTCCCTGGGCCTTGAGCGCGGAGGGTTGCTCACCTGCCATCCCGGCAGCGAACAGCAAGGTCCACAGGCCGTTGTCTCCCGCCAGCGGGCGGACGCTGCATTCGATCCGGGTCATCAGGCCCAGACATTGACGGTTGAGGCTCAGGCTGCGGGCCATGGCCACCCTCCTCGGACAGACACCACCGGCCCTCGTGTTCGGAACGACGCGTGAGGGCCATGATTCGAGCATAGAAGGTATTCTCAGGTGGCCACAGGCCAGCTGACGGGTGGCTCATACACCCATCGACTGGCCTGCAACGAGCGACCCCTCCAGCATCTACACCGTCGGCCGAACTTCGACGAGCTCTTCCAGGGCGTGCTCTTTCTCGGCTTCCTTGAAGTCTTCTTCGCTGATCATTTCAGCGATCACCCGCAAGCGTTCCACTACACGGGCGTTGATGCTGCCCTCGGGAAACTCGCCGTTCTCGTCAGGCTCGCCGGCAGGCTCGCCTGCCAGCAAGCTCAGCGCCTCGTCGGCCTGGCGCACGGCGTAGACGTGGAATTTGCCGTCGCGCACCGCCTGCAAGACCTTTTCGTCGAGCATCAAGGTGGCCACGTTGGCCTGGGGAATGATCGCGCCCTGCTCGCCGGTCAGGCCACGGGCCTCGCACAGACGGAAGAAGCCTTCGATCTTCTCGTTGACCCCGCCCACGGCCTGCACTTCGCCAAACTGGTTGATCGAGCCAGTGATCGCGAAACACTGCTTGAGCGGCATCTTCGACAATGCCGAAATCAGGGTGCAGGCTTCGCCGAGGGAGGCGCTGTCGCCATCCACATATCCGTAGGATTGCTCCAATGCGATGCTCGCCGAAATGGCCAGGGGAAACTCCTGCGCGTAGCGACTGCCCAGGTAGCCGGTGAGAATCATCACGCCCTTGGAGTGGATCGGCTGGCCCAGGTTGACCTCGCGTTCGATGTCGACGATGCCACTGCCGCCCGGGTACACCGTGGCCGAAATACGCGCCGGTACACCGAACGCCGAATCGCCCACCTCCAGTACCGTCAGCCCGTTGCACTTGCCCACCGCAGCCCCGGTGGTGTCGATCAGGATGATGCCGGCCAGCATGTCGTCTAGGATGCGCGCCGAGACCCTACCGGTACGCGTGGCCTTGGCCTTGAGCGCACGCTCGATGTGGCCGGCGTCGGTGCGTTCTTCGTTGGCCAGGTGACGGATGAAGTCCGCCTCGCTGACCAGTTGGAACAGATCGCCGATGCGCGCCGACAGACGCCCCTGGTTTTCCGCCAGGCGAGCGCTGTAGGTGGCCAGGCGCGCCACGGCGTCACCGGTCAGTGGCGCCATGCCCTCCTCCGAGGTGCGCGTCTTGAGCAACTGGGCGAACTGCTCCAGGCTCTCGTCGACCATGGGGATGTCTTCGTCGAAGTCGACCAGGACGCGGAACATCTCCTGGAAGTCGGGATCGTGGTCCTGCAGCGCGTAGTAAAGCTGGCGAGCGCCGATGATGATGACCTTGACCTGCAACGGAATCATCTGCGGTGTCAGGGTGACGGTGGCCAGGCGGCCGAACTCGCCCAGTGGCGACTCCATCTTCAGCTTTCGTGATTGCAAGGCGCGCTTGAGCGCATCCCAGACGAAGGGCTCGCCGAGCATCTTCTCGGCTTCCAGGATCAGGAAGCCACCGTTGGCACGGTGCAGCGCGCCAGGGCGCAGCTGCTTGTAGGTGGTGTAGAGCGCGCCCTGATCGGTGCTGTATTCGATGCGGCCGAACAGGTTGTCGTAGGTGGGGTGCGGTTCGAACACCACCGGCGCGCCGCCGCTCTGGTGATGACCCACTACCAAGCTGGGGCTGTACTGCTCTTCCAGCAACTTGCGCGCCTGGGCGTCGGCCTTGCTGTCGTCGACCAGTTGCTCGACCACGGTCTTGAGCAGGTTGACCTGGATGGCCTGCAGGTAGCCGCAGACCGCAGCGTTCTCGGCATACTTTTCCGACAACGGCGCCAACAGTGGCTGCAAGGCCAGGGTAATGGTCTCTTCGTTGAGCTGACGCAACTGGTTGCTCGATTCGCGCTTCCATTGCGGCAGGCTCGCCAGCTCCTCATTGAGGCGCTCTTCCAGGTTCGATATGTCGGTGTGGAAACGCTCGCGATCGGCCTCGGGCAACTGGGCGAATTCGGCTTCGTCCAGGGCCTTGCCGTCGAGCATCGGGGTAAAGGCGATGTTGCTGCTGTCGCGGTACAGCGCGATGTCCTTTTCCAGCGACAGCTTTTCGATCACATCCAGGGCGCGGTCATAGCGCTGATTGAACGCACGGTCGATGGCGCTCTTGCGTTGCTGGTAGGACGGGTGCTCGAACACCGCCGGAAAAGTCGCCAGCAGGTTGTCGATGAGTGCACCGATGTCGCCGATGAAAGCGCCGGCGCTGCCGGGCGGCAGTTCGAGGGCGCGGGGTTCGCGCGGCTCGTCGAAGTTGTTGACGTAGACCCAGTCGGCCGGGGTCTGCAGGCGCTTGCCTTCGGCCTTGAGGTAGCGCTTGACGAAGGAGAAGCGGCCAGTGCCGGGCTCGCCCATGACGAACACGTTGTAGCCGGGGCGCGGCATGGCAACGCCGAACTGCAAGGCCTCGACGGCGCGCTCCTGGCCCAGGACACCACGGAAGGGCTCCAGGTCGTTGGTGGTGGTGAAGTTGAACTGTTCAGCGGAGAACGGGCGGGTCAGTGCTTCGGGTGCAAGACGCAGGCTGGCAGCTACGGAATCGGGCATCGGGCATCCTTACTTCGGCGGGACAGATGCGGTCATTCTGGGCGCTTCTGTGGCGACGGCGCAAGCTGCAGCGGGGCCTTGTCGCGCAGGCTGCAAGTTACTCATTTCGTGCGGAACTGCAACGCTTGCCTAAACTCCAAGTTACGCGGTCGGCCCAATAACCGACCCGTCCTGGTTCGCCAGGCATTAGACCCTCAGTAAGCACATCAAAAAGAGAACAACGCTATGAAACGGATTCTGCTGGGTACTCTGTTCGCCGCCGTCTCGATCAACGCCATGGCGCAAGCGCCCGGCGGTCCGGATTGCGGTTGGGGCAACATGTTGTTCGAAGGCCAGCGCGGCACGCCTGCGCACTTCCTGGCTTCCACCACCAACGGCACTTCGGGTAACGCCACCTTCGGCATGACCTCGGGCACCAACGGCTGCTCGACCAACGCGGCACTGACCTACGGCGGTAAATCCTGGATTGCCATGAATGGCATGATGGACGAGCTGTCCGAAGACATGGCCAAGGGCCAAGGCGAAGCACTGACCACCTATGCCGTGGTACTGGGCGTCGCTCCTGAAGACCGTGCCTACTTCCAGTCGGTCACCCACGAGCACTTCCAGCAGATTTTCAGCAGCGCCGACAGCACCGCTGAAGACGTACACAGCAACACCATCGCCGTCCTGAAAAACGATCCACGTCTGGCCAAATACGCCACCCAGGCTTAAGCTCGACCCGCCCGCTCCTTTCGGAGCGGGCATCCCCCTTCCGATTTCGCCGAACTAGTTGCCGACCATGCTCAAACGCCTTGCCTCCCTGGCGCTCTGTGTGTGCGCCCCGCTGCACGCCGCTCCGCACATCGACGCCCAGCGTCTGCAACAGCTAGCGAACGAGCCCTACTGGATTTCCGTTGGCCATTACGAGCGCGGCAAGCTTGGCGGCTGGCGCAGCTATGTCGATGACCGCAAATTCTTTCTGGCCGAGGATGGCGCGCACCATCCCGATGCAGAACTTCAGGCTACGCTGCAGGCCATCTACGCGCCTGCTGACAGCGGCGACAAGCATGCGCAGTGCGTATTTCCTGCGCGTACCCGCTGGTTGCGCGAGCAGCTTGGGTTGACCGACTTGCCGAACGTGGACTGTGCCGAATTCAGCAAGTGGATCTCCGACGTCGCGCCCCACAGCGCCGTGTTGATCTTCCCGGCCGCGTACCTGAACAGCCCATCATCGATGTTCGGGCACACCTTGCTGCGCATCGATCAGGCCGATGTGCAGAGCAACAACACCGCATTGCTCAGCTATGCGATCAACTTCGGCGCCTATGTCGAAGGTGGCGACAACAGCATTCTCTATGCGTGGAAAGGTCTCGCCGGAGGTTATCCGGGCTTGTTCGCCCTGGTGCCCTACCAGGAAAAGCTTTCCGAGTACCGCAGCCTGGAAAACCGTGACCTGTGGGAGTACCGGCTCAACCTCACGCCTGAAGAGACCGGGCGCATGGTCGAGCACGTGTGGGAACTCAAGCAGGTGCAGTTCGATTATTTCTTCTTCGACGAAAACTGCTCCTATCGCCTGCTCGAACTGCTTCAGGTGGCCCGTCCCGGGCTCGACCTCACTTCGCAGTTTCCGCTGACGGCCATTCCCACCGATACGGTGAAAGCGGTAAAGGCCGCCGGCCTGGTCGAGAAGATCAATTACCGCGCTTCCCGCGAGCGGGAGCTGCTCGAGCGCGCCAAACCGCTCGACAGCAACGAGCAGCAGTGGGTGCAGAAGATCGCCGCCGACACGGCGCAGATCGACAGCGAAGGTTTCCAGGCCTTGGGCAAGGACCGCCAGGCATTGATCCAGGATGCCGCGTTTCGGCTGGAGCGCTACCGCGCCACCGGCCAGGAGCGCGACCCGGCGCGGACCCAGCGCAGCTTCCAACTGCTGCGTGCGATCAATCGCAATCCGCCACCGCCGCTGGCCATCGACCGCCCCGGCTTGCCCGAAGACGGCCACCAGTCGCGTACCTGGAGCGCGGGCGTTGGCACCCGTGGCGATACCGCGTTTGCCGAGTACAGTCTGCGCATGGCGTATCACGATCTCAACGACAACGCCGAAGGATTCCCGCTGGGCGCACAGATCGAGATTCTCGGCCTGAAAGTGCGTCAGTACGAAGGCAACAAATGGCAGGTGCAGCAATTGGATCTGGCCACCATCCGTTCGCTGACGCCGCGCAACGAGCTGTTGCAGCCGCTGTCCTGGCAGGTCACGGGCGGTCTGGAACGAGTGCTGGGCAAGCATGGCGACGAAAACCTGGTGTCCCATGTCAACGGCGGCGCGGGCGGCACCTGGCAGCTGAGCGAGCACATGCTGGGCTTTGCCCTGGGCACTGTGCGGGTGGAGCATAACAATGACTTCGCGCAGTTCGTGGCGCCGGCAGCGGGGTTCAACAGCGGTGTGCTGTGGAAGAACGCGTTGGGCAATTTCAGCCTCGAAGGCAAGGGTGACTATTTTACCAACGGCGAGGTGCGTCGCAGCCTGAGTCTGAACCAGCAGTGGGAGGTTTCCCGCAACCTGGGGCTGCGCTTGAGTGCCCAGCGTGACTTCAGCCATCTGAGCTCGCCGCGCAACGAGGTCATGCTCGAGGTGAAGTGGTACCACTACTAGTCTGCGTTAGTTAGGGAGCGGTACCAGGTTAGTAGTAGATGGTCAGTAGTATCTGATCAGCGGTACTCGCCTGATGCGCATTCCGCCCAGTGGTCCTGGGTACCCTGACGCCGAATGCAACTATGACTGGATATTGCGGCCTAAATTGTACAAGCAGTGGTAACTGTAGGAGTCATGCTGGCTTGCGACCATGGGTTCAAGCCACATGCTGTCATTGGATTCGCGGCACTCCTGCACTCAGGGCGAGCGACACCGCCCCATAAGGGAGGAATATCATGAGCAGGGCATTCGTCAATGAAGACCACGCCGCCGCTCAGGCGACTCAACCCGTAGAACGCCTGATCAGCACCCAGCCCAACTACGTGACCGCCAGCGGGCTGGCCCAGCTGCAGGCGCGGGTTACCGAAGTGCAAATATTGCAGGCCGAGCAATCGGCCATGGGTGAGCGCGCCGACCGCCAGCGCATGGCCGATCTGGAACGGGACATGCGTTATTACCAGCATCGCTTGCAGCATGCGCAAGTAGTCGCGCCCATCACGTCCACGGCAAAGGTACAGATCGGCAGTTGGGTGACCTTCGCCGATGAGCAGGGTGATGAGCAGCGCGTGTGCCTGGTGGGTGAAGACCAAGCCGACGCAGGCGTTGGACTGATCAACTGGGCTTCGCCACTGGGTCGCGCGCTGCTGGGTGCGGAAGTCGGTGAAGAGCGAGTATGGCGGCGCCCCGCAGGCGATCTGACCGTGGAAATCATGGGGATTCAGACAGGCCCCTGAGCCACTAATCGCCACATTTGCCGGACAAAAAAATGGGGCCCTTTGCAGGGCCCCATTTTCGTTTACGCCAGCTTCTTGTGACGAACCCGGTGCGGTTGGGCAGCCGCTTCACCCAGGCGCTTCTTGCGATCGGCTTCGTACTCGGTGTAGTTGCCTTCGAAGAACACCGCCTGGGAGTCATCCTCGTAGGCCAGGATGTGCGTGGCCACGCGGTCCAGGAACCAGCGATCGTGAGAGATCACGATGGCCGCGCCCGGGAAGTCCAGCAGGGCTTCTTCCAGGGAACGCAAGGTTTCCACGTCGAGGTCGTTGGACGGTTCGTCGAGCAGCAGGACGTTGCCACCCTCCTTCAAGGTCAACGCCAGGTGCAGGCGGCCACGTTCACCGCCCGAGAGGTCCTTGACGAACTTCTGCTGATCGCCGCCCTTGAAGTTGAAGCGGCCCACGTAGGTGCGTGAGGGGATCTCGTAGTTGCCGATGCGGATCTGGTCGGAGCCGTCGGAGATCTGCTGGAACACCGACTTGCTGCCGTCCAGGTCGTCACGGCTCTGGTCGACGCAGGCCAGTTGTACGGTCTCACCGATTTCGATGGAGCCCGAATCCGGCTGTTCCTTACCCATGAGCATGCGGAACAGGGTCGATTTACCCGCGCCATTACCGCCGATGACGCCGACGATCGCGCCCTTGGGCATGGCGAACGACAGGTTGTCGATCAGCACGCGGTCGCCGTAGCCCTTGGTGACGTTCTTGAATTCGATGACCTTGTCACCCAGGCGCGGACCGGCCGGGATGTAGATCTCGTTGGTTTCCGACCGCTTCTGGAATTCCTGGGACTGCATTTCTTCGAAACGCTGCAGGCGGGCCTTGGATTTCGACTGGCGGGCCTTGGCGCCCTTGCGCACCCATTCCAACTCTTCCTTCATGGCCTTTTCATGGGCCGACTGCTGCTTGGATTCCTGGGCCAGGCGGTCGGATTTGGCTTCGAGCCAGCCCGAGTAGTTGCCCTCGTAGGGAATGCCGGCGCCGCGGTCGAGTTCGAGGATCCAGCCGGCGACGTTGTCGAGGAAGTAACGGTCGTGGGTAATCGCGACCACGGTACCGGGGAAGTCGTGCAGGAAGTGCTCCAGCCAGGCCACCGAGTCGGCGTCCAGGTGGTTGGTTGGTTCGTCGAGCAGCAGCATGTCGGGGGCCGAGAGCAGCAGGCGGCAGAGGGCCACGCGGCGCTTCTCACCACCGGACAGGTGCTCGATCTTGGCGTCCCAGGCCGGCAGGCGCAGGGCGTCGGCGGCGACTTCCAGCTGACGTTCCAGGTTGTGGCCGTCGCTGGCCTGCAGGATCGACTCCAGCTTGGCCTGTTCGGCGGCCAGCTTGTCGAAGTCGGCATCGGGCTCGGCGTAGGCGGCGTAGACTTCGTCCAGGCGGGCCTGGGCGTCCTTGATCACGCTGACCGCTTCCTCGACCACTTCGCGCACGGTCTTGGTCGGGTCCAGTTGCGGTTCCTGGGGCAGGTAACCGACGTTGAGCTCGGGCATGGGGCGTGCTTCGCCGTCGAATTCCTTGTCGACACCGGCCATGATCTTGAGCAGGGTGGATTTGCCCGAGCCGTTCAGGCCGAGCACGCCGATCTTGGCGCCGGGGAAAAAGGACAGCGAGATGTTCTTGAGGATT
>Ga0308158_10004513_pt1 | contig 11753 bp, 1 predicted proteins | sample PhyBR2_FD_201038 | JGI IMG/M metagenome (GOLD analysis project Ga0308158, IMG submission 201038) | Phyllosphere microbial communities from UC Gill Tract Community Farm, Albany, California, United States - DLSLB.R2 | ecosystem: Host-associated > Plants > Phyllosphere > Unclassified | place: USA...
AGCAAGGGCAGTTGCGCCACGCCCAGCTGGTCGTTGGCGACCATGGCGCCGAGCAGGGTTTTAAAATGGCCGGCGAAGCGCGCGGCCGTGGCGGCGTCGAACAGGTCGCTCGCATATTCCAGGTTGCCGATGATGTCGCCACCGACATCGCTGAGCGCCAAATTCATGTCGAAATGGGTGGTCTTGTGGGTGGCGGCGACCGGGTGCAAGGTCAGGCCAGGCAAATGCAGGGTGTCATCCGCGCTGGCGGCGTCCATGCTCAGCATGACCTGGAAAATCGGGCTGTGGCCCATGCTGCGTACCGGCTGCAGCATTTCCACCACCTGCTCGAACGGCAGGTCCTGGTGCTCGTAAGCGCCCAGGGTGCTGGCCTTGACCTGCGCCAGCAGCGCCGCGACGCTGGGGTTGTCCTCAAGACGCACGCGCAGGGCCAGGGTGTTGACGAAAAAGCCGATCAGCGACTCGATTTCGCTGCGCTGACGGTTGGCGACCGGTGTGCCGATGACGACGTCCTGCTGGCCCGAGAGGCGTGCCAGCAGCACCGACCAGCCGGCCAGCAGCGTCATGAACAACGTGGTGCCGTGGCGCTGACTCAGGGCGCGCAGGCCGGCGCTGAGCTGCTCGCCCAGGTGCAGCGCATGGCTTGCGCCGGCATAGCTCTGGAGCGCGGGGCGCGGGCGGTCGGTTGGCAGCGCCAGCAAGGCCGGCGCACCGCCCAGGTGATTGGCCCAGAAATCGATCTGTCCCTGCAGCAGCGCGCCCTGCAGCCAGCCCCGCTGCCAGGCGGCGAAATCGGCGTACTGGATCGCCAGCGGTGCGAGAGGATCTTCGCGGCCCGCGCAAAACGCGGTGTACAAGGTGGAAAATTCGCGCACCAGAAGATTGATCGACCAGCCGTCGGAGACGATGTGGTGCTGAGTGATCAACAGGATATGGTCGTCGTCGGCCATGCGCAGCAGCTGGCCGCGGATCAGCGGTCCCTGCGCCAGGTCGAACGGTGCCGCGGCCTCGGCGGCAGTGGCGGCGGCCAGCGCCGCTTCACGCTGCGGCATCGGCAACGCGCCCAGGTCGGTCGTCGTCAGCGCAAAACCGCTGGCAGGAAGAATGCGCTGCTGTGGACGGCCGCCGACGTCGACGAACACCGTGCGCAGGGCTTCGTGGCGCGCGACGATACGGTCAAGGGCGGCTTGCAGGGCGCCGGTGTGCAGGCATCCGTGCAGGCGCAGGCCGACCGGGATATGGTAGGCGGCGCTGGCGGCCTGGTCGAGCTCCTGCAGAAACCACAGGCGCTGCTGGGCATACGACAGCGCCAGTGGCGCGTCGCGGTCGGCCGCCTCGATCGCACTCAGGTCGGAACGGCCCGCCGCATTGATGGCGCGCGCAAAGCCGCCCAGTGTCGGTTCACCGAACAGGTCACGCAAGGGTACTTCCACGCCCAGCGCCTGGCGTACGCGCGACACCACCTGCACCGCGAGCAGCGAGTGGCCGCCCAGTTCGAAAAAGTGGTCGTGACGGCCGGCTTGCTTCACGCCGAGCAGCTCTTGCCAGATTGCGGCCAGCACGATCTCGGTCTCGCCTTCCGGTGCTTCGTAGTTGCGGGTGATCAGCGCTGCGTCCCCAGGTACCGGCAGGGCCGGACGATCGAGCTTGCCGTTGATCGTCAGCGGAAACGCGTCAAGGGTGACATAGGCACCCGGCACCATGTAGTCGGGCAGCACGGCAGCCAGCGCCTCGCGCAGCGCGGCCGGCGCCAGCTGTACGCCGGCGTCGGCCAGCAGGTAGGCGACCAGGCGCTTGTCGCCCGGCTTGTCCTCGCGTACCGCGACCACGGCGTCGCGCACGCCGGCGCACGCAAACAGGCGCGTTTCGATCTCGCCCAGCTCGATCCGGAAGCCGCGCAGCTTGACCTGGAAGTCATTGCGGCCGAGGTATTCGATATTCCCGTCGCTCCACCAGCGCGCCAGGTCGCCGGAGCGGTACATGCGCGCGTCCGGCGCGCTGCAAAACGGATCGGGCAGGAAGCGCTCCTCGTTCAGCGCCGGACGATTCAGGTAGCCGCGCGCCACACAGTCGCCGCCCAGGTACATTTCACCGGCCACGCCGACCGGTACCGGCTGCATGTGGCGGTCGAGGATGTAGACGCGGGTGTTGGCCACCGGCCGGCCGATCGGCACTTCGTGCGGCGGCAAGGTGTCACCCGCATCGTAGCCCACGGCCGTCATGGTGACGGTTGCTTCAGTCGGTCCATAGGTATTGAGCCAGCGGCAGCCTTCCAGCCCCGGCGCGCTGTGCCAGGACAGCAGATGACGGTGCTCGACCTTCTCGCCGCCCGCGATGATCAGTCGCAGCGCCGTACGTGGGGCCGCACCGTCGCGGACGATGTCCTGGGTCCACTGGTGCCAGAAGGCCGACGGCAGATCGCTGACAGTCACCGCATGCACCTGCAGCAGCTCGATGAACGCGGCGTCGGGCGCGACAATGCGCGCGGGCCGGATGACGACCGTGGCGCCGATCGACAGGGCCGGGAAGATTTCACCCGCATGGACGTCGAAACCGAACGCGGCGAACTGCAGCACGCGGTCGGCAGGCGTCAGCGCGCACACCTGGACATGGGCGTGGACGAAGTTGACCACGCTGCGATGCGCGATCATCACGCCTTTCGGCTGGCCGGTCGAGCCGGAGGTATAGATCACGTAGGCGAGATTGGTCGCCTTCAGGCCCAGCGCGGCCGGATCGGGGTCATGCGCCGGTTGTGCAGCAAGGCGCGCGCCGTCGGTGTCGAGGTCGACCACCGGAATGCCGACGTGCGGCAGGAGGTGGCGCAATCCGGCGTGGGCCACGAGGACGACAGGGGCGCTGTCGCCAAGCGCGAACGCCAGGCGCTCGGCCGGATAGCCGGGGTCGAGCGGCACGTAGGCGGCGCCCGCCTTGAGTACGCCCAGCATCGCCACCACCATGTCGGTGCCGCGCTCGACGCACACGGCCACGCGGTCGTCGGCGGCCACGCCCATTTCGATCAGGCAGTGGGCCAGCTGGTTGGCGCGCGCGTTCAGTTGCGCATAGGTGAGACTGCGGTGTTCGTGGACGACCGCGTCCGCGTCCGGGCGCAAGCGCGCCTGCTCCTCGAAGGCATGCTGGATCAACTGGTCGCGCGGGTAGTCCAGAACGTTGTCGTTGAACTCCACGAGAACCTGGCGGCGCTCGTCGTCGTTCAAGAGTGCCAGGCGGCTGACCTGCTGCTGGTCGTCGGCGGCCATCGAAGCGAGCAGGGTGCGGAACTGGCTTGCCAGGCGTTCGATGCGTGCGGGATCGAACAAATCGCTGGCGTATTCGAAGCGGCCATGCAGCGCATCGGGCGCTTCGGAAAAGGACACGCTCAGGTCGAACTGGGTTGTATTCTGTTCGTGTTCGATGCGCGCGACCGTCAGTCCCGACAGGCTCTGCGGCCCGCCGGCATCGCCGCCGATCGTGTTGTTCATGCTCAGCATGACCTGGAACAGCGGGCTGTGACTCAGGCTGCGCGTCGGTTGCAGCGCTTCGACCACCTGTTCGAACGGCAGGTCCTGGTGCGCGTAGGCGGCCAGGGTATCGTGCCTGACCTGGGCCAGCAGCTGCGCCACGGTGGGATCCTGGTCGACCCGCACGCGCAGGGCCAGCGTGTTGACGAACAGGCCGATCAGGCCCTCGCATGCGCTCTGCTGGCGGTTCGCAACCGGTGTGCCGACCACGATATCGTCCTGTCCCGAGATACGCGCCAGCAGGACCGACCAGGCGGCCAGCAGCGTCATGAACAGGGTGGTGCCGTGGCGCTGCCCGAGCGCGCGCAGCGCGCCGGTGAGTTCGGCGTCGATCGTGAATGGCAGGCCGGCGCCGGCATAGCTCTGCACCGCCGGGCGCGGATGGTCGGCCGGCAGTTCCAGCAAGGCCGGCGCGCCGCCAAGATACGACTTCCAGAAAGCGATTTGCTCTTGCAGGACCTCGCCGTGCAGCCAGCCACGCTGCCAGAGCGCATAGTCGGGGTACTGGATCGCCAGCGGCGCCAGCGGGTTCGGCGCGCCGTTGCTGAACGCCGCGTACAGCGCGCACACTTCCTGGACCAGCACACTGACCGACCAGCCGTCCGAGACGATGTGGTGCTGGGTAATGAGCAGCACGTGTTCGTCCGGCGCCAGGTGCAGCAGCTGGCCTCGGATCAGGGGGCCGGTGGCCAGATCGAAGGGCGCCGCCACTTCCTCGGCGCAGATGGTTGTGAGCTGCGTGGCGCGCTCGTCCTGGGTCAGCGCGGACAGGTCGCGCTCGCGCAGGTCCAGGCCATTGCCGGGCGCGGCGATGCACTGGACGGTGGCGCCTTCGTGCGCGACGAAGGTAGTGCGCAGGCTTTCATGGCGCGCGACGATGGCGTCGAGCGCCGCCTGCAGGGCGCTGCTGTCGAGCGGCCCGGTCAGGCGCAGCGCAAGCGGCATGTGGTAGGCCTGGCCGGCGGCGTGGTCGAGCTGGTCCATGAACCAGAGGCGCTGTTGCGGGAACGACAGCGGCATGGGCTGTCCGCGGTCGGCCGGCTGCACGCGGCGCGCATCGGCGCCGCCCTGCGCGGGCGCCGCATTGTTCTTCAGGCGGCGCCAGAGAAGTTCGAGCTGGCCGGCGTTCGGGGAAGGGGAGCTTGGTGTGGTCATGGTCTGTGGTCGCTTTCGGATATCGGTCAAATATGTGCGGTATGGAGGCTGTTTTCCTGCTGCGGCAGTGCGTCCGGCACGCGCGCGATATCGGCCAGGGCGCTGTCGATATCGGCCTGCGAGTAGCGTTCCAGCTCGGCCGTCAGGACGGCGTGCGCCAGGGTGGCGACCGTCGGCCACTTGAATATGCTGATGAGGGGAATATCGATGTCGAAGAGGTCGCGCATGCCCGCAACAAAGCGCGTGGCCAGCAGCGAATAGCCGCCGAGTTCGAAGAAGTGGTCGTCGCGCCCCACCCGCTCGATGCCCAGCAGTTCCTGCCAGCTGTGCGCGATCGCCGCTTCCAGCTCGCCTTCGGGGGCGGCATAGGTGCGGCTCGCGACCGCTGCCAGTCCCGGCGCCGGCAGGGCCTGGCGATCGAGTTTGCCGTTGCCGCCCAGCGGCCAGGCGTCAAGGATGACAAAGGCGGCCGGCAGCATGTAGTCGGCGAGTGTTTGCGCCAGCCGGGCGCGCAATTCCCCCGCCGCGGGCGCCGCGCCAGCGTCGGCGATCAGATAAGCCACCAGGCGCTGGTCGCCCGGCTGGTCTTCGCGGGCGACGACCAGCGCGTCGCGCACCCCGGCGCAGGCGGTCAGCGCCGCTTCGATTTCACCGAGCTCGATGCGGAAACCGCGCAGCTTGACCTGGTAGTCGTTGCGGCCCAAAAATTCCAGATTGCCGTCCGGGAGCCAGCGGCCCAGGTCGCCCGTGCAGTACAGGCGCGCGCCGGGTGTGAACGGATCGGCCACGAAGCGTTCGGCGGTGAGCGCCTCGCGATTGAGGTACCCGCGCGCCACGGCCGCGCCGCCGATACAGATTTCACCGACCGCGCCCAGCGGCGCCAGTTGCCGATGCCGGTCGAGCAGGTGGACCTGCGTGTTGGCAATCGGGGTGCCGATCGGCAGGATGCCGGTATGCCCAGGGGCGCAGCGGTAGACGGTGGCACACACGGTTGTTTCGGTCGGGCCGTAGGCGTTGAAGAAACGGTGGCGGGTGGACCAGCTGGCCGCCAGCGCCGGTGCGCAGGCGTCGCCGGCCACGATGAGCGTCATCGGTTGCAAGGCTGCCGGATCGTCCCACAGCGCCAGCGCCGACGAAGGCAGCGTGACGTGGGTGATGGCGCGCGCGCGCAGGGTCTGCAACAGCGGTTCGCCCGGGCGCAATTGTTCGTGCGCGGCCAGGTGCAGCGCAGCGCCGCTGCAGATGGCCATCACCATCTCCCACACGCTGGCGTCGAAACTGAAGGAGGCGAACTGCAGCACCCGGCTGCCGGGTCCATTCCCGAACAGCGCTTGCTGGGCCGTCGCCAGGTTGCACAGGCCGCCATGGCGGTTCATCACGCCTTTGGGCTGGCCGGTCGAACCAGAGGTGTAGATCACGTAGGCCAGGTGATCCGGGGACAGGCCGGGCACGCGTGGATTGGCCGCCGTCTCGGCCAGCAGGTCGGGGGCGTCGAGCACCAGTAGCGGCAGCTGCGGCGCCATCTGCGCGCAGTGCGCTGCCAGCGCGCCCTGCGTCAGCAGGGCCAGGGGCGCGCTGTCGGCCAGCATGTAGGCCAGGCGCTCGGGGGGATAGGCCGGGTCGAGCGGCACATAGGCGCCGCCCGCTTTCAGCACGCCCAGCAAAGCGATCACCATGTCGGCGCCGCGCTCGACGCAAATGGCCACGCGCCGGTCCGGGCCCACGCCGAGCGCCGTCAGCCGGGCCGCGAGGGTGTTGGCTCGTCCATTGAGCTGGCCATAGGTCAGTGTGACGGTGTCCGACACCAGCGCCACCACGTCCGGCTGCGCCGCCGCCAGCGCTTCGAACAATTCGTGGACCAGGTGCGCGGCGGGATACGGCGTGGCGGTATCGTTGAAGCCGGCCAGCTGGCGGCGTTCGTCGCCGGTCAGCAGGTTCAGGGTCGACACCGGCTGGTGCTCGCCGGCGACCATCGCCGCCAGCACGCAGGCGAAATTGGCCGCGATGCGGCGCGCCGTCGCTTCGTCGAACAGGTCGCTGGCGTATTCCAGCATGCCGCCGATCAGAGCGCCATCTTCGCCCAGCGACAGGCTCAGATCCATCTGCGCGGTGTGGCGCGCCTGTTCCACCTGGCTGAGCGTCAGCCCCGGCAGTTGCAGCTGGCTGTCGGCCTGCTTGCCCATCATGCTGAAAATGACCTGGAACAGCGGGCTGTGGGCGCTGCTGCGCACCGGCTGCAGGACTTCCACCAGCTGTTCGAAGGGCAGATCCTGGTGTTCATAGGCGCACAGCGTATCGGCCTTGACCCGGGCCAGCAATTCGGCCACGGTTGGATCCTGGCCGACGCGCACCCGCAGTGCCAGGGTGTTGACGAAAAAGCCGATCAAGCCTTCGACTTCGCTGCGCTGGCGGTTCGCGACCGGGGTACCGGTCACCACCTCGTCCTGGCCCGCCAGGCGCGCCATCAGCACCGACCAGCCAGCCAGGAGGGTCATGAACAGCGTCACACCGTGGCGCTGGCTGAGCGCGCGCAGGCCGGCCGACAGGTCGGCGCCAAGTGCCACCGGCACGGTGCCGCCGGCATAGCTGGGCATGGCAGGCCGCGGGCGGTCGGCCGGCAATTCCAGCAGCGCCGGGGCGCCGGTCAGGTGGCCGCGCCAGAAGTCGACCTGTGCCTGCAGCCGTTCCCCCTGCAGCCAGCCGCGCTGCCAGGCGGCGTAGTCCGCATACTGGATCGGCAGCGGCGCCAGCGGGTCCGCGAGACCTTGCGTAAATGCGGCATACAGGGAACTGAGCTCGCGCACCAGCACGCCAATGGACCAGCCGTCCGAAATAATGTGATGCTGGGTCACCAGCAGCACGTGCTCGTCCTCGGCCAGACGCAACAGCTGGCCGCGAATCAGCGGTCCGTTGGCCAGGTCGAAACGCATGCTCGCTTCGTCGAGGCCGATGGCCTGCAAGGTTGCCTCGCGTTCGGCGCCGGCCAGATGACTCAGGTCGCGTTCGCTCAGCGCAAAGCCGGCCTGTGGCGCGATCACCTGGAACGGTTCGCCCGCGGCGCGCCCGAACACGGTGCGCAGGCTCTCGTGGCGTGCGACGATCCGGTCGAGAGCGGCGCGCAGGGCCGGCTGATCCAGGCGGCCCTGCAAACGCAGGCCGACCGGCATGTGAAAGGCGGCGCCGGCGGCGGCGTCGAGCTGGTCGAGAAACCACAGGCGCTGCTGGGCGAAGGATAGCGCCAGCGGCGCGCTGCGGTCGGCCGGCCCGATCGTGTGTCCCGGCGCCGGCGCCGGCGGCGCGGTGTGCGCGGCGCGTGCCGCCTCGACCAGCAGCGCCTGTGCAGCCACTGTCGGCGTGTCGAACAGCGCGCGCAGCGCGATCTCGACCTTCAGCACGGTGCGGATACGCGAAGCGAGCTGGGTGGTGAGCAGAGAGTGCCCGCCCAGCAAATAGAAGTCGTCGTTCACGCCGACCTGTGCGATGCCCAGCAAATCCTGCCAGGCATCGCACAGGGCCTGCTCAGTCGCACTGCGCGGCGCCACCAGCGGCGTCGGCAAGGCCGGACGCGCATGGCTCGCGCGTGCCGGCGCCGGCGCCACGGGGTCGGCCACCGCAGCGGTATCGGCAGGTGCCGCCGCCGGCGTGATGCCGGCCCGCTGGCCGGCATCGATCCAGTGGCGCTTGCGCTCGAACGGATAAGTCGGCAGCGCCAGGCGGTGCCGCTGCGCCGGCCCGTAAAAGGCGTCGGCGTCGATCACGGCGCCACATTCCCACAACTGTCCCACGCCCTGGATCAGGCTGGCGGCGCTGCAGGCGTCACTACCGCGCCGTGGCAACAGGGACACGGCGCGCACGGCGGCGCTACTACGCCTTGCCAGGTTGCTCAACGCATGGCCGGGGCCGACTTCAACATACACATGGCCGCCCGTCTTTTCCAGGTGCGCCATGCACGGGCCGAACTGCACCGTCTGGCGCAGGTGCGCCAGCCAGTAGTCGATGCTGGTGGCCTGTTCGGCCAAAACCGGTTGCCCGGTCACGTTCGACATGTACGGCAGCGTGGGGGCGTGGAGCGTGACCGCCTCCAGCACGGCGCGAAACGGCGCGAGCGCCCCGTCCATCAGGCCCGAGTGAAACGCGTGGGAGGTGGTCAGCAGCTGGGCGTTCACGCCGTCGCCCTCCAGACGCGCGGCCAGCGCCGTGATCGCCGCGACGCTGCCGGAAATGGTGCAGGAGGCGGGGCCGTTGACACCGGCCAGCCACAACTGGTCGCCGAGGAGCGCCTGCGTCTGTGCGGCCTCCAGCGGCACGGCCAGCATCGCACCGGCGGCCTGGGCACCGGTCACGCGGCCGCGCGCGGCCACCACGGTCAGCGCATCGGCCAGCGTAAACACCCCGGCCAGGGTTGCGGCGACATATTCGCCGACACTGTGCCCGACCATCATCGACGGTGCGATGCCCCAGGCCATCAGCTGGCGTGCCAGCGCATACTCGACGACGAACAGGGCGGGCTGGGTCAGTTCGGTGCGGTTCAGTGCCGCATCGGCGGCGGCCATCCCGGCGGCATCCGGGAACAAGACGCTGCGCAGGTCGCATTCCAGCAGCGGCGCGAGCAAGGCGGCGCACTCGTCGACAATGGCGCGAAAGAGCGCCTCTTCGTGATACAGGCTCGCTGCCATGCCGGCGTACTGGGTGCCCTGCCCCGGAAACATGAACACCAGGCGCGCCGGCCCGGCATCGCTGGCCTGGATTGGTCCAGGCGCGGCCAGGCTGGCTGCGGCGGCAGCCACACTGGTGGCGCAGACGCTGCGCCGATACGCAAAATGGCGGCGCCCGCGCTGCAGCGTGTGGGCGACGTCGGCAAGGTTGACGGCGGGATCGGCTGCGAGGAACGCGGCCAGGTTGGCGGTACCCTGTTCGACAGCCGCCGGCGAGCGCGCCGACACCATCAGCAGCTGGGCGCGGCGCGCCGGACCCGAGTGCGGGCGTGCCGGCGCCTCCTCGAGCACCGCATGGGCGTTGGTGCCGCCGATACCGAAAGCACTGATGCCGGCGCGGCGTGGCCAGCCGGCCTGCTGCCAGGGCGTGAGGGTGGTGTTGACGAAGAACGGGCTCTGTTCGAAATCGATATGGGCGTTGGCGCGCGTGTAATGCAGGCTCGGTGGAATGGCTTTATGGCTCAGGGCCAGCACGGTCTTGATGAGGCCCGCGACGCCGGCCGCTGCATCGAGGTGGCCGAGGTTGGTCTTGACCGAGCCGATGGCGCAATAGCCGGTGGCGCCGGCGCCGGCAAAAGCCTGCTGCAGGGCGCGCACCTCGACCGGGTCGCCCAGTACGGTACCGGTGCCGTGGGCTTCGATATACGAGATCGTGTCCGGCGCCACGCCGGCCACGCCATGGGCTTCGCGGATGACCGCGGCCTGGCCATCGACGCTTGGCGCGGCAAAACTGACTTTGGCGGCGCCGTCGTTGTTGATGGCCGAGCCGCGGATGAGCGCATGGACGGTGTCGCCGTCGGCGCGCGCAGCGGCAAGGCTTTTCAGCACCACGATGCCGACGCCATTGCCGCTGACGGTGCCGCTGGCCTGCGCATCGAAGGCGCGGCAATGGCCGTCGGCCGAGAAGATGCCGCCTTCGGCATGCAGGTAACCGCGCTTGACCAGTCCCGAAATGGCTGCGCCGCCGGCCAGCGCCATGTCGCATTCGCCATTGAGGATGGCCTGGCAGGCCTGGTGCACCGCCACCAGCGAGGTCGAGCAAGCCGACTGCACCACCACTGCCGGCCCCTTCAGGTCGAGCTTGTAGGCCACGCGGGTGCACAGAAAATCTTTCTCGTTGCCCAGCATGAGCTGGCGCGCATCGGTCGTGGCCAGCACCTGCGGATTCGAGCACAGGTTCTCGATCAGGTAGGCGCTCATTGCCGCGCCGCCGTACACGCCGATCGCACCGGCATACGCTGCCGGATCGTAGCCTGCGTGTTCCAGCGCCTCCCACGCGCATTCGAGAAACAGGCGCTGCTGCGGATCGATGAGCTCGGCTTCGCGCGGGGTGTAGCCGAAGAAGCCGGCGTCGAACAGCTCTATCCCGTCGAGCATCGCCGCCGCCTTGACATAGCGGGCATCCTCGCTCTGTGCGCGCGCCACGCCGGCCTGCGCCAGGTCGTCGTCCGACAGCGGGAGAATGCTCTCGACGCCGCCGCTGAGGTTGCGCCAGAACTGCTCGAGCGTCGCCGCGCCGGGGAAGCGCCCGCTCATGCCGACCACGGCGATCGTATTGATCTCGTCCGCTTCGTTGCTGATGTCTGCTGAATGCATCATGTTCTTCTTCACGGTTAGTTGTTGGAGCCGGCACGGTGGCGGCCCTGGCGCGCTGCCAGACGGCCGCGCCGCGCATCGGTACGCCCGGCGGCGTCGTGGCCCCGCACGCTCACCTCCGCGCCAGCCAGGTAGGCCGCCAGCAGAGCGATCGTGGTGTGCTTGAAGTAGTCGGCCACCGCCAGCCGGTCGGGGAACTGCGCGGCCAGCCGGTTGTGCACCTGGACGATGAGCAGCGAATTGCCACCGAGGTCGAAGAAACTCGCATGCACGCCCACTTCGTCGAGACGCAGCACGTCGGCCCAGACCTGGGCAATGGCCGTTTCGATGGCATTGCGCGGCGCGACGAAACCGGCATCGCGGCGCTGCGGACCCGGCGCCGGCAGCGCGGCCCGGTGCAGTTTGCCGTTCGGCGTCAGCGGCAAAGCGGCGAGGGTGACGAAGGCGCTCGGGATCATGTAGTCGGCCAGGCTCTGCGCCAGCTGCGTACGCAGTTCCTGCGCGTCCAGTTGGGCGCCGTCGGCGGCGACCAGATAAGCCACCAGGCGCTTGTCACCGGGTGCATCCTCGCGGGCGATCACGACGGCCTCGCGCACGCCGGACAGGGCGCACAGGCGGGCCTCGATCTCACCCAGTTCGATGCGCAGGCCGCGTAATTTGACCTGGAAGTCGTTGCGGCCCAGGAATTCGACATTGCCGTCTTCCAGCCAGCGTCCGAGGTCCCCGCTGCGGTACAAGCGCGCATCCGGGGCGGCGCTGAATGGATCGG
>Ga0308158_10004515_pt1 | contig 11751 bp, 14 predicted proteins | sample PhyBR2_FD_201038 | JGI IMG/M metagenome (GOLD analysis project Ga0308158, IMG submission 201038) | Phyllosphere microbial communities from UC Gill Tract Community Farm, Albany, California, United States - DLSLB.R2 | ecosystem: Host-associated > Plants > Phyllosphere > Unclassified | place: USA...
AGCAACACCATCACGGGATCGATAACAGGCAAACAGGGTACGGACAGCGTCGATTATAAAACGCCTGCATGACAAAAACAGCGTTGGGCCTGCGACGGCCGATTTCCCCTGTGCGCCGCAGCCTGTATCGGACAAACTGCGCCGGGGTCGGCCGGCTAGCGCTGCGCCGCTCGTCGGGCGCCAGTTCCCGTTGCAACCCGCTGCAATGCGCTTTTTGACGCAAGCTTGAAATTTATCCATCTTGCACTCGCGTTGCGATTAAAATCGCCGGATGGTCAATGAAATTGCATTTACTTCTGATGATGCCCTTGCCTCTGCGCACCGTACGCTGCAAACCGAGATAGCCGAGTTGCAGCACCTGGACGCACGCCTGGATGAACGCTTCGCCCAGGCGGTAGCGCTGCTGCTTGCCAACAAGGGACGCGTCGCGGTCACGGGCATCGGCAAATCGGGACATATCGCCCGAAAAATATCGGCCACCTTCGCCTCCACCGGCTCGCCCAGCTATTTTGTACACGCTGCCGAAGCCGCACACGGCGATCTGGGCATGATTACCGGTGACGATATTATTATTGCCGTATCCTATTCCGGGTCATCGCCCGAATTGGCTACCATTTTACCGATCGCACGGCGGCTGGGCTCGAAAATCATCGGCATTTGCGGCAACCGCTATTCCGAACTGGCCAGCCTGTCTGATGTTTTCCTGGACGTTGGCGTCACGCGCGAAGCCTGCCCGCTTAATCTGGCGCCCACCTCCAGCACCACCGTCACGCTCGCATTGGGCGATGCACTGGCCATTGCGTGCCTGGAAGCGCGCGGCTTTGGCACGTCCGATTTTGCCCGCTCGCACCCCGGCGGCGCGCTGGGCCGCCGCCTGCTCACCCACGTGCGCGATGTCATGCGCCAGGGCGAGGAACTGCCCATTGTCGGCCCGGACACCCCCATGCAAAAAGTACTCGAAGAAATGACAGGCAAACGCATGGGCATGACAGTGATTGCCGATGAGGCACGCAAGCCCCTGGGTATCTTCACCGATGGCGATCTGCGCCGTCTGATCATGCAAAAGGGGGACATCCGCCCGGCTACGGCAGGACAGGTCATGACTCCCCATCCACGTACGATCGGCCCCGATGCGCTGGCTGCAGAAGCGGCTGCCGTCATGGAGCAACAAAAACTCTCGACCATGCTGGTGGTCAATCAGGAACAAACGCTGGTCGGCGCCCTGCACATGCACGACCTGATGGATGCAAAAGTAATCTGACGTATGAAACCAATCACTCCCCCCCATCCGGCCGAAGCGCTGGTTCTTTCCAAAATCAGCCAGCCCGTGCGCGAGCTGGCGGCACAAGTCAAGCTCATCGCCTTTGATGTAGACGGCATTCTGACCGACGGCAGCCTGTGGTATGGCGAGCACGGTGAACTGATGAAGCGCTTTTGCGCGCTGGACGGGCACGGCATGAAAATGCTGCATCAGGCAGGCGTGCGCGTGGTCCTGATTACCGGTCGCGAAGGAGAAATCCTTACACGCCGCGCTGCCGACCTGGGACTGTCGGATGTCTTTCAAAATGTGCGCGACAAGGTTGCCGTACTTAGCCAACTAGCCGGCGACATGGGGCTGGGATTCGAAAACGTTGCATTCATGGGCGACGATGTCATCGACCTGCCGGCCATGCAAAAGTGCGGTTTTGCCATCAGCGTACCCAACGCACCCCTGTATGTGCAGCAGACGGCCCATTGGACCACCACGTTGCCGGGCGGCAGCGGCGCCGTACGCGAGTGTACCGACTTGATCCTGGCAGCCCAGGGCACCCTTTCCGGCTTTTTCACGCCGGGCCGGATTACCGGCGACGTCATCCAGTAATGCGATGAAAGAACGTTTCCCCGCCCTTATCGCGCTGTTCATGCTTATCACACTGGTTATCTCAACCTGGTGGGCAGCCGATTACGCGCAGCGGGCAATTGATGTAGACCCGCCAGCACGCAAAACGCAGGAGCCCGATTCGTGGTCGGAAAAATTCGTGATGCTCAGCTCCGATGCCAACGGCGTGCCCATCAACCGGCTCGAAGGCTCGCAAATGCAGCACTTCCCTTATAACGACAGTTACCTGGTTACCGACGCCACCGCTACCGGCCAGCGCCCGGACTCGCCCCGTACCGTGGGCACTGCGGCTACGGCCACGCTACTTGATAACGGCAACAAAATTATCATGCAGGGCAACGCCCATCTGCACCGCTTCCCGCATGGCGAAGACAAGGCATTGGACGTCACCAGTGAGCAATTGATCATCTATCCCAATGAAGATATCATAACGACTGACAAACCGGCGCTCGTCATTAACGGCAATTCCCGTATGAACGGCAACGGAATGATGTATAACAACAAAACCAGAAAACTCGACGTGTACTCCTCTTCCGACGTCTCCATCTCAGGGCAGGACAGTCAACGGCGTCGCACCGTCATCCCCAACAAGCAAGGAAACTCCCCGCAATGAATGCGTCCTCTTTCAGAATCACGACACACGCGCTGTGCCTTGGCGTTTGTGCCCTGCTGGCCGGCACCGCGGCGCTGGCCCAGGCGCCTGCCGGCTCCAACACCCCGGCAAACAAAGAAGAGCCCGACACCCAGGTCTTGTCTGATACCCTGAGCTACGATGACGCAAACAAAACCAGCCTTTTTACCGGCAATGTCATTCTCACGCGCGGCCTGATGAAACTGACCGCCGACAAGCTCAGCCTGCGCGAAGATGCGCAGGGCTTCCAGCATGGCGTGGCCACGGTCAGCAAATCACGTTTTGTATTCATCCGCCAGGAACGACCCGAGAACTATGAAGTCGTCGAAGCACGCGGGGATCGCGGCGAGTACGATGGCAAACTGAACACGGTCAAGATGATTGGCCACGCCACGGTGACCCGGTTTGTTTGCGGCAAGCCCTTCGATACGGTCAATGGTGAAGTCGTCACTTTCAACAACCAGAACAATACCTACTCTGCAGCCGGAGGTCCGACCTCAGCGACCCAACCTGGTCGGGTGCGCTCAATTGCACAGCCACGAGCCAAAACAGACCAGGCCGTCGCCGAATGCCGCAAGCTGTATAACAACAAGCCAATGCCCAGCACCATCCAGGCGCCTGCCCAGGATGGCGGTTCGGCCGCAACCGGCAAAGCCGGCAAAGCAACCCAGAATTAATGCATGAATACCTCATCCAGCTCTAGCCTGCAGACCAACACCATTGACAGTCTGGGGCAGCTCAAAGCCATTGGCCTGCAAAAAATATACAATGGCCGCAGCGTTGTCCAGGACGTCTCCATTTCCGTGTCCAGCGGCGAAGTCGTCGGCCTGCTCGGCCCCAATGGCGCCGGCAAAACCACCAGTTTTTACATGATCGTGGGATTGGTGCCGGCCGATTTCGGGCGAATTGAAATTGACGGGCGCGACATTACCGCCCTGCCCATCCACAAGCGCGCCCACCTGGGCCTGTCCTATCTACCCCAGGATGCTTCGGTCTTCCGGCGCCTGAGCGTAGAACACAACATTCAGGCCGTGCTGGAACTGCAGAATGACCCTGACACCGGCAAGACGCTGACGCGCAAGCGGGTCCAGGAACAACTGGAACTGCTGCTCGAAGAGCTGCAAATTACACACATTCGCAAGAACGCTGCCATCTCCCTTTCAGGCGGTGAACGGCGTCGGGTTGAAATTGCCCGGGCGCTGGCCACCAATCCCCGCTTCATTCTGCTGGACGAACCGTTCGCAGGCGTTGACCCGATCGCAGTAATCGAAATTCAGCGCATCGTGCGCTTTCTAAAAAGCCGCAATATCGGGGTCCTCATTACCGATCACAATGTGCGCGAAACCCTGGGCATTTGCGATCGCGCCTACATTATCAGCGCCGGCAAGGTGCTCACTGACGGCGAACCCGCCTCCATTATTACCAATCCGGAAGTGCGCAAGGTCTATCTGGGCGAACACTTTAAAATGTAACTTTGTGCATGCCCCTGCCGCGCCCTGCCACAGGGGCGCAGGCAAGCAGGCCGCGGCTTGCGGGGGGGCTTGTATAAGTCCAAATAAGGTTTAAACTATCCATACAGACTGAAAATTCAGCTTTTCATCAACCTGTCAAAAAAGGAGTTACGCCTCTCTCATCTTTTTGTACTGACGCCTTGTCCTGTATCGGCGTCTGCCTATTCAACTTTCAAAAGGAGCACACTATGAATCTTAATATCAGTGGCCATCATGTGGAAATCACCCCTGCCATTAAAGAATACGTAGTGACCAAATTCGCCAAAGTCCTCAGGCACTTCGATCATGTCATTGATACCCAGGTTATCCTGTCCAGGGAACCACTCAAGCACAGCGCAGAAGTTACGCTACGCGTGCCGGGCAAAGACATCCACTGCGAAGTCACGGACGAAAACCTGTATGCGGCCATTGATTTGCTTTCGGACAAAACCGACAGACAAGTCATCAAATACAAAACGAAAGCGTCAAATCACTCCAATGAATCGGCAAAAAGAATGAGTATCGGGTAGATACGTTGTACTTTTTTCCCGTTTTTCGCCTAAACCCGGCCGGATGGCCGGGTTTTAGCTTACCCTTCTATTTCTTATTGTAAGAACATCCTATAATTGCGGCATGAATCAACTATCCCGTATACTCCCGCCGGAAAATATCCTGCTGGATGTCAACGTCACCAGCAAAAAGCGCGCCTTCGAACAGGCTGCGTTGCTGTTCGAGAACAATCAGGGCATTGCCCGCTCCACGGTTTTCGACAGCCTGTTCTCGCGTGAGCGACTGGGCTCCACTGCCCTGGGTCATGGCGTAGCGGTGCCTCACGGCCGCATCGCCAACCTGAAGCAGGCCGTCGCTGCCGTCATGCGATTGAGCACGGCCATCCCCTTCGACGCCCCAGATGGCCAGCATGTGCAACTGCTGGTCATCCTGCTGGTACCCGAAAGCGCAACCCAGCAGCATCTGGAAATACTGGCCGAACTGGCGCAATTGCTCTCCAGCGCAGAAACACGCAAGCAATTGCTGGGCAGCCCCAATGCAGAAGGCATTCATCAACTGCTGGCCAATTCTGCCGGCAATTAATCGGGGGCGCGCTCATGCTCAGTATTCAGGATCTGGCAGCCGACAATGACGAAACGCTGCGTTTCACCTGGATCGCCGGCAAGGAAGGCCGTACCCGTCATATCCAGGATTCAGCAGCCAATACGTCTGCGGCGGACCTGATCGGGCACCTGAACGTTGTGCACCCTTCGCGAATTCAGGTATTCGGCAAGGAAGAGCTGATTTTTTATAACCGTATTTCTGCCGTTCAGCGTGAAAAAATCCTGATCGAACTGGCCGAAGGCGGTGTTCCGGCCATGATTCTGGCCGAAAGCCTGGACTCTCCCGCCGATCTGGTCAGCTTTTGCTCCCGCAGCAAAATCCCCCTTCTTTCCACCCCGGTGGATGCTGCGCATCTGATTGACGTACTGCGCATTTACCTGAACAAGCGTTTTGCCCCTAAAACCACGGTACATGGCGTTTTTATGGACGTGCTGGGGCTGGGCGTGCTGATTACGGGCGAGTCGGGGCTGGGCAAGAGCGAGCTTGCGCTTGAATTGATTTCTCGCGGACATGGCCTGGTGGCAGACGACGCTGTCGATTTTTCCCGCACCTCGCCCACGCTGATCGAAGGCCAATGCCCCGACCTGCTGCGCAATATGCTCGAGGTGCGCGGACTGGGCCTGCTGGATATCCGCACCATTTTCGGGGAGACCTCGGTGCGCCGCAAAATGCGCCTGAAGCTGATTGTGCATCTGGTGCGTGCCAACAGTGAAAAGTTCGAGCGCCTGCCCATTCAGGACCAGACCCAGGACTTGCTGGGCATCCCTATCCGCCGCGTCATGCTGCAGGTGGCAGCAGGACGCAACCTTGCCGTGCTGGTCGAGGCCGCCGTGCGCAATACCATCCTCAAATTGCGCGGCATTGACACCCTTGGCGAATTCATGGAGCGCCAGGCGGCCGCTATCATGGAAAACAGCAACCTCTGACAGGCCTCCACGGGGTCGAGCCGGCCCGTGCCTGTCGCCGGAGTGCCAACCGGAGCATGTAAACAAAATAGACGACCCACAGGTTTTACCGACACAAATCCCGGCCAGAGACCGATCTGTTATATGTTGTCACGTGTCTATGGTTAAATAGAGTCAAGAGACATACATTTCGGCCACCAAGACTGTACAAGAACGAACGAAAGGCCATTTTTCCGACCATCCATACGTTTTGTCCAGGATTAATACCCATTATGCTTCATGTTGTACTTATTACCGGCATTTCAGGATCAGGAAAATCCGTTGCTTTGCGTCAGTTGGAAGACCTCGGATACTCCTGTATCGATAACCTGCCCGTCAGCCTGCTGCACGACCTGGTTGCCAACGCCAGGGAAAACCGTCTCAAGTCGGTAGCTGTTGCAATTGATGTCAGAACGCCGGGCGAACTGGCCGGCCTGCCGGGGGTTATTACCGCCCTTCGCAGCATGGGTCTGCCCATGCAAGTTATCTTTCTGGACTCCGATGACGAGACCCTGATTCATCGTTATTCCGAGTCGCGCCGCAAGCACCCGCTGAGCAACCGCATGCGTGAAACCACAGGAATTACGCCGTCTCTGGAGGATTGCATCACACACGAACGCAATCTTTTGGCGCCGTTGCGCGAGCAAGAACACGTGATCGACACCTCGGGTCTGACGCCCGGACAATTGCGCGCATGGGTCAAAGATGTGGTCGATCATGAAGAGCCGGAAGTCCTTTTGACCTTCGAATCCTTCGCCTACAAAAAAGGCGTCCCTAATGACGCAGACCTCGTTTTTGATGTAAGATGCTTGCCTAATCCTCATTACGACAGCAACTTACGCCCGCTTACGGGCCGTGATGAACCCGTGGCGACATGGCTGGCTCAATTTGACAGCGTGCCCGCCTTAATCAACGATATTGCCGCATATATTGAAAAATGGCTCCCATTGTATATGCAGGATACGCGTAGTTATCTCACCGTTGCCATTGGTTGCACCGGTGGTCAGCATCGATCGGTCTACGTGGCCGAAGAACTGGCCAAGCGCTTCAGTTCCTACAAACCCTTACGCGTTAGGCATCGTGCCCAGTTGACACTATGACATGATGAAACGAACAACTTTAATACGCAGCACCTTAACCACACTTGTAACCGGCCTCTTTCTTGCGCCGGTCGTCCATGCCGCCGGGATCGAAATCCGCGAGAACCAGGATTTTTCCGAGCACATGGTTGCGCCGGCCAACGCCGCAGCGCCAGGAGCAAAAGCCCAAAAACCGGCAGCTCCTGTGCAAAAAATGCGCATCACCGCCAACGGGGTCGTACCCGAAGCGGCCGATGATGCGGCGGTACCTGCCAAACCAGCGGTAACAGACAAAAAGTCTGCCAAAGCTGAGGTTGCGGTGGCAACGCCTCCAGCCAAGCCTGATTCACGCTCACAGACAGTCAAGAGCGACGATAGCGATGCTGCCAAGCCTACCCAAGTGGTCAAAACAGGCAATACACTGGCCAGCCGCACAGGCACCCCGGTAAAACCGGCTGCGACCACGGGTGAGCGCCCTAAACAACAGATCAAAGCGGGTTCGCGCCTGACGCAAAAAGACAGCGGTCGTGCCGTCGAAAAACCACTGACTGCCAAGGCTGATGCAGAAAAAACCACAGATGCAGTCAAACAGGCAAACGTTGCTGCAGCCCCGGTAACGATAGCGCCCGCCGCTACCGCTGAAAGCGGAAAACCGCAACTGGTTGACGGCCTGACAATGCGCATCACGGAAAATGGCATTATTCCCGAAAGCGAATACGAGATCCAGGTGCCCAAAGATGACGTCAGCCTGGCCGAACGGGACGATACGCAACCGGCAGACGAGGATATTGCCACCAAGGCACGCAAGGCGCTCTCGGGCACCAGCAAGTCCTACCGGGTCAACGGAATCCGTTACAAACCCATGAGCATAGACGAGACCGACAGCTTTTCCCAGGAAGGTATTGCCTCCTGGTACGGTCCGGGCTTCCATGGTCGCAAGACCGCCAATGGCGAGACCTTCAATCAGAACGCAATGACAGCCGCTCACAAGCGCCTGCCCATTTCGTCCTACGTCCGGGTAACGCGTGTCTCCACCGGCAAAAGCATCGTGGTGCGCATCAATGATCGCGGACCATTCGTCGGCAACCGGGTCATTGATTTGTCTTATGGTGCCGCAAAACGCCTGGGTATTGTCAACCGCGGCAGCGACAAGGTGAAGATCGAGCCCATTTCCAAGGCAGCGGCAGCGGGCGAACGCAGCACCGAAACGCAGGTCAAAGCCAAGAAAATGCTGTAATCACGCTCCTCGTCGATATAACGCCGACATAAACACAAAGGCCGTTTCCTTACCGGGAACGGCCTTTGTGTTTTTGCGCTTATCCTGTTTTTGCCGCTTGCTTACAAGGCACCGTGCAGGGCCATCGCAGTCACACAGCACTTAGTCTTGCGCTTCATTGTCCTGCTGCTTTATCTGCAGCGCTTTGGCGTACAGTACGTCACGCGGCAGACCGCTGAAGGCGGCAAGCAGTCTGGCCGTATCTTTCACCGAATAAGACCGGAGCATGGCGGTCACAATCTGCTCGGCGTCCTGGCCCAGCGCCGCCGCCTCTTTTTTTGCTGCCTCATGCACAATCAGGACAAATTCGCCCATCGTCCGCTGACTATCCTGCGCGAACCAGTCGGCAAGCTCCCCTGCCGGTACGGTGGCAATTTGCTCGAACCGCTTGGTCAATTCCCGCGCAACGGTTACCGGACGATCAGCGCCTGCGATTGCAGCAATGTCGGTCGCCGTGCTGCGCACCCGATGCGGCGATTCAAAAAGAATAATGGCCGCCGGCACCGCACACCAGGTCTTCAGCCAGGTCTGCCGCGCCACGGCTTTTTGCGGTGCAAAGCCGGCAAAGACAAAGGCCGGGTTTTCATCGCTGGTGGCGCCGCTACCCATCAGAGCGGCAATCACGGCCGAGGGACCGGGAATGACCCGCACCTGGTGCCCGGCAGCGCGCACTTCACTCACAATGCGCCCCCCGGGATCGCTGACCGCCGGCGCACCGGCATCGGAAATCAACGCAACCCGCTGCCCCTGGCCCAGATGGCGCAACAGGGTAGCCGCCGCCTGGGCTTCATTATGCCGGTGCGCGGCCATCATTGGCGTCTCTATGCCCCAGGCATTGAGCAGCACACGGGAAGAACGCGTGTCTTCGGCCGCGATCAGATCGGCCTTCTGCAACGCATATAAGGCGCGCGGCGACAGGTCGGCCAGGTTGCCAATCGGCGTGGCAACCACATACAGGCACCCGGCCGGCCAGTCCTGGTTGGCCAGGTCATGCAGCACACGCTGCCATCGGGCATCAAATTGTCCGCTTTCGCTAGTCATGGACTTCTCTGTGTGAAAAAATCATATTCGGACATTATCCCCGATAGCTATCACACCTCTGTGGATCCATGCCGTGACCGGAAAAAAACCTGTCGAACTCGCCTGCGACAAATCCCAGACACCCGCAACCATGCAAAGCCACCAGCACATCGCATTCATGCTGGCGGCGGCCGCGCAAGTCAAGCAGCGGGCGCGGCGGCGCCGTCGGGCAGCAACAGGCACCAGCGCTTGTCGCAATACGCATGAGCATCGATTATCACCCACCCAGCAACGCGGCCTGCAGGCCGAAAGCCATGCCATCGCCTGGCTTTGTGAGCATGGCCTGCAATTGCTGGGCACCAATCTGCGCTGCCGGTACGGAGAACTGGATGCGGTTTTTCGCGCCGATGCCCAGACCATGGTCATCGTTGAAATCCGCCATCGCAATAACGCGCGTCATGGGGGCGCGGCCGCCAGTATCACCTACGCCAAGCAACAGCGACTGCGCAGAACGGCGGCCTGGTTCCTGCCCCAACTGGCTGCAAGCGGGTTTGGCGGTAGAACACCACGCTGCCGCTTCGATGCCGTCTGCATCGAAGGCGATACCCTGAACTGGCTGCCTGCCGTCTTCTGACGATCACAAAACCGTTACAATCGGTTTTGCTGACGCCTCAAACGCGCCTTTTGCAGCCCGTTGCCTGCTTGCATAGCAACAGCTGCCCATGCGGTTTTTTTTAACACGTGCGATAATATCGATATGGACATCTCTTCCCGTATTTCTTTTCATTTCGATGATTCGGCCCGCGTCGTCGCCCAAAGCCACCAGGTGTTGGCCGAACCGCTGGCTGTCGCCATCGATATGCTGGTCAACGCCATCAGCAATAATGGTAAAGTGCTCGCCTGCGGCAATGGCGGCTCGGCTGCCGATGCCCAGCATTTCATCGCCGAACTGGTCGGCCGGTTCGAACGCGACCGCATCCCGTTTGCCGGCATTACGCTGAACGCCGACACCTCTATCCTTACTGCCGTCGGCAATGACTACGGTTTCGACAATATATTTGAACGCCAGGTACAGGCGCTGGGTCAGCCGGGCGACGTGCTGGTCGCCTTCACCACCAGTGGCAATTCGGCCAACGTGATCAAGGCGATCCGCGCCGCCCATGAACGCGAGATGCATGTCATCGCCCTTACCGGCAAGAAAGGCGGCAGTGTGACCGGCCTGCTGACCAATCAGGATGTCCATCTTTGTGTGCCGCATGACCGTACCATGCGTATCCAGGAAGTCCACTCGCTGGCACTTCACGTTCTGTGTGATGGCATTGACGCCATGTTACTTGGAGATTCCGAATGAGTGTATCGCGCCCATTTACCCTGTCCCGCCCTGCCACTGCCCTGGTTGCCATTTCACTGTCGTGCTCGCTGCTGGCCGGTTGCGTACCCCTGATTGTCGGGGCTGCCGCGGGCGGCACCGCCATCGTGGCCGTGGACCGGCGCTCAGCCGGCATGCAACTGGTAGACAAGAACATTGAACGACGCACTCAGAACACCATCAACGAAAGCGTTGGCGAAGCCGGCCGTGTCATTGTTTCATCCTTTAATCAGCGCGTCCTGCTAACCGGTGAAGTGCCCACCGAGGCCGCCAAGCAGTCGGCCGAAACCATGGCGCGCAGCGCCACCGACGTCAAGCGCGTCGACAACCAGCTGACCGTGGGTCCCCGTGCCTCTTTCAGCACTCGCAGCAATGAAACCTGGATTACTTCGCGCGTCAAGGCGGAACTTCTGGCCACCAAACAGGTCCCATCAGGGTCCATCAATGTGATTACCACCCGCGGTGTTGTCTATCTGATGGGCCAGGTCACCGACCTTGAAGGACAGCGTGCAGCCTCGGCTGCTGCCGGCGTCAGCGGCGTAAGCCGGGTTGTTAAGGTATTTGATATTGTTTCGGGCAGCAGCCTGAACGCGACAACCGGCGGCACGGGCGCGCCCGCAACGGTGCCCGGCACTGGAACCGATCCCTCTTCGGGTGCTGTGCAAACTTTCCCTCTGGAATAGAATCGAATATCCATGAAAAAAATCGTTCTTCCTGCTGTACTAGCCGTGGCCGCCATAGCGGGCGGATTTATGATGACCTCATCCAAGGCTGCGCCCGATGTCACGTTTACCACGCTGGACGGGCGCCAGTTCCAGACCGCCGACCTCAAAGGCAAGGTGGTGCTGGTCAAATTCTGGGCTACCAGTTGCGTGACCTGTATCGCGCAAATGCCCGATACCATCGGCTACTACAATACCTATCACGACAAGGGCTATGAGACCGTTGCC
>Ga0308158_10004516_pt1 | contig 11748 bp, 10 predicted proteins | sample PhyBR2_FD_201038 | JGI IMG/M metagenome (GOLD analysis project Ga0308158, IMG submission 201038) | Phyllosphere microbial communities from UC Gill Tract Community Farm, Albany, California, United States - DLSLB.R2 | ecosystem: Host-associated > Plants > Phyllosphere > Unclassified | place: USA...
ACTAATTATTTTAACTGTTTATGAAACGTAATAATAACACTATGATATATACATTCTTGTTGTCCTGTTTGATTACGGCAACATCTTGTAACCGCGACAGCTATACACCTTCTCAAGACGAAGACATAAAAAAAAGTGGTGACGTTACCATCTATACGACAACGGGAAATAGATCGTTGGATTTTGGAAAGCGATTCGTTGATTTCAGCTCAAAATCCAATATGTCTCCGAATACAATTACGTTGGATCCAGCTCAAAAGTTTCAAACGATGGATGGGTTTGGTGCTGCGATCACAGGTTCTACCTGTTATAACCTCATGAAAATGAATTTTTCGTTGAGTGAGTATACCTGTTGGGACAGAGCGGGCAAGGAAAACTTTGGTTTACAGTCGGAGGAAACACAATATATCATCCCCGTGCTGAAAGAAATACTGGCCATTAACCCGAATGTCAAAATTATGGGCTCACCATGGACGCCGCCAAAATGGATGAAAGTGAATAACCTGACAGATTTAAAGCCCTTTGATTCCTGGACTAGTGGACAGTTAAACCCTAAATATTACCAAGACTATGGCTGGTATTTCGTGCAATGGCTACAGGCATTGAAGAAAGAAGGTATACCGGTGTATTCCATCACTGTTCAAAATGAGCCGTTGAATCGCAAAAATTCAGCCTCCATGTATATGTCATGGCAGGAACAGCAGGCATTTATCAAACAATCGCTCGGCCCACAGTTAAAAGCTGCAAATATAGCCACGAAAATCTATGCGTTTGACCATAACTACAACTACGATAATATAGCTGACCAAGAAGATTATCCCGTTAAAATCTATAATGACGCCGGAGCAGCTTCTTTTATTGCCGGAGCAGCTTATCACAATTATGGGGGCGATAAAGCCGAACTAATGGATATTCATAACCAACGTCCGGACAAAGAACTGGTCTTTACCGAGACCTCCATCGGAGAATGGAATGATGGACGTAATCTTGACAAACGCCTGATGGAGGACATGCGCGAGGTAGCATTGGGAACAGTCAATAACTGGAGCAAAGGTGTTATTGTTTGGAACCTGATGCTGGATACCGATAAAGGGCCGAATCGGGAAGGTGGCTGCCAGACCTGTTATGGCGCGGTTGATATTAACAAGGCGAATTATAAAAATATTACGCGCAACTCCCATTACTATATCGTAGGACATCTGTCTTCGGTTGTCAAGACCGGAGCGATACGGATTGCTGCATCGGGATATACAGCCGAGGGATTGGTCTATAGTGCTTTTCAGAATACAGATGGTAGCTATGCGTTGGTTTTGTTGAATGAATCCAATGACAATCGCAAAATCACCCTCGCAGATGGTAAACATCATTTTAGTTACGAGGTGCCAGCAAAATCTGTCGTCTCTTATCGTTGGAAAAATTAATGAAAAGGGTTATGAAAAGATATCTAATCAATATAGTACTGGGCACTTTTGCGGTAGTGGTAGTCAGTTCCTGTAAAAAGGATGAAAAATATGTCTATCAAATTGGGGATCCCAAAATTGAATTGAAATCGGCTATTTCTGCTGCTCATTTTGGCGATAGTTTGGCCTTTAACCTACATGTATCAGATACTGAGATCGCGTTGTCTACGTTGAAAGCGCAGTTATACTTTACAGACGACAAGGTTGCTGAAACGACTATCCGTACCAAAGATAACGGAGATTATAGTGGAAAGATTTATGTTCCGTTTTTGAAAGATATTCCGGATGGAAAAGCGACGATCAAGTTTGTCCTACAAAATATTAGCCAGAAGACAACCGAACAATCTTTTGATATAGACTTGAGCCGTCCGGACTTTCCTTATCTCACGTTGGTTACCGAATCAAAGTCCTATCGGATGGAGAAGACCGGACGAAACCAATATGCAGCAAAAGAGAATTTTTCGGCCGAAGTAAAGGGCTATATTCAAGCACCAAAGGTTGGCGAACAAGGTAATGCCATGAGTTTTGGATGGGTTAATAATGCTGTTGATTTTGGTTCTACAGCTGAAATTCCGTTTTCAAATTCAACATCTGGCGTATACCCTATACAATTTAATACATTGACGTATCAGGCCTCGCCATTTATTTTCGTGTTGCTTAATGGATCGTTGTTCAGCCGTCTTGATGATAAGCATTCCAAAGTTGAAATGGTATTGAATCAGGGGGAGACAGTGACTTTTGAAGGTATTGCGGATCTACAAGATTGGTGGATTGATCCCGATTTCTTTACGAAAGCAGCCGATGGGGTCATATCGTTTAAAGGAACAACAGGGAAATACCGTGTTACTGCCGACTTCGCACTCAAGTACTTCGTCGTTGAGGCAATGGCCGGAAATGACCTTGCTAAATTGCAGGAAGATGGTACTGGAGCCGTATGGATAATTGGGGAAGGAGTTGGAAAGCCAAAAGTTTCGAGTAATCAGGTTGGCTGGAATACCGATAAAGCCCTCTGTTTGGCTCCACTTGGTAATAAAAAGTACCAAATTACACTCAAAGCAGGCGAATCAATCAATACTGATAATATCAACTTTAAGTTCTTTCACCAAAAAGGCTGGGGCGGAGAGTTTGGCGGTACGGATGTGACCACTTCAAGTGATATTGTATTTGTTGGTGATGGCAAAAATGGCCGTGATTCAGGGAATTTGGGTATCACAACAGGTAAAATGCTTGAAGCTGGTAAAACGTATGTATTTACCCTGGATTTGACAGCCGGTAACAAGAAAGCTGTGCTAACTGTTGTTCCAAAATAATATATGTTGATGTTTAAGTCCCTAGGTAAGACCTTACCTGGGGACTGTATTGTTTCCGATTGAATTTGTGTAATCCGGGATTCATTTATATATTTGCCGAACTCACAAGATGAAAACTAGACTGTTCATATGGATTTTATTGCCATTGATGCTTCTCCAGAGCTTCTCAACAGTATGGCTATGGACAGTTTTTGAGCTCAATAGAGATTACATTGCCCGTTATGAATGTGTGAATCGTTTCAGCGAAAAAGCCCTGTCATGTCGAGGACAATGTATCCTGATGAAAAAAATGCGCGAACACGAAGAAAAGGAACAAAAGAACCTTGAATCTCGTATTATTGATGTTGTTTTTATCAACAATTCCCAGCATTTTGACTTTCAGCTATCTTCCTTGTTTCAAGGAATTGTCGTGGAACGCTCGTTCCCCGAATACAACGAAAATTATTCTTACGGACCCATCTTTACCATATTTCACCCCCCATTAGTTTAATTCCTTTTTAGAAATCATCATGACATGCATGTTGCTAACGGGTAGTGATATGTAGCTGCTCATGATCGCTTCATCGGCTATAAAGACCATTTATGTCGACTGAAACTGTCATGATTTATTCAACGCTATAAGAGGACGAATCACCGAGCGAAGCAAGCTCATGAATGCCGCTTAACGTACACGCGATGAATAAATCTGATAGCTTCATCACCACAGCATAAAAAAATTAAGCAGATGAAAAATTTTATTTGAACAGGCTGTCGGTTCTTTAGATCGCAGGTTTCAGGTAATTTAGAAAATTTCTTTAACAGAATATGTACTGCGGCCACCTTTCCGATAAGCATGCAGTCTATGTTTTGTCCCTTTCTAACCATCCTTGTCCCTGTGCTATACCCCTGCCTGTTAACTAAGCTAAGATGGTATTTTTATGAAGGTAAGTATATTGATAAAAACACTAGGTTTTTACAGCGCAATAATAGGCGTGTTTCTTGGAGCATGTACCAAAGGAAAAACAGATTATGAAGCCGAACGCGGTGCAGTAGTGGAGGAAGGGACTGAATTTAAAGAGGTCGCAAATGTTGCAACAGCTGGCTATACAATCAGCATAGAGGCATTGAATGGTGCATTTTATCGTGGATACAACGATATCCGTCTGCGGATTAAAAATACGCAAACGAATGCTCCAGTGGACGGCTCCACAATAACATTTCTGCCCGTGCAAACTGCGATTACAGGAGAGAAAACTTCTTGTCCACACCAGTATGAGCTGGCGTATAAAGCAGACGATAAATATTTCTCCGGTTATAGTGTTTTCACCAGCGAAAGCGGTACCGAGGGTAGTTGGGCACTCTATATCAATTTTACCGTCGGCAATCAAACCTTTTCCCTGATAAAAGAGGTGTCGGTTAGACAACAGCCAAATAAAAATCTGAATATGACGACGTTCACAGGGTTGGATGATGAGCAGTATGTCATCGCATTGATTGCTCCGCAGAAGCCAAATGTTGCCGAAAATAAATTGGTCGCCGGCATCTATAAATTGAATAGGGCGCTTGATCCTTCAGCGGAAGGCCCCGCTGATCAACTGCAGTTTTCCTATTCGCAGGTTGAGCGTTATACGTTGAAGTTAGACCCGCGCATGCCCGAACCTTCCATGGGCAATCACTCATCTCCTAACAATAAAGATTTAGTGCAGGAACCGGATGGCTTATATCATGGTATTGTTAATTATACCATGACGGGCAACTGGACATTGAATTTCGTCCTGTTGAATCCTGCTGGAAAAGTGATTCGCGGTACAGAAGTGCCCAAGGATTTTACACCAGGAGTGGAAGGTGTAAAAAGTGAGCTACACCTCGACATTCTATTCTAAGCGTTATGAAGAAATTAAGTATTGTACTCTTTGTTCTTGCGCTTGGATTGGATGTTAATGGACAAATTGCTCCGGTAAAAAGAGATACAACGAGACGTTTGGGGGAAGTCAAGGTTGACGCTACGATCAAACGAAAGGTCGAAAGCGATATGAAAATGGCTGTCTCAGTCGATGAGTTTTTGGCTTCATCAGACAATATCAGTTTTATTAAGCGTGGAGCCTATGCATGGGAACCGTTACTGAACAACATGAGTACAGAGCGTTCTACAATCACAATCGAAGGTATGCATATTTTTGGCGCTTGTACGGATAAGATGGATCCCATTACTTCGTATGTGGAGAGCAATAACCTGTCTTCGGTTGATATTAAGTCAGGACAGGAGGGGAGTATGCATGGAGCCACAGTGGCTGGAAGTATAGATCTAAAAAGGAGAAGTACTCCCTTTGGTCTGCAGCAAAAAGTAGGTGGTGCGTATCAGACGGGTTTCGAGTTTAACAATAAGCAAGCATTTAATCTTGGAAATCTGTTCTATTCGACAGACAACTTTGTGGCTGACGGTAGCATTGCCTTTCGTAAAGCAGGTAATTATTATGACGGAAACAACAAGGAAGTACTGCACTCACAATATAATAAACTGAATGCATCATTGGGCCTGGCCTATAAGACAAGTCCACTTTCTGCGATCAGGGTAGATGCAATATTTGACCGTGCAAAAGATGTGGGTTTCCCAGCTTTGCCCATGGATCTTTGGTTATCGCGGGCGATTATCACATCTGCATCCTATAAACAATTGTTTGAGCAAGGGCTGGTTAAAGTATGGGATACCAAAGTTTATTTCAACGCTGTGGAGCACTATATGGATGATACGACACGACCGGAGAATTTGGTACACATGGATATGCCCGGATGGAGTACGACGTATGGATTGGTGTCAAAAATAAATTTAAAGAAAGACCGATATTCTTCGGAGGTACAATTCAATGCCTACGATAATCTTTCGATAGCGGAAATGCGAATGTACCCCCAAGATCGTTCCAAACAGACCATGTTTGCTTATAGCTGGCCTTGGGTAACAACCCGTTTTGCAAGTATGGCAATGAATAATTCCTGGGAAATTTCAGAAAGAAGTAAAGTGAATCTTGGTGGTTCGTTAGGCTGGAACTATAACTACTCCAAATACGTGGAATTTAACTGGATTTTTCATCCCGGAGCACCACAAAAAAAGAATAGATGGCTTCCGAGTCTACATGCCAGCTACGAGTTAAACTTAAATCAGTTTGATATTTCGTTAGGAACAGGTTTTGGCCATCGCGCGCCTTCTGTTTCCGAAGCCTATGGCTATTATATCTACAATAGCTTTGATCGTTATGATTATATCGGGAACCCCGATCTAAAGAATGAGATTTCTTATGAAGGCAACGCCAGCGTTGGATTCAAGACTGAGAAGCTAAGTATTGCTGCAAAAGTTAACTATTTCTACATCAACAATTATATCATCGGGCAGATTTTGAGTTTAGGAAGCCCCATGAATTATCAATCCGTCGGTGTAAAAGGTTATACTTCTTTAAGTAAGGCTACACTGTTTAATACAGCTATTAATGTAGATTATAAAATCCTGGATAACCTGCATTGGAAAGTCGTGCTTACCTATGCAAGAGGAAAGGATGATGAAGGCGGGAATCTACCTTTTATACGTCCGTTGAGTTATCAGACTTCGCTGCATTATGGGTATAAAAAACTCGGCTTGCGGACCTCCTTAAACGGAGATTTTGCACAGACCAACTACAGCCCCATGTACGGTGAAGATCTAACTGGCGCATACAAAATATGGAATCTATCGGCCGATTACAGTTTCAATCTTGGTAAGCTCAAATCTGTCTTTCAGGTTGGTGCGGAGAACCTGTTGAATGAATATTATAGTACCTATGCGGATTGGGGAAATATACCCCGGATGGGACGGAATATTTTTACATCCTTAAAAGTCAATTTTTAAATAACTTAAAACTTAGAATAACATGAAAAAAAATGCAATTAAACTTCTAATGATTTCTTTGGTCATGATCTCTTGTAGTAAAAATGAAGATGTCGCAAACAGTGTTAATTTACATTTCAACAATACTTTTAAAAATACGACAATCGTGCTGGGGGGCTTAGATTCCCCAGTAGCGACGACGAATACATCGGCTGACGGCCAAGTGCATCAATTTTCGGAGTTAAAGTACGTGATTAGCAATATCAGACTTGTGAAAGCCGATGGGTCTGAAATTCCTTATAATGTAAATGATTTGGACAAGGGAGCTACAGTGGTTAATCAGGCAAAACTTTCAAGTTTGGATTACATGTTGGCAGACATACCCGTAGGGGAATACAAGCAGATAAAATTTGGACTTGGTATAAAGCCGGGATTAAACACATTGGATCAGTTTAGATTTCCTGTATTTTATGCGACTGCTGAAGCCAATGATACGGAGATGATGTGGCAATGGGCGACTGGTTATCGTTTTGCTAAAATGGAGGGTTTTTATGAAAACGATCATAAAAAATTCACGATTCATACCGGCAGTACTTTAAATGGAAAGTCTGGACAGCCAGATACCTACGTGCAGGGAGTAGATGCTTATCGTGATATTACATTGGATTTAGATACAAGGCTTGTTGTCGGTGGTAACAAACCCGAAATTACGATTAAGGCAGATTTTGATAAGTTATTTAGTGGGAAAAATAAGATCAGCATCAATGCAAAATATGCGACAGCACCACAACAACATGAAGGTATGGAGGTCATGGTAGAATATGTCAATAATCTTGGCGGAGAAGATAACGGAGATAGAGCAGGAATGTTCTCTATTGAAAAGGTCGAAAACTAAAATAAATTATACAATTGATCATCATGGAGGGCAAGCGTATACATGACGACATAGCCTATCCATGATGATTTTACAATAAATAGACATGCAGATGAAAACCGTAATTGGGATTTTGTTTACCTTGTTGATTATCTTATCCTGTAGCAAAGAGGATAGTTTTGTGTTGGATAACGATAGCAATCCCGAAATTCCTTTTTTTATACCTACAGATTTTCCCGCACTGAATACTACTGTAAAAGATAATAGACCTACGAAATATGGTGTGGAATTAGGTGAGAAACTATTCAATGAAAAAAGATTCAGTGGTAATAACACGATTTCATGTGCAAGTTGTCATAATCCTTCCCTGGCTTTTTCTGATGGAAAGATGCAGGCAATAGGTATTGAGGGGCAGGTTGGACTGCGGAATACACCCCCTTTACAGAATTTGGCTTTTATGAAATTCTATAATTGGGACGGTAATATTCTTGAGCTGGAAAAGCAACCATTGGTTCCCATCATCACGCATGAAGAAATGAATTCTTCTATATTAGAGGTTATCCGTAAGATTGGCGACGATTCCGATTACAAAGATTTATTTCAAAAAGCATTCGGTGAGGGTGGCATAACACCTGATCGAATTTATAAAAGTCTTGTACAATATGAATACACATTGGTGTCGGCGAATAGCAAGTATGACAAAGTAAGAAGAAACGAGGGGGGCAAGTTTACAGAGACCGAAGAACGGGGGTATACGCTGTTTAAGCTAAAGTGTGCAAGTTGTCATGGTACGGAGCTTTTTACTGATCAGAGCTTTAGAAATGTGGGCTTCCCAATGAATCCAAATCCTGAAGAAGCAGGACGGGGCCGGGTCACCGGACGGCAAGCTGATCAAATGGCTTTTCGTGTTCCCTCCCTAAGAAATGCGGTCTATACAGCGCCTTACGGAAGTTTTGGTCAATTCCCAACCTTGAGATCCGTTTTGGATTATTTCGATAAAGGCGTACTTGATGCAGAAAATCTTGATCCTATCCTAAAGGAAAATGGCAATCGCATTCCATTAGCGGAACAGGAAAAATTAGTTATTATTGCTTTTATAGAAACATTAAGTGATCCAACATTTATTGGCAAGTAAATACGACATACCTGGAACGATGTTTATACAAATAGTATGCACACTTCTCTAATAGAAAAGATCAACAAGCTGTTTAGCTGCTGCGACATCATGGACACGAAGTATCTGTACACCTCTTTCCAAAAGTAAGGTGTTTAATGCCGTTGTACCATTGAGGGCATCCTGTGCTTTAATACCCAATTTTTTATAAATCATGGATTTACGTGATATGCCGCCTAAAATTGGAAGACCAAAATAGTGGAGCTCATTGACGCGGTATAGTAATTCATAATTTTGGTCGATCGTTTTCGCAAAGCCGAACCCGGGATCTAGGATAATGTCCTTTACCCCCAAATCCCTTAACTTTGCTACACTTTCCCCTAGAAAGGTGGCAACATCGGTCACAATATCGGTATACTCCGTTTGCTTCTGCATATTTTCGGGAGTACCACGCATGTGCATGAGGATATAGGGTACTTGGTATTTGGCTACTGTAGCAAACATTTCCTCATCAAGTGTACCTCCCGAGACATCATTGATGATATGTACACCAGCGTCAATAGCTTCGGCAGCGACATCTGCCCGAAAAGTATCTATGGATAAGATGGCTTCTGGAAAGGCTTCTCTGATTGCCAGGATAGGTGGAAGTGCTCTGTCCATTTCTTCCTGGGAAGAGATTAATGGAGCTCCCGGACGTGAAGAATAGGCTCCTATATCGAGTATTTGAGCGCCGGCCTGTATCAGATTTCGTGCTTTTTCCCGGGCTTTCTCCACAGTGGTATAATCCCCTCCGTCATAGAAGGAGTCAGGGGTAACATTGAGTATACCCATTACAATAGGTTTCTCAAATGTCATTAGTTTGCCACCTACATTGATGGATGGGGCAGTTGCTGTCTGAAATTTTTTCATCTGACCACAAGTACGCCGTCAGCAACAATATTAATGTCGTTTTTTGGCTGAGTAATCTGATTTATTTCGGATGGAGATTTACCGAGATCTTTTGCGGCATGTTGCAGTGTTGCCACTGAGGTTTCTTTCTTCTTGGCTACACCTTCGACAACGACTGTTTTACCGATGATATCAGCAGGCATAAAGAATCCGTAATCTTTAAAACGTACCATAATAGGCTCTTCCCCATCGCGCGCTAAGGTCATGAAACAGCCTTTCTTCTTACAGACTTCAACAACCTTACCCTCAATTTTGCCAGTGAAAGTATTTTTGTTACTTAGCTCTTTTTCCAGTTTAGCAACAGAAATTGCCTTATTTGCCTGAATTTCCTTTCCATATTTTACGCCGGGCTTTGCGGAAGGAATCTCCTTCTTTTGCGCATGTAATTGTGTATTTATAGCAATTGCCAGGGCAAAAAATAAAATGATCTTTTTCATCTGTATATATAAGTTGAGTGTTAAAGTTGATGAAACTCCTCGATTTACTTCATCAGCGCAAGCACGATTTTCATGGCCTGTTTCTTTCAAGCGGTAATCAAGATGCTAGAAGGCGTTTTATCCCATTTTATATTTAAAAAAAAATGGAGAGCTTTCTACTACTTTCGAATAAATTCAAATTTACCGCTCGGATCTAGTTTCATGATGGTAGACGATTTACCATCGGTTTTTACATGTCTATCGTAAGCGACAATATAGTCTACACCTGCCTTGATCTCTTCAGCGATTTCGTCAAAATCTTTCGCTGTAGGCCCACCACTGATATTTGCTGAAGTGGAGATAATAGGCTTACGGAAGCGTTGTAGAAGTTGTTCGCAAAAAGGATGTTTGACAATTCGAATGCCAATCGAACCGTCCTCTGCGATGGCATTGGCGGCCAGATTTTTGGCATTCGAATAGACAATTGTCAGCGGCTTGTCCGTATATTCAATAAGCTGATAAGCAACGTCCGGGATTTCGTTCACATAACTTGCCAATTGGTTGTCGTTATGTAAAAGGACGATCAGACTCTTGGACTTATCTCTTCCCTTCAATTGAAAGACTTTCTCTACAGCTTCTGGATTAGTGGCATCACAGCCTATCCCCCAGATCGTATCTGTTGGGTATAAGATTAATCCACCTGCTTTCAGCGTTTCCAACGCCTTGTTCAAATCTTCACGATCCACGAATGCGCTCATTTTTAATTTCTTTAGTTCTGACTTGAATTTAGACAGCTACATTATGCTCACGCAAAGCATCATTTAGTGAAGTTTTCTTATCAGTAGATTCTTTACGTTGGCCAATGATCAATGCGCAAGGAACTTGATATTCACCCGCTGCAAATTTTTTGGTATAAGATCCAGGGATGACAACCGAACGGGCAGGTACATAACCTTTGTATTCTACCGGCTCAGGTCCAGTGACATCAATAATTTTTGTAGATGCGGTCAATACGACATTAGCACCTAATACAGCTTCTTTTTCTACACGGATTCCTTCAACGACGATTGCTCTTGATCCAATAAATACATTGTCCTCAATGATAACAGGAGCTGCTTGAACAGGCTCAAGTACACCACCGATGCCTACACCGCCACTTAAGTGTACGTGTTTGCCGATTTGAGCACATGATCCAACTGTAGCCCAAGTATCTACCATTGTACCTTCATCGACATAAGCGCCGATATTGACGTAAGAAGGCATCATGATTACTCCTTTGGCTAAATACGCACCCAAACGGGCGGAAGCACCAGGAACAACGCGTACTCCCGTGTGTTTGTAATCCGTTTTTAATTTCATTTTATCGTGGAATACAAAGGGACCAGCTGTCATTTCACGCATATCATTGATCGGGAAATACAAGATCACAGCTTTCTTGATCCAATCATTTACATGCCATCTCGTTCCGATCATTTCCGCTACGCGGATTTCACCGCCGTCGAGCTTCATGATCACCGTACGAATTGCTTCTGTATATTCCTTATACTCCAATAATTGTCTATCTTCCCAAGCTTCCTCAATCAGTTTTTTAAGCGGCTCTACCATATTATTTGTTTGCTTATTTGAATTTGTTTATTTTGATGTACAAACTTAGATAAAGTTGCTTTTAAAAGCAACTTTATCGATCTCTCCCTTATGAAGAAAATATCATACGGGAAATATGTTAATTTTCGGTGGGAATACCACGATAATTTGCTAATATAACTATTTTTGCATTATGGCTGCAGCATC
>Ga0308158_10004517_pt1 | contig 11746 bp, 11 predicted proteins | sample PhyBR2_FD_201038 | JGI IMG/M metagenome (GOLD analysis project Ga0308158, IMG submission 201038) | Phyllosphere microbial communities from UC Gill Tract Community Farm, Albany, California, United States - DLSLB.R2 | ecosystem: Host-associated > Plants > Phyllosphere > Unclassified | place: USA...
GCCGCCGAGGCGGTTCCCCGGCCCCGTACGTCGGTGAACCGGCGTGCGGGGCGGGCGGCCGCCTCGGCGATCGTGGTCGCTGCTCAGTCTTCCGGCTGCTGGACACCGACGCGGGCGGCGCGGATGATGCGCTCCCCGATCCGGTAGCCCGGCTGCATGACCAGGAAGAGCGTCGGATTCTCGACCTCATCCGAAGGCTGCTGCATGAGCGCTTCGTGGATGTTCGGATCGAACTCGTCGCCGACCTCTCCGTACTGCTCGACGCCGAGCTTGTTCAGCGATTCGACCAGCTTGTTCACGTGGGTCTCGAAAGGCCCGGTGACATCGCCGTTGTCGCGAGCGAGCTTGACCTCGTCGAGCACGGGAATCAGGGCCTCGACGACCTTGATCGTGCCGCCGAGCGCCGCACGCTCACGTTCGCGGTCGGCCCGCATCCGGTAGGCCGCATATTCGGCGTTGATGCGCTTGAGGTCGGCCAGGTATCCCGCTGCCTCAGAACCCGGTTCGGGCTCGGCCTCCGGCTCGATGTCCTCGAGACCCGAGGCATCGGACGGGATGTCCACACCGAGGTCGCTGGCATCGGCCGCGGCAGCCTGTTCGGCATTCGGGTCCGCGGTCGGCTCCTCGCCGGCCCCGGCCGAGGCCGACTGGGCGTCGGCCTCGGGACGGACCTCACCGGTGTTCGGATCGACCCGGCGCTTGTCACTGAAGGTGAAGCCTGGCTCCTCGGACGACTTGTCGTTGCCCTCGGCAGTCATTACTTCTTCTCCTCATCCTCATCGTCGACAACTTCGGCGTCGACGACATCGTCGTCTGCGCTCGCATCGGCTGCGCCTTCACCGGCAGCTTCGGCGCCTTCGGCACCGCCCTGCTGGCTGTAGATGGCTTCGCCGATCTTCTGCTGGTTCTCCACGAGCTTGTCGTAGGCGCTCTTCACGGCGTCGTCGTCTTCACCCTTGAGGGCTTCCTTGACGGCGTCGACATCGCCCTGCATCTCGGTCTTGAGCTCTTCCGGCAGCTTGTCGGCATTGTCGGTCAGCAGCTTCTCGGTCTGGTAGGCGAGGTTCTCCGCATTGTTGCGGACGTCGGCAGCCTCACGGCGCTTCTTGTCCTCTTCTGCGTGCTCCTCGGCCTCGCGGACCATGCGGTCGATGTCTTCCTTCGGCAGTGCGGAACCGCCGGTGATCGTCATCGACTGCTCGGTGCCGGTGCCCTTGTCGGTGGCCGACACGTGGACGATGCCGTTGGCGTCGATGTCGAAGGCGACCTCGATCTGCGGCACACCGCGCGGAGCCGGAGCGATACCGGTCAGCTCGAAGGTGCCGAGGTTCTTGTTGTCGCGAGTGAACTCACGCTCACCCTGGAAGACCTGGATCGACACGGAGGGCTGGTTGTCCTCAGCGGTGGTGAAGGTCTCCGAGCGCTTGGTCGGGATCGGGGTGTTGCGCTCGATGAGCTTGGTCATCACGCCGCCCTTGGTCTCGAGTCCGAGCGAGAGCGGGGTGACGTCGATGAGCAGGACGTCCTTGCGCTCACCCACGAGGACACCGGCCTGAACGGCGGCGCCGATGGCGACGACCTCATCGGGGTTGACGCCCTTGTTGGGCTCCTTGCCTCCGGTGAGTTCGGTGACGACGGCGGAGACGCCGGGCATACGGGTCGAACCGCCCACGAGGACGACGTGGTCGATGTCGCTGACGGAGACACCGGCGTCCTTCATGACTGCGTGGAACGGAGCCTTGGTGCGCTCGAGGAGGTCCTTGGTCAGGTCCTCGAACTTCGCACGGGTGAGGGTCTCATCCAGGTGGATGGGTCCGTTCTCGCTCATCGACAGGTACTGCAGCGAGATGTTCGTGCTGGTGGCCGAGGACAGTTCCTTCTTGGCCTGCTCTGCGGCTTCCTTGAGGCGCTGCAGAGCGGTGGCATCCTTGGTCAGGTCCACGCCGTAGTTGTTCTTGACCTGCTCGACCAGCCAGTCGACGATGCGCTGATCCCAGTCGTCACCGCCGAGGCGGTTGTCACCGGAGGTCGCACGGACCTGAATGGTGGAGAAGTCGTCTTCGTCCTTGCCGACTTCCAGCAGGGAGACGTCGAAGGTACCGCCACCGAGGTCGAAGACGAGGATGAGCTCGTCTTCCTTGCCGCGCTCGAGGCCGTAGGCAAGAGCGGCAGCAGTGGGTTCGTTGATGATGCGCGAGACGTTGAGGCCGGCGATCTCACCGGCATCCTTGGTTGCCTGGCGCTCAGCATCGTTGAAGTATGCGGGAACGGTGATCACCGCGTCGGTGACCTTCTCCTGCAGGTACTCTTCGGCGTCGTGCTTGAGCTTCTGGAGGATGCGGGCCGAAACTTCGGGGGCCGTCATCTTCTTGCCGCCGATCTCGGTGGACCAGTCGGTGCCCATGTGGCGCTTGACCGATGCGACGGTGTTCTTGATGTTCGTGACGGCCTGGCGCTTGGCGATCTCACCGACGAGGGAGTCGCCGTTCTTGTTGACTGCGACGACGGACGGGGTCGTGCGACCGCCTTCCGCGTTTGCGATGACCTTCGGGTCGCCGCCCTCGAGGACGGTGACGACGGAGTTCGTGGTTCCGAGGTCGATTCCGACTGCACGTGCCATAGTTTTCTCTCCTTACAGATCGTGAGTTCCTGCGACTCGAATGTGTGCGATCGGGCGGCTCCGGTTCTTGAGTCAGAACCACTCGACCGCACACATTGAGCCAACCGGACTCAAGTATTCTCTTCGAGGTTCCGACCGTCAAGTCGGCCTCATCAAAGTTGCGTACACCAGACTCAACTTTGCTGAGGATGGTTTTATTCCGGCGGGAGAGGATTTCTTTTCAGACAGCCGCTGTAGGATCTCGGATTTCGTGTCGGAATCTCAATTTCGCGTCGGAGGCGTGTCGGTGTTCCCAGTTTCATGTCGGTGCGAGGATGCTGGAAACATGACAACGAAGACGTTGCTGGACACGGAACTGATGTACCTCACCGAGGAGGGCACATCGGCAGCCACCACTGTGGGCGCTGTGGACAGCACCCGACTTTCGAAGGGACTACCGGTCCGGTCGCCCAGATCATACGCGCGTCAACGTCACTACCCCGGTTTGTTTTGGTCCGCGACCACAAACGACCATATACCGTTCGAAAGCCGGTTAGAACTCGATCGATTGTGGTTGGCGGACTTCGAGTGGAAACCAAACCATGGGTCAGGTCAGAGTCAAACAAACCTTCAGCATTCCCTTCGTTTGACCTGAACCTCGGTTCAGGGGTGAAGCTTGAGGCATGAGTGAACGAGATGAGCTGTTTGGGATTGCCGAGGTCTCGGCACGGATCGGTCTGGAACCGGACACGATACGATACTTCGAGCGCCAGAGGGTCATACCGTCTCCACGACGCGACAGTGCGGGACACCGTCAGTACACGACGGCCGACGTCGAGTTGATCCGCATGCTGGTTCATCTCCGTGAGACGGGGATGCCTCTGGCTGATATCGCGCAGTTCACGGGCGCAGACAACAAGGTGGCTGATCTGGCCGGACTTCGAGTGGAGTTACTGACAGCCCATCGCCGTCGCGTCCAGGATAGGCGTGAGGAGCTCGACCGAGCGCTCGATGTAATTACGCGGAAGATCATGGATTTCAGCGATCGAATCACCGGTTCGGTGAACCTTCTCGAGCGAACAGATTGCACGATTGCGTTCGACGTCCAGGGGGAGGGGCCTCTGTTGTTCCTGGTCGGTGCGCCGGCGGGGCGGGCTGGTTTCGCACCGCTAGCGCATGAGCTTTCCGACCGTTATACCGTCGTCACCCATGACCCGCGTGGTGTCGGTGCCAGTCGTGCAGTCCTGGGGATGGCTGCACCCACGCCCGAGGTACTTGCCGAGGATCTTGCTGCGCTTGTTGACCGGCTCACCGGAGGGCCCGCCCTATTCGTCGGAACCAGTGGCGGCGCCGTGACGCTGTTGGAACTGGCCAAGCAGTATTCTGAAATGGTTGGCCGGGCCGTGTTGCATGAGCCGCCGCTCGTGTCCCTCGTGGCTGATTCGAAGCTAGCGGACAGAGCTGCAGCGGTGTTTGAAGCCGCGGAGGCTGATCCCCAGCGGGCAGTGCAGGAGTTCTTTGATCTCAGTGGCGCCGCCCACCATACGGGACCAGATCAGACACCTCCCGCCCATATGTCCATGCCCGAGCTACCTGCCGAGGAACTCGAAAAGAATCGCTACTTTCTAGGGCAGATGGCCGGTCCATCAGTCTTTTACGTACCCGATATTGAGGCCATCCGACGTGTTGCGATTACGCTGTGTGCAGGCTCACTGAGCCATCATCAACTCGCGCGGCGGGCAACCCAAATACTCGCTGAACGTCTAGGACTGCCCCTAGTCGACATGCCAGGTAACCACCTCGGCGCAAGCTCAGAGCCGTCAGAATTCGCAAAAGACCTCAAGCGCCTGCTCGAACCCTGAGCACTACCCGCGGCCCTTCCTAGGCCGAACGGCCCAGGACCACGGCCCCGCTGGAGCTCTTGACCGTTGAGGCGGAATGCCCGCTCTCCCACACGTTGAGGGGGCGCTTAATCGTTCCGGTGGTGGTCTTCTTAGCCCTGATATGTCCAAACGAGGGCGGCGCACGGAGCCGCAGCCCAGTTTCTCGTACAGCTAGGCGGTGGAGGCGGGGTCGAGGCCCCGCTCGTCGCGAATGAGCGTCATCGACCAGAACAAGGCTCGGCGATTCCTAGCGATTCTCTTCCACGACCACTCGACGACCTTATGGGCGTGCACGAGACGCCCCAGCACTCGCAGATAGCGGTGAAGCGCCCTGGGGTTCGCTCCAGGTCTTAGCAAGGGGAACGGGAGTATGTCCAAGGAGTTCAGTCAAGAGTTGCGATATCGCACCATGCGCATGGTCTACGAGTGCCCGGCCCCGCTCGCAGTCGAATCGTGCGCTCACCCCGCGGTTCGGTGTCGGCGGCGAGACGCTGCGAATCTGGTGCAACCGCTACGGGCCCACCGAACCTGCGGGTTGCCACGGATCAGCCCGTAACTTCTCCGAGATCAGTCATCAGTTAGCGCGGAGTGTGTCTCGTACACCTGCCTGCTTTCCTCGGTTGCGGGCGCGAACTGCAAGCAGTGCGCAGCCGATCACGGCGATGCCGCCGGTAACGGTCTGCCAGCCGATGTGCTCGCCCAGCAGCAGGCCTGCCCAGAGGATGTTCATCACCGGTTGAGTGAGCTGCACCTGGCTGACTTCTGCCATCGGTCCGATGGCGAGGCCACGATACCAGGCGAAGAACCCGAGGAACATGCTCACCACCGCGAGGTACGCGAACGCGCCCCACTCCACGAGGGTGCCCATGTGAGGCTGCTGCACCATGGCGATGCCGGTCAGTAGAATCATCAGCGGTGAGGCGAGCACAAGCGCCCACGAGATTGTCTGCCACGACCCCAAGCTGCGCGAGAGCAATCCGCCTTCCGCGTAGCCGACCGCGCAAACGACGACGGCGGCGAACAGTAGCAGGTCGGAGAAGTGCAGCCCGCCGAAACCGCCACCTTGGATCACGGCGAATACCACCGCAGCGACAGCACCAAACGCGGCGGCGACCCAGAACGAGCGTGCGGGTCGTTCCCCCGTGCGCAGCGCCGCAATCACCGCCGTCGCTGCGGGCAGCAGCGCGATCACCACAGCCCCGTGGCTCGCGCGCGCTGTCTCGAGGGCAAACGACGTCAGCAGCGGGAACCCGACCACCGCGCCGCCCGCGACCACCGCGACCTGTACCCACTGCCTCCCTCGCGGGAGTCTTTGCCGCGTCAATCCGAGGGCGAAGGCGGCAAGCACGGCCGCGATCACCGCACGGCCCGACCCGACGAACAGTGCCGACATGTGCCCGTTCTCCACCGCGACCCTGGTGAACGGCACGGTGAACGAGAATGCGGTCACGCCGAGCAGCCCCCACCACAGGCCGGAACGGGATACTGGTAGCAGTTTGACAGAATATACAATAGCGCTATTGTTGTGATTCATGATTAATAGTAGCAGTGACCGCATCGTGTCGGCACTTGGCGAGTGGCTCGCGGTCGCTCCTGCGGGCGCACAGCTTCCGTCGACGCGGCAGCTTGTCGCGCGATTCGAGGCCAGCCCGGTGACGGTGCAGAAGGCACTGCGCACCCTCATCGGTCAGGGGGTGATTGAGTCGCGGCCGGGCGTCGGCACGTTCGTGCGCAGGGTCCGGGAGGTCCGTCCGAACGACTACGGCTGGCAGACGGCAGCGCTCGGCTCCCCGCAGCACCGCATCCCGGCCTCGTCGGTGGCGCTGCGCACAACGCCGAACGATGTGATCGCCCTGCATTCGGGCTACCCCGACAGGGAGCTGCTGCCCGAACGTCTGGTACGGGCCGCGTTCGCTCGCGCTGCACGCAGCGAGGCGGCGGTGAGCCGCCCGCCCGCTGCAGGCCTGCCCGAGCTGCAATCCTGGTTCGCCGCTGAACTCGGCGCGATCACTCCCACGGATCTCACCGCCCCGGCCGCAAGGGATGTAGTAATCGTGCCGGGTAGCCAGAGTGGCCTCAGCACTCTCTTCCGCACCCTTGTCGGTGCGGGACGACCACTACTCATCGAGTCACCGAGCTACTGGGGGGCGATGCTCGCCGCCGCGCAGGTCGGCGTGCAACTCGTACCCATCCCGTCCGGGCCGCACGGCCCGAACCCCGACGACCTCGACCGCGCCTTCGCGCAGACCGGGGCACGCGCGTTCTACGCGCAACCGAACTTCGCCAACCCCACCGGCGGCCAGTGGTCGGCGAAACTGGGTGACGCGGTGCTCGGGATCGTGCGCGAGCGCGGCGCGTTCCTCATCGAGGACGACTGGGCGCACGACTTCGGCATCACTACCGATTCTGTCCCCATCGCCGCCCGTGACGACAGCGGTCACGTCGTCTACATCCGCTCACTCACCAAAAGTGTCTCTCCATCAGTCCGGGTCGCGGGCCTGATCGCGCGCGGCCCTGCCCGTGATCGCATCCTCGCGGACACGCAGGCCCAGGAGATGTACGTCAGCTCCGCCCTACAAGCCATCGCGGTCGATGTGGTCACGCAACCGGCTTGGCGCACGCACCTGCGCTCACTCAGGCAACAGCTCGCCACCCGCCGCGATCTCCTCGTCGACGCGCTCCACGAGCACGCTTCGGCGGCGTGCCTGGACGCCGTACCGTACGGCGGCCTGAACCTCTGGCTGCGACTGCCCGACGACACGAACCTGCTCCAGCTTGCCCGAGAATGCGAAGCTCGTGGGGTCATCATCGCAGCAGGCGACGATTGGTTCCCCGCCGAGCCAACCGGCCGCTATCTCCGTCTGAACTACTCCGGACCCAACCCCAGCGCGTTCCCCGAAGCCGCGCGAATCATCGGACAGGCCCTCGCAAACAGACAGTGAATCGTTTCGGTGAGGATAGCGCTCCCGACCTTGCCGGTCGCACCGAATACAGCGGCTCGCATGATCAGACGTGGTCTTTCGTGCTCGGTGGCGGGAGTTGACCGGCGACCATCGAGATGAGTGCGGCGGCAAAGCCGAGAAGTTGGAGTGGGGTCAAGGCTTCACCTGCGATCGCGGCGCCGAGCCCCGCCGCGACGAGCGGGGAAAGCAACCCGAGCAGGGCGGTTGCCGTCACGGGCAGACGCCGGATGCCGGCGAACCAGATGGTGTAAGTCAGCAGCGCCCCGATCAGCCCCAGCCAGGCGTACCCCAGCACGGCCTTACCGTCGATACCGGGCGGAATGCCGTCGATGAGCAGAGCCGGCAGCAGCAGGACAAGACCGGCCGCGGTGAGTTGCCACCCGGCCAGACCTACTGCGGAGACCCCTTCGGGGCGCCCCCACTTCTTCGTCAGCACAACTCCGATGCCCATCGACACGGCACCGCCCAAGCCCGGGAGGACACCAAGAGGTGATATCGCAGCGTTCCGGCCGAGGACGACGAGCGCAACGCCGATCATGCCGAGCACGCTCCACGTGACTCGCCAGAGCGAGAGCTTTTCGTGCAGGATCGCCACGGCGAGGAACGCGATCACGATGGGCTGTGCCGCACCCAGCGTGGCTGCTACTCCGCCTGGCAAATGCTGGGCTACGAGGAAGAGCAGCGGGAAGAATGCGGCCATGTTGAAGGTGCCGAGCACGAGGCTCTTCCACCACCACGAACCGAGCGGCAACTGCCTCGCGATCAAGAGCGCGAGCAGACCTGCGGGAAGCGAGCGCATCATCGCAGCGAAGAGAGGATGCCCTGCGGGCAGTAGGTGCGTGGTCACGATGTAGGTGGTGCCCCAGGCCATCGGGGTGAGCGCAGTCAGTATCGTCCACACGGCCTGGCTCGTGGATTCTGCCTGCACGCTTGGAGGCGTGCGCGGTGAGGTCGTGATGCTCATGGTTACATCGTCGGGTCCGGCATGCCCATGAGTCCAGGACATTGTTGTGATCCCAGTGATGAACAAGGATCATTGAAGTGTGGAGCTTCAGCAGATGCGGTATGTGGTCGCGGTGGCCGAGGATCGCAGCTTCACTCGCGCGGCAGAGCGGTGTCTCGTGGTGCAGTCCGCTCTGAGTCACCAGATCAAGGCGCTCGAACGCGAACTCGGGGTGAGGTTGTTCGCGCGCACCAGCCGCAGGGTTGAGACCACGGCCGCCGGCGAGGCATTCCTGGCACGAGCACGAGAGAGTCTCGATGCGGCTGAACGGGCGGTCTCCGAGGCGGCGGAGGCGGACGGGCAGATTCGAGGCAGTCTCACGATCGGTGTGATTCCGACGGTGACCACCATCGATATACCTACTGTACTGGGGCGTTTCCATCGCGCCCACCCTGCGGTGCGGATCAAGCTCCGAGGCGGCGGTAGCGATGAGTTCATCACCGCGATCAGCGAGGGCCGTATGGACGTCGCAGTGCTCGGGCTGCCCGACAGCGCACCCCCGAAAGGCGTGAACGCGCGCGTTCTTGCCAGGGAGCGGCTCATCGTCGTCGTCGCCGCTGAACACTCACTGGCTCGGCGTCGCAGACTACGGTTGGAAGACTTGACCGATGAAGTGTTCGTGGACTTTCCCGAGGGAACACCCGGCCGAGTTCCCTCCGACCTCGCATTCCAGGCCGCTGGTGTCCATCGCGAGGTCGCCTTCGAAGCGATGAGCGCCGACCTTATCGTCGACCTGGTCAGGCAGGGCCTCGTGATCGCCCCGCTCTCACCAGCTGTCATCCCCGCCGGCAGCAACGACCTTCGAACGATCCCGGTGACAGCTGGCCCCATCCCGTATCGAGTACCTCGCGTGGAGCAGCTTCAACTCCACCCCCGCAGCAAGAGCATTCCTCGAAAGCCTGCCGATGCCTCAACCGGGCGACGACACGTAGGTGCATTCGCAGGGAGCCGAATGTCAGTCCACCGGACCTCGCTTCAAAAACGCTTGACAAGGTCGACTGCTCCTTCGGGATTCTCGGTTTGCTGGACGAATCCTTCGCTCGTGTACAGATGGATGTTCTTCGTGCTCCGCGATCCGGTGCTGAGCTCTATCCGGTCACAGGAGCTGGCGAGAGCATCCGTCGCGTGCCGGAGGAGCCAGCGCCCGATTCCCCGTCCGTAGAGATCGGGAACGACGGCGAGTCTGCCGATGCACCCTGTTCGCGATGCGCGTCGAGCGCGAACCATTCCGATGAGACGACCGTGGAGCCAGAGTCCGATCGTCTCCCAGTCGGTGAGCCAGGCCTGCACGTCGTCGAGGGTCTCGGTGAACGGAGTGAGGTCTAGTGTTTCGTTGCTCAACGCCTCGTCGACCCAGCAGCATCGCTGCAGAACCAGTACATGAGGTGCGTCGTTGGGAGTCAACGGGCGTGTATAGCTACCGGGCAGCGGCCCAACTCCGTTACCGGGCCGTGCAGCCTCCCGCATGGGCTTGAGCGCGTGAGCTAGTCTGATCAGCTCTTCCAGCAAGCTGTTCGCTGACGCGGTCAGCTGTGCGCCCGGGCGCACCCCGGTCGAATCGATCGTGTCTTTCAGGCGCAGGGCGACGGTCGAGCCGAGTGGGACGAGACGAAGTGTCGTTATCACCTGTTTCGCGTGCTGCACGGATCGGGTGCCTGCCGAGGTGTTGCCGTAACTCACGAACCCCATGGGCTTCCATGCCCATTCTTGGCTCAGGTAGTCGAGGGCGTTCTTGAGCGTCGCGGGCATGCCGTAGTTGTATTCCGGCGTGACCGCGATGAAGCCATCCGCCTCGTCGACGATCTTGCTCCACGCTTTGGTGTGCGGGTTTCGGTAGGCGCCAACAGCAGGATGTTCCTCCTCGTCGAAGAACGGGAGGTCGAGATCGCGCAACGACACATGCTGAAGCTCGACGCCGAGTGCGACGGCGTCGGGGGTGAGGGTTCGCAGGAGCCAGTCTGCAACCGCCGGGCCCATAGCTCCTGGCCTGGTGCTGCACGTGAGGATCACGACTCTAGGAGATTTTATTGACATGTAAACGAGCATAGATCGTAGAATGATTACATGTCAACGAAAAGGATGGGGTCCGCGGCGCCGTGGTTGAACGAGGATGAGGAAGTCGCCTGGCGCGCGTTTCGTCGCATGACGATCGCAGTGCAGGCCGGTGTGGTGCACGACCTTGCAGCGTCGGGTCTCTCGGAGCCCGACTACGAGGTGCTCAGCACCCTGGTCGAAGCGCCGGAGATGACGAGCACACTGCATGCCCAAGCGCAGAAGATGGGGTGGTCGCGGAGCAGGCTCTCGCGTCACGCCGGCAGGATGGAAGCGCGAGAGCTGATTCGCCGTGATCCCGACCCGGCAGACGGTCGCGGCTGTCTGCTCGTACTCGCCCCCCTCGGTCTCGACGCCCTTCGTGGAGCGACTGCCGTGCACTTGGAATCCGTGTGCCGCCGCTTCGCCGATCGGCTCGACGCGCGCGACCTCCTCGACATCGTACGAATCTCTGGAAAACTCTCCCATGCCCCAGAGTCGGCTCTATGACACGTAGGCCGTGAGCAGTCTGTCAAGGGCCCGATGAGACTGTCGACGAGCCAGGTCGATGTCGTTCTGTTGGGCTGTCCACAGGGCTGCTTCGTTCATCGCGCCGGAGAGTTGCGCGGTCGACGCATCGAGGATGTCTTCTGCAACTCCTGCCTCACGTAGTGCCTCTCGCAGATGCGTCGCCGAATTCTCTGCGTCAAGTCGGCGCCATTCCTGCCAGCCGATCACTGCTGGTGAATCGATGAGCAGGATGCGCATGGCGGCTCCGTTCGTGATCGCATCGAGGAATGCGTGCGACCCGGCCTTGAGCTGTTCGTGGGGCTGCGGGTCTGCATTCTCGGCTGCCGCGACGACAGCTCGCGCGACGTCGGCTTGGAGTCGGGCGGCGACTTCGCCGAACAGCGCGACCTTGTTCCGGTAGTGGTGGTAGACCGCCCCCCGTGTGACCCCGGCGTCCCGGGCGACGTCATCGACGGAGACTTCGCTGAAGCCTCGCGCTGATAAGAGTTCCTTCGCGGAATCGAGGATGCGTTGGGCTGTCTGGGCGGCGTCGGCTGCGGAGGCGCGGGGCATGGTCCTCTTCCTTTACGTACAGTGTGTATGTATGCTGGCTTCGTTACATGCATATCGTACGTAAAGGAGTGCAATGTCCGTCACCAGCCTCTATCCCGTGCTCATGTCTCGCGATGTCGACGCCGCGGCGTCCTTCTACCGCGACTTCATCGGTTTTGAGACGACCTTTGAATCCGACTGGTAT
>Ga0308158_10004519_pt1 | contig 11742 bp, 12 predicted proteins | sample PhyBR2_FD_201038 | JGI IMG/M metagenome (GOLD analysis project Ga0308158, IMG submission 201038) | Phyllosphere microbial communities from UC Gill Tract Community Farm, Albany, California, United States - DLSLB.R2 | ecosystem: Host-associated > Plants > Phyllosphere > Unclassified | place: USA...
ACCGCGACCCCGGGTGCCGGTGCGAAGCCCGAAATGTGGCTGCTTGGATCGAGCACGTTCGGCGCGCAGCTCGCGGCCGCGCTCGGGCTCCCCTATGCGTTCGCGTCGCATTTTGCCCCCGACGCGCTCGACAGTGCGCTCGCAATCTATCGTCGCGACTTCAAGCCGTCGGCGTTCCTGTCGCGGCCGCACGTGATGGCCGGGTTCAATGTCTTCGCCGCCGACAGCGACGCGGAGGCCGAACTGCTCGCCAGTTCGCAGCAACAGTCGTTCGTCGCGCTGCGTACGGGCAACCCGCGCCAGCTGCCGCCCCCCGTCGCGCATTACCGCGACACGCTGGGGCCGCAGGGCAACGCGATCCTCGACCATGTGCTGCAATGCTCGGCGGCCGGTGGTCCCGCGAAGGTCGCGCGCGGGATCGCCGCGTTCGTCGAACGCACCGGCGTCGACGAGGTCATGGTGACCAGCGCGATCTTCGACCATGAAGCGCGCAAGCGCAGCCTATCGATCACCGCCGCGGTCATGCAGGACCTGAAGCTCGCGGCCTGACGCGCGGCGGCTGTCTAGGCCGCTCGCGCTGGCGGCGCCTCATCACGGCGCAGCGTCAGAACCTCCACCCCGTCGCTCGTGACCGCGACCGTATGCTCGAACTGCGCCGAGAGCTTGCCGTCGTCGGTCACGACCGTCCACCCGTCCTCCTCGGTCGAGACCTTGCGTGAGCCCTGGTTGATCATCGGCTCGATCGTGAACACCATGCCCTCGCACAGCCGCACGCCCGCGCCCGGCCGCCCGAAGTTCATGATGTCCGGCTGCTCGTGCATTTCACGCCCGATACCGTGCCCGCAGAACTCGCGGACGACCGAATAGCCGTTCTTCTTGGCATGACGCTCGATCGCAAAGCCGATATCGCCGACATGTGCGCCCGGCCGCACCTGCGCTATCCCCTTCCACATCGCCTCCTGCGCGACGCGCACCAGACGCTTTGCGGCGGGCGACGCGGTCCCGACCAGATAGGTCTTGCTCGAATCCGCAATAAAGCCATTTTTCTCGAGCGTGATGTCGAGATTGATGATGTCGCCGTCGCGAACGATCGCGTCCGCATCGGGCACGCCGTGGCAGACGACGTGGTTGATCGAACAGTTCAGCACGAACTTGAAGCCATATTGCCCCTTGCTCGCCGGCCGTGCCGCCAGATCCACCGTGATGAACTGCTCGACCAGATCGTTGATCTGCAACGTCGACATGCCGCGCAACGTCTGCCCGTCGAGCATCTCGAAGACGGACGCCAGCAGCTTTCCCGACACGCGCATCAGCGCAAGTTCCTCGCGCGTCTTCACCATGTCAGGCGGCCACCGCTTCGACGCCACGGACATGGCCCGCGGTCAGTTGCGCCACGACGATATCGTTGAACGACCATGTCGGGTTTGCCTCGGCAAGCATCCCGATCTTCATCCAGAACTCGGCCTGCGCATTGATCGACCGGCACATGACACCACTGGCCCTGCGCGCCTCCTCGTGCAGCGCGTCGTCAATCTTCACGATTCCCATATTCACTTTCCAATGCCACTGACTATACGCATCGTATATGTTTCATATGCTGGTGGTCAATATCGAACAGGAAGCCGGTTGCAACAGGTCTCCAGCGCCCGGATTGCCGAGGCCACGCGCGCAATCGCCGCGGACCGCAGCGCATTCCGCCCAATAGTTACAACGACGATCTTCCACTGATTTTGTATCAAATAGCCAAGTATTGCCGCGTCGCTCCACCGCCCCCAGCATTGTCGATAGTTCGCAATCAGGATAAGATAGCGGCATAGAATAGTGAGGGGGGGAATGAAATGCGTGGACTCTTTCTTGGCATCATCGCGTCTGTTCTCGCATCGGCACCCGGAGTCGAGGCGCAACAAGGCCCTCCGGCGCAGTCAGCCGGACCAAACGACAGCGGTCCGGGCGAATTCAACCGCCAGCAGACCTTCCGTGATTTCCAGGCCGGCGTCACCGACTCAAATCGCCTGACGATGCGGCCTGTCCCGGTGCGGCCAAAGGAGATCGTGCAGGGGCTTGAAGTCCACGACGCAAAGGGCCTTGTCGTCGGCACGGTCGAGACCGTCGGCAAAGACTTTGCGGTCGTGACGAGCGCGATCGGTAGCGTCGAGGTGGATTTCCCGTCCTTTGCAAAGAACAAGAACGGGCTTTTGATCAATCTGCCCAAGAGCAAGCTCGACGGCATGATGGCGCACGGTCATCCCGCATCGTGAGGCACCGACAGGATAGGACGCGATCCCGGGACGGTCTACGGTCTCGGTCTAAGCACCCGGCAACCCGTCCAAATAGTTCACTACGGCGATGACGGCCCGTTGGCCCACATAGAAGACAAGTCTGTTCTTTACGGCGTAATATTGGATCCCGATTGCCAAGGCTGCAACCCTGCTGAAGAGTCCATTCAACCCGCATCTACTAATAACATAAGTCTCTGTGAGTTCAGGATGATCATATCGGGCGATGTTGAGCAACGGCAGTTGGATGGAACGCTGAGGGTGAGACACGTCGATCGACAACCGAATGTACATGCCGACCACGATCGAGAAAAGGCTAACCAGCCCTGCGAACGATCGCTTTCGGTTGACACTGCGAAACGACTGTACGTCTAATAACAGGCGGAAGCGGAAATACCGGAATTGGTGGAAAGTGCTCAGTCCGCTCTCAGAAAGTACCATCGGAGGCATTAGGCCCCGAACTTCTCAACCTTCCACCAATAAGTCGTCTTAAGATCCCTTATGCGATGGCGTGTGAGCGCCTCGAGGCAGGCAGGGTAAGCAGCAAGGCCACCAGTGCCGCCCTCGTAAAGATCGCGTTCAGCGGCACATGTTTGATCGCGATATGTGAGCCAAATGCGCTCCGCGCTTTGGAGCTTCTGACGGTCGCCGCTTGCTAGGATCTCGATGATCCGCCGATATACGTCGTTCAAATCGGCGTCTGCCTTCTTAGCCGCGCGGTTCAGACAATTGGCTTGGTCAACGCCCGTTCCTGCCACTTTGCAGGGAGCGTCGGTCGCATTCATGTGCTGCGCGTGCAGTGGATTCACCGCGCTGAGCAGCACTATGACTGCCGCCGGAAGATATGGAAATTTGAAAATCATCACTCTTCTGAGCCTCTGCGATGATCCTTTGTAGGCAGTCGTCGCTTGGATGGGAACGTCCGCTACTGGGCGGAAACCGTCACGCCAGCGGCACCTCCGACCACTAGCCCAAGCGCCATGCGACGCCGGTTAGCTGGCGGCGGGCAGCCGCAACCGGACCATCAGGCCGCCGAGGTCCTCGCTCTCCTCGAGCCCGACCGTCCCCTCGTAGATCTCGGCGACGTCGCGGACGATCGCCATGCCGAGACCGGTCCCCGGCTTCCCGGTATCCAACCGGACGCCGCGGTCGAAGATGCGCACGCGCTGTTCCTCAGGGATGCCCAGCCCGTCGTCCTCGATCAGGAACTCGACGAACCCCGCCTGCGCGCCGACCGTCACGAACACGCTCCCGCCACCGTATTTCGCGGCGTTCTCGATTAGGTTGCCGAGCATCTCGTCGAGATCCTGGCGTTCGACATGCACCTTGAGCGACTTGTCGCCGGTGATGTCGATCCGGACGTGGCGATAGAGACGCGCGACCGCGCGCTCGACCGATTCGAGGCTCGGCCAGACGTCGGCGCGGCTGTGCGCGGATCCCCGGCGACCGACGGCGCGCGCGCGCGCGAGATGATGGTCGACCTGGCGCCGCATCGTCCGCGCTTCGCGGATCACGGTATCCGCCAGATCGTCCGACTGCGCGGTCGCGGCGTTCATGATCACCGTCAGCGGCGTCTTGAGCGCATGCGCGAGATTGCCCGCGTGGCGCCGCGCTTCCTCCGCCTGCCGTTCGTTATGCTCGATCAGCGCGTTGAGCTCCTCGACCATCGGCGCGACCTCGATCGGCATCGCGCTCGACACGCGGTTCGACTGCCCCGCGCGCATCCGCGCGATCTCCTCGCGCACGCGGCGCAGCGGCCACAGCCCATAGAAGGTCTGCAACGCCGCGAGCACGATGAGCCCGACCGCGAGCAACGCGAAACTGCGCACCAGCGTCCGCCGCAGCGTCGTGATCTGCGCATCGAGCCCGTCGCGCGCCTGCGCGACCTGAAAGCGCCAATGGATTTTCGACCCGGGCAGCACGACGTCGCGCTCGACGATGCGCAGCGGCTCGTCGCGGAACTGCTTGCTGTCGTAGACATGCACGTTGCGGTCATTATGCGCCGAACCGAACGCCAGTTTTCGATCCCAGAGCGAGCGCGACAGGAAATCCTCGCGCCCTGCGCCCGAGACCTGCCAGTAGAGCCCCGAGCCGGGTTCGAGGAAGCGCTGATCCGCCGCGGCGTCGCGCGTGAAGATCACCTCGCCCTCCGGCCCGATCTCCGACGAGCTCAGCAGCGAGCGCAGGACATATTCGAGCTGGTCGTCGAAATTGCGCGTCACCGCGGTCGCCAGAACGCGGTCGAGCGCATAGCCGCCCGCGCTCAACAGCACGGTGATCCAGATCGCCGCGATCAGGATCATCCGCCGCGACAGCGATCCCTTCGCGCGCGCCTGGACGTGCAACGGCAGGTCGACCGCGACGGCGGGCGTATCGGTCACGCGCGGGCTCCCGTCGGCATCGCGCAGATCAGGCGTCGGGGTCTTCGAGGCTGTAGCCGAGACCGCGGATCGTCGTGATCACGTCCTGACCCAGCTTCTTGCGGATCCGCGTCACGAACACCTCGATCGTGTTCGAATCGCGGTCGAAATCCTGGTCGTAGATATGTTCGATCAGCTCGGTGCGGCTGACGACCTTGCCCTTGTGGTGGAGCAGATAGCTCAGCAGCTTGTATTCCTGCGCGGTCAGCTTCACCGGCTCGCCCGCGCGCGTGACCTTGCCGCTGCGCGTGTCGAGGCGGATGTCGCCCGCGGTCAGCTCGGACGAGGCGTTGCCGCTCGCGCGACGGATCAGCGCGCGCAGGCGGGCGATCAGTTCCTCGCTCTGGAACGGCTTGGCGACATAGTCGTCGGCGCCCGCATCGAGTCCGGCGACCTTGTCCGACCAGCTGTCACGCGCGGTCAGCACCAGCACGGGCATCACCTTGCCCTCTTTCCGCCAGCGATCGAGCACGGTCAGCCCGTCGACCTCGGGCAGGCCGAGATCGAGCACGACCGCGTCGTAATTCTCGGTCGACCCGAGGAAATGTCCTTCCTCGCCATCGACCGCCAGATCGATCGCGTAGCCGGCGCCTTCGAGGGTGTTCTTGAGCTGAGCCCCGAGATTCGGCTCGTCCTCGACGATCAGAACGCGCATGATAATCCTCTCGCTTGAAATGCTCGCGACCGACGCGACGCCGGTCGACTCCTCATCGATCCGTACGACCGACGATCTGGCCGGTGCGACCATCGACATCGACCCAGATCACGGTTCCATCGCGCAGGAACTTGAGCGTGTAAATGGCGCTGCCGGAATCATAGTCGACACCGATATACTGCGCGCCCCGCATCGTCGGGATCACCCGCGCCTCGATTTCGCGCAGCGGCAGCGACCGTCCGGTCTTGCGCGCTTCGAACGCGGACCGCTGGTCGCCGCGCCGCTGATCGGGCGCCTGCGCCGTGGCGACACCCGCGATCATCGGCATCGTCATCGGAAAGGCGGCAAGGGTTGCAAGAAACAACAGCATCTTCATTGGCGTGGCATAGCCATCCGGCATTGAACAGCCTGTGAATGGCGGTGCGCGGCACGACGATGGCACAGTGTAACTTGCCTGCATCACTCGGCCCCCCTACGTGGCGCGGACATGGCAGCACCAATCTTAGCATTCGAAGACCTCGGCCTCGTCCAGGGGTCGGGATGGCTCTTTCGCAACCTCGACATCCATATCGGCCCGCGCGACCGGCTCGCGCTGATCGGTCGCAACGGCGCGGGCAAGACCACGCTACTGAAGCTGCTGGGCGGGAGCGTCATCGCCGACGAGGGCCGCCGGACGATCGTCCCCGGCACGCGCGTCGTGATCCTCGAGCAGGAACCCGATCTGCGCGGCTTCGCGACGCTGCGCGACTATGTGATGGCGGGCGACGACGCCCCCGTCAGCTACGAGGCCGATTCGATCGCGGACCAACTCGGCATCGACCTGTCGCGCGAGGCGGGCTCGGCGTCGGGCGGCGAGCGTCGCCGCGCGGCGATCGTCCGCGCGCTCGCGCAGGACCCGGACGTGCTGCTGCTCGACGAGCCGACCAACCATCTCGACATCGGCGCGATCGAATGGATCGAGGACTGGCTCAAGCGGTTCCGCGGCGCGTTCGTCGTGATCAGCCATGACCGTACCTTCCTGACGCGCCTCACCAAGCAGACCTTGTGGCTCGACCGCGGCGCGATCCGGCGTGCGGAGATCGGTTTCGGCGGGTTCGAGGCGTGGACCGAACAGGTGTACGCCGAGGAACAGCGCCAGGCCGAGAAGCTCGATGCACGGCTGAAACTGGAGGAGCATTGGCTGCTCCGCGGCGTCACCGGGCGCCGCAAGCGCAACCAGGGCCGCCTGACCAAGCTGCACGAGATGCGCGCCGAACGCGCCTCGATGATCGGACCGCAGGGCTCGGCGAACCTGACCACGAGCAGCGACGACACCAAGTCGAAGGTCGTGATCGACGCGAAGAACGTCACCAAATCCTATGGCGACCGCACGATCATCGGCGACCTGACGTTGCGCGTCACGCGCGGCGACCGGATCGGCATCGTCGGCCGCAACGGCGCGGGCAAGTCGACGCTCCTCAAGCTGCTCACCGGCGAGATCGAGCCCGACAGCGGCACGATCAAGCTGGCCAAGACGCTCGACGCAGTCGTGATCGACCAGCAGCGCAGCCTGATGGCGCCCGAGAAGACGGTGCGCGAAGTCGTGGTCGACGGTGGCGAATGGATCGACGTGCTTGGCGTGCGCAAGCATATCCACGGATACCTGAAGGACTTCCTGTTCGACCCCAACATGGTCGACGCGAAGATCGGGTCGCTGTCGGGTGGCGAGCGGTCCCGCCTGCTGCTCGCGCGCGAGTTCGCCAAGCCGTCGAACCTGCTGGTGCTCGACGAGCCGACCAACGATCTCGACCTCGAGACGCTCGACCTGTTGCAGGAGGTGATCGGCGATTACGACGGCACCGTCCTGATCGTCAGCCACGATCGCGATTTCCTCGACCGGACCGTGACGATCACGCTCGGGCTCGACGGTTCGGGGACGGTCGACGTCGTCGCGGGCGGGTATGAGGACTGGGAAAAGCGCCGCGCCTCGACCACCACCGGCAAGCGCGCGTCCAAGAAGGTCGCCGCGACCGCGCCGCCGGCCCCTGCACCACGCGCCAAGCTGACCTACAAGGATCAGCGCGATTATGAGCTGCTCCCCAAGCGGATCGAGGCGCTCGACGCGCAGATCGCCGCCGATGCGACCAGGCTTGCCGCACCCGATCTGTACATGCGCGATCATGCGACGTTCACGCGCCTGACCGCGGCGATCGAGGCGGCGCGGGCGGAGAAGGAGGCGGCCGAACTGCGCTGGCTGACGCTCGCCGAACAGGCAGAAGGGTAAGCTCGCCTTCCGCGCTTTTTTCCTATAGGGAACCAGAACGGCATTGCGGCGTTGCAGCATACCGTAGTTGTAAGTCTTGGAGATTTCTATGAACCTTAAGAACCTGACCGGTGGCGCCCTCGCGCTTGCCATGATGTCGACCTCGGTTGCTGCCGTTGCAGCACCTGCCAACCCTGCTTCGAGCCTGTCGGTTTCGAACGCACGAGTCGGCACGGCGACGTCGAAGAAGAGCGAGCTCGCTGGTGGTGGCATCATCGCAGCGCTGATCGGCGCAGGCGTTGTTGCGATCGGCGTCATCGCCATCGTCAAGGACGACGACAACTCGGACAGCAACTAAGCTGTTTGCGGGACCGGGGCCTGGCCCCGGTCCCAACTTTTCCTGTCTCGATAGCGCCTATCGCAGGGCGCGACCGGCACGCCCGGCCAGATCGACGACATATTGCCACGCGACGCGCCCCGAGCGGCTGCCCCTGCGCGTGGCCCAGTTCACCGCCTCCGCAGAATCATAGGCAAGCCCGTGACGCTGCGCATAGCCGGCGACGATCGCCAGATACCCGTCCTGATCGAGCGCGTGGAAGCCGAGGCTGAGCCCGAACCGATCCGCCAGCGCCAGATGATCGTCCACCGCATCGCGCGGATTGATCGCGCTTTCCTGCTCGGCGATGTCGCGCGGCGCCAAGTGCCGGCGGTTCGCGGTCACGACCAGCCGGACGCTATCCGGGCGCGGCTCTGACCCGCCCTCGAGCATCGATCGCAGTGTCCGTGCCTCACCCGGCGCCTCGAACCCCAGATCGTCGACGAAGACGACGAACGGACGTGCGACCCCTGCGAGTCGCACGAACAGATCGGGGAGCGTCCGCACGTCGAACACCTCGACGATCGCAAGACCCGCACCGGCGGGCAGCCCGGCATCCGCATCCGCCTGCACCGCCGCCACCGCGCTCTTGACGAGCGCCGACTTGCCCGTCCCGCGCGCCCCCCACAGCAGCACGTCGTGCGCCGCATGCCCGCGCGCCAGTCGCCCGAGCGTCTCGAGCAGCGCGGACTTCTGCCGGTCGATCCCGACCAGCAGGTCGAGCGCCACCGGCGCAAAGCCGCGCGCGATGTCGAGCACGCCCTCACGCCAGACATAGGCCGGGTGCGCGCACAGATCGACCATCGGAGGAGGTGGCGGGGACAGCCGCTCGAGAGCAGCCGCGATACGGTCGAGGGGATCGGTCATCGCGCGGTAGTGACGACGCGCGCCGGATCACACAAGCGTCAGCGCAGTTCCGCCAGATGGGAGGCGATCACCCCGTCGCCAGGCGCGAGCCTTGCCGCCTTCTCGAGAAGCTGCCGCGCGCCGTCGCGTGCCGTCGGGCCCGCCTCGACGTCCGCTGCCAGCGCGACGCCATAGGCATCCACCACGCCCGCATGCATCGGCGCGAGCGCATAGGCGGCGCGTGCATAGCGCAGCGCGACCGCATCCGCCCCCCCGCCATCCTCGCCATCCTCGCCCTCGCGCGCCGCCACCGCGCCATAGGCACGCGACAGATCCGCCAGCAGCAGCGCATCGCGGTTGCCGAGCTGGTGCCGAACGCCTTCGAGCGTCTCGATCGCCGCCGCCTGCCCCGCCCCGAGCTGCAGCCGGCCGAGGATCCGCCGCGCGGCAACGCCCTGCGGGTTCTGTGACAGATAGAGCGCCAGCGCGGTCGCGGCCTGCTCGGCCTGTCCGGCCCGCCCGAGCGCATCGACCAGCCGCAGCATCACCGGCTCGTCGAACCGCAGGTTGGCCGCCCGCGCATAGACCGGTGCCGCCTCGCGGTAACGCCCCGCCACGCTCAGCGCGTCCCCCAGCGCGAGCAGCGCGGCGGGCGCCCCCGGACTTGCAGCGGCCAGCGTCCGCGCGCGGGCAATCGCACCGGCATGATCGCCCGCCTGCGCACGACCGCGTATCGCTGCGAGCATCAGGCTCGGCACGTCGGGAGTGCGCGCGACATCGGCCTCGAGCGTGCCGATCTGGTCGTCGATCCAGAACGGCTCGGCCGCACCTGTGGTGGCGCGGCCGGCGCGGTCGAGATACGCCGCCACGGCCGCCGCATCGTCGGGGGTCTCGGCGACGGCGCCGAGCGCGCGCGCGAGCAGCGTCAGCGCATAGCTGTCCGCATCGCCGCGCGCACCGATCGGTCGGAGCATGTCGAGCGCCGCACGCGGATCCCCCGACCGGAGCAATGCCGCACCGAGCAGCCGGCGGACGCCGACGTTCAGCGGCTGCTGCCGTGCCAGGCCGCGCCACATCGCGCTCGCCTGTTCGAACTTGCCCTCGGCATAGTCGAGCGACCCGCTGAGCAGGATCGCACCGGGCAGGCCGTCGATCGCGCCGCCGGTCTTCTGCAGCAGCGACCGCGCGAGCTCGATCCGCCCGGCGCGCGCGGCGAGGACCGCCTGCAGGTACAGCGCCTGCGGACTTCCCGGCCGCGCCAGCTGGGCGCGCCGCGTCGCTGCGAGCATCTCGGCATAGCGCCCGGCATCGCCCAGCGTCGCCGCATATTCGATCAGCGCCGGGTGATAATAGCCATCGGTCGCCAACGCGCGCTCGAACCACGGCAATGCCGCGATCAGGCCATAACGCAGCCGTACCACCTCGCCCTGCATCGTCAACGCGGCGGGCTCGCGCGGGAGCAACGCCACCGCCTGCGCCGCCGCGGCGGCCGCGCTCCCGACGTCGCCTGCATTGAGCGCCAAGCGGCCGAGCGCCGTCCAGCCCGCGCCGTCGCGGGGCTGTTCCTCGACCTGCCGCCGCAGGATCGCCCGCGCCGCCACGGTATCGCCCTGCGCCGCCATCGCCTGCGCGCGAACGCGTTGTGCCTCAGCGGCGTAGCGCGGCCCCGCCTGGTCGGCCGCGTCGATCGCGCCGGCGGGATCCCCCTGGAGGAGTCGCGCCTGCGCCTGCAGATGATGGAGCCGGTCCGCCGCGACCCCGGTGTCGCGAGCGCGAACGAGTTCGGCCTCTGCCGCCAGACCATCGCCAAGCTCGAGGTCGGCGCGCGCAAGCACGGCGTGTGCGATGCCCATCGCGGGTGCGGCGCCGATCGCGGCCTGCGCATTGCGCCGCGCCGCGCTGTAATTACCCGCGGCCAGCGTCGTTCGCGCATCGGCGAGCGCCGTTCGCGCATCCACTTTGGGGCTCCGCGTCGCGAGAACCGCAACGCCCGCGACGACCACGAGCGCGAGCAGCGCGATCGCCAGCAACCGCAGCCGCATCGGCGTGAAGACGCGCGTCCACCGGACCACGCGCTTCCGCCGGAGCAGGGGATACGGCGTGTCAGCCATGCAGGTCATAGCTTTTGAGCAGATCGTACAGTGTCGGCCGACTGATCCCCAGCATCCGCGCCGCGCCCGAGATGTTGCCCTCGGCGCGCGCCAGCGCACGGCGGATCGCCTTGCGGTCGGCGACCTCGCGCGCCGCGCGCAGGTTCAGTGCATCCGCGTCGTCGGCGGTGCCGTCGAGATCGAGATCGGCTGCGGTGATCAGCTTGCCGTCCGCCATGATCACCGCGCGCTTGATCCGGTTTTCGAGCTCGCGGACGTTGCCGGGCCAGCCCCAGGCGTCGATCGCGGCGCGCGCATCGGCGGCGAGGCCGGTCACCCCTGTGTTCATCGCCTTGGCATGTTTGAGGATGAAGTGACGCGCCAGCACGCCTGCATCGCCGCTGCGTTCGGCGAGCGTCGGGATCCGGACGACGATCTCGGCGAGCCGGTAATAGAGATCCTCGCGAAACCGCCCCGCCGCGACCATCGCGTCGACATTCTGATGCGTCGCGCAGACGATCCGCGTGTCGACCGCGATCGCCTTGCGCCCGCCGACGCGCTCGATCACCCGTTCCTGCAGGAAACGCAGCAGCTTGACCTGCAACGCGAGCGGAACGTCGCCGATCTCGTCGAGGAACAGCGTGCCGCCCGCGGCCTGTTCGATCTTCCCCTCGGTCGTCTTGATCGCGCCCGTGAACGCGCCCTTCTCGTGCCCGAACAGCTCGCTTTCGAGCAGCGTCTCGGGAATCGCGGCGCAGTTGATCGCGACGAACCGGCCCTGCGCGCGCGGCGATGCATCGTGCAGCCCGCGCGCGAGCAGTTCCTTGCCCGTCCCGC
>Ga0308158_10004520_pt1 | contig 11740 bp, 12 predicted proteins | sample PhyBR2_FD_201038 | JGI IMG/M metagenome (GOLD analysis project Ga0308158, IMG submission 201038) | Phyllosphere microbial communities from UC Gill Tract Community Farm, Albany, California, United States - DLSLB.R2 | ecosystem: Host-associated > Plants > Phyllosphere > Unclassified | place: USA...
AGCAGGTCGCCGCCAAGTACGGCACGGGCGCGAAGCCGCTCGACCTCGTCTTCCACGGCGGATCCGGATCCACCGACGCCGAGATCGCGCTCGCGGTCGCGAACGGCGTCGTGAAGATGAACATCGACACGGACACCCAGTACGCGTTCACCCGCTCGATCGCCGGCTACATGTTCAGCAACTACGACGGCGTCCTGAAGGTCGACGGCGAGGTCGGCAACAAGAAGGTCTACGACCCGCGCGCCTGGGGCAAGGTCGCCGAGACCGCGATGGCGCAGCGCGTCATCGAGTCCACCCGCCAGCTCGGCTCCTACGGCCAGTCCAAGAGCTGACGCACTCACGCGATAGAAGGAGCGCCCCGGGAAATCCTGGGGCGCTCCTTCTGTCTGCGCGATCAGCCACCGATTCCGGCGCCGCCGCCGTCGACGGCGCTCCGCGTCGGGCGCGCCACGGGCGAACGAGGAGGCACCGGCCGCGGTTCAGCCGGCCGGCGAACCGCGGTCGAAGTCGTGGTGCAGGATGACGGCGCCCGCGGCGTTGCGGATCTCGACCGTGCGGATGTCCGTCAGCGGCGCCGCGGTCCCGGCTGACAGCGTGGCCCGGCGCCCGGGCTGCACCTTCCACGTCGAGAGGTCGGTGCTCGTGCCGTCCTCGCCGACGACGGTGAGGACGTACGTCCAGCCGGCGTCGGGCGCGTTCGCGCCGTAGAGGCAGGACATGTCGATCTTCGTGCCCCAGGCCACCGGTGTGAGTGACACGGTGGCGCTCACCGGCATGGCAGGCGCACCCTCCAGCGCGACCGAGACCGCCGGCCGGGGGGCGAGCGCGACGATCGAGACCGGCACCGCGACGGCGAGCGCGGCGGCGATGCCCACTCCCACCCACAGCGCGCGGCGCCGGGCACGCCGTCGGGCACGCGCGATCGACAGCAGCTTCGGTCCTGCCGGATCCACGTCTTCGACGCCGATGCGACGCGCGTCATCCGCGTGCACCCGGGACAGCAGGCCCACGGCGGGTACGAGGTCTGCGACCGCTGCACGGCAGTCGGCACAGTCCGCGAGATGCGCCTCGTACCGCGCACGGTCCGCGGCGGACAGTGCGCCCATGACGTAGGCGGCATCCCACGTGGCGAACGGATCCGGATCCACGCTCACCGGATCACCCCTCTCTCCTGCAGCGCGAGCCGGAGGGCCCGCAGCCCGTAGTGCATCCTGGACTTCACCGTGCCACCCGGGATCCCGAGCTCGGCCGCGATCTCGTCCACGCTGCGTCCTCCGTAGTAGCCCGCGACGATCACGGCACGATGCTGGGGGCTCAGATCAGCGAGTGCGTCCTCGATGAGGATCGCGTCGAACAGGCGGTCCGTGGCATCACCCGACGCCCGCTCGGGGATCTCGGCGACCAGGTGCTCATGGCGGCGCCGCGCGCTGCGCGCCTCGTCGATGACGAGGTGCCGGGCGACGGTGAACATCCAGGCCCGCGTGGTCGCCGCCTCCTGCTCCAGGATCCGAGGCGTGCGCCAGGCGCGCAGCAGCGTCTCCTGTACGACGTCGTCCGCCGAGGCGTTGCTGCCCGTGAGGTGCACGACGTAGCGGCGGATCGGTCCGGCGTGCACGTCGTAGAGCGCGGTCAGCCGCTCATCGTCGTCATCCACAGTCGCCTCCTCATCGGGAAACGAGACCGGCGCCCGAAAGGTTCACCGCGAAGCGGATCCGCATCGGCGCGAAACCGGGATCCGCGAGGCGTCGTTCTCCCAGTATGGCCGCGTGCCTCCCCTCGGCGCTCAGCCGATGACCGAGGATCAGCCCCTCGGGGTGCTCCGAAGTAGCCGATCGGCTGATGCGGCGAGCAAGCTCGGATTCCTAACGTGGAGGACATGAACATCACGCTGACCCGCAAGCTCATCGCCGCCTCGTCCATCGCCCTCGCCCTGGCGGCCGTCGCCCCCGCGACGGCATCCGCCGCTCCGACGACGGCGGTCTCCGCTCCGTTCGCGAAGCAGACCCTGACCCCGTCCGAGACCCTGGCGTCCACCCCGTGGAAGACGACCAGCGCGCGAGACGCCCAGGGAGACCGCGTCGCCCTGGACGATCCGGCCGTGTCGAACTTCGTGGGCTGGGCCTACTTCAAGGCGGACGGCACGTTCACCATGTACAACCTCGACGACAGCCCGAAGATGCACGGTGACTGGAGCGTTGCGGCTGACGGCTCGTCGCGCTGGATCGCTGCGAAGGATGCGAACGGCGCCGTGCTGTTCCAGCGCGTCGTGCCGATCGTGCAGCTCGACAAGAACGTCTTCACCTACCGCGTGTACCCGAACGCGGCCGACCAGAGCGTGTACTACGACATCGTGCACACCAAGACCAACCACGTCGAGCCCGGCACCGACGGTCGTGGCCCGGGCGCCAACGGCAGCAGCACCACCGGCAACGGCGACTACCACTTCAACAACGGCAACGCGCGCTGATCCCAGGATCGCGAAGAGCCCGGTCCCGCACGGGGCCGGGCTCTTCGCGTCCGAACGAGCTACTTCTGCAGCTGACCGTTCAGAAACGAGATGACGGCAGGATCCGTGAAGAAGGGGATCATCATGCAGATCGACGACAGCGCGACGAACACGACGCCTCCCGCGACCGGGAGCCACCAGGTGAGCTTGCCGCGCCGCAGCCGGAGCACCGACCACCACGCTGTGGCGATCCAGCCCGCGATCAGGACGATCCCGGCGACCATGCCCCACACCCGCGCCTGAGGGTAGTTCGAGAACGTGGCCGAGATGCCGACCGCCTGCATCATGGTCGCCATGAGCGACGACGGGTTCAGGAACGTGGCGATCGAGGTGATCACGTTCCACAGCCCATAGGCGAGCAGCGCGATCGACGCCACCCGGTCGACGGGGTGCGCCGGGCGCTCCGCTGCGGCTTCGGCGGGACCCGCCGGCTGTGCCACCGGCAGCACCGTCGGCGGGGTATGCACCACCGGCGGCGGCAGCGGCCGTCCGGCTCGCCTGCTCTGCTCCTCCGGAGTCGCGTACTCGCCGAAAGCGGGACGGTGCGGCTGCTCCGCAGAACCGGAATCGGTCATCGGCTGCGCCCGCCCAGGGCACGCTCGTCGCGCTGTCCGGTGACGTCCTGACGCAGCTCCTTGGGCAGCGAGAACATCAGGTCCTCCTCCGCGGTGCGCACCTCTTCGACGTCGCCGTATCCGGCCTCGGCGAGCGCCTGCAGGACCTCCTGCACGAGCACCTCCGGCACCGAGGCGCCACTGGTCACGCCGACGGTCGCGACGCCGTCCAGCCACTCCTGCTGCACCTCGTCGGCGTAGTCGACACGGTAGGCGGCCTTCGCCCCGTACTCGCGGGCCACCTCGACGAGGCGCACGCTGTTGGAGGAGTTGGCGGATCCGACCACGATCACCAGGTCCGCGTCGCGCGCGACCTTCTTGATCGCGACCTGGCGGTTCTGGGTGGCGTAGCAGATGTCATCGGACGGCGGATCCTGCAGCTCGGGGAAGCGCGTGCGCAGCCGGTTCACCGTCTCCATGGTCTCGTCGACCGAGAGCGTGGTCTGCGACAGCCAGACGACCTTGGACGGGTCGCGCACCTCGACGGTGTCGGCCTCGGCCGGGGAGTTCACGACGGTGACGTGATCCGGCGCCTCGCCGGCCGTGCCCTCGACCTCCTCGTGCCCGTCGTGGCCGATGAGCAGGATCTCGAAATCGTCGCGAGCGAACCGGACGGCCTCGCGGTGCACCTTCGTCACCAGCGGGCAGGTCGCGTCGATCGCATGCAGGTGCCGGTCCTCGGCCGCGGAGACGACCATCGGCGAGACGCCGTGGGCGCTGAAGACGACGTGCGATCCCTCGGGAACCTCGTCGACCTCGTCGACGAAGATCGCGCCCAGCGCCTCGAGCTCGGTGACCACGTGGATGTTGTGCACGATCTGCTTGCGCACATAGACGGGGGCGCCGTAGCGCTGCAGCGCCTTCTCGACAGCCACCACGGCGCGGTCGACGCCCGCGCAGTAGCCGCGCGGAGCGGCCAGCAGCACGCGCTTGCGCCCATCGACGGGACGGTCCTGGAGCGACTCGCGCACGGCCGTGGGGCGGCGGCGAGGGATCTGCGGCACGGGCAGCGCGACGGGTGAACTCACGCCCCGATTCTACCGGTGGCGCCTGATAGGCGGCCCGGATCCGGTCGGTGCCCCTTGCTACGCTGGGGAACGCGATGACCGTCTTCGAAGCAGCCTCCGCCCCGGGTGAGGCACCGCCCGCCGACTCCGTCGCGCCGCGCGAGTCCACCGCGGACGCTCCCACCTCGATCGCCAGGCTGAACGCCACGATCCGCGACTTCGTGGCGCAGTGGGGCACGGTCTGGGTCGAGGGCGAGATCACCAGCTGGAACGTGCGCGCCGGCAACGTCTTCGCGCGCCTCAAGGACACCCGCTCCGACGCGCAGATCTCGATCCGGCTGTGGTCGAGCGTGCGCGCCCGGATCCCCGCCGATCTCGCGGTCGGCGATCATGTGGTCGCGGCGGTCAAGGCCGACTATTTCGTGAAGGCCGGCGACTTCAGCTTCACCGTGTCGGCGATGAAGCACGTCGGCCTCGGCGATCAGCTCGAGCGCCTGGAGCGGCTGCGTGTGCAACTGCGCCAGGAGGGCCTGTTCGACCCCTCCCGCAAGAAGCCGCTGCCCTTCCTCCCGCACGTGATCGGACTGATCACGGGTGAGAACTCCGATGCGGAGAAGGACGTGCACCGCAACGCCGAGCTGCGCTGGCCGCAGGTGCGCTTCCGCACCGTGCACGCCGCCGTGCAGGGCGACCGCTGCGTCCCGGAGACGCTCGCGGCGCTGAAGACGCTGGATGCGGATCCGGATGTCGACGTCATCGTGATCGCGCGCGGCGGCGGGGACCCGCAGACGCTGCTCGGGTTCAGCGACGAGCGGCTGGTGCGTGCGGTCGCCGCAGTGTCCACGCCCGTGGTGAGCGCGATCGGCCACGAGAACGATCATCCGCTGCTGGACGATGTCGCCGATCTGCGCGCCTCGACCCCGACGGACGCCGCGAAGCGCGTGGTGCCCGACGTCGGAGAGCAGCGCGCGCTCGTCGCGCAGTTGCGGGCCAGGGCGACCACCCGGGTGTCCCAGCGCGTGGCGCACGACATCCTTCAGCTGGAGCAGCTGCGGTCCCGGCCCGTGCTGCGCAACCCTGATCCGCTCATCGAGCGGCGCGCGCAGGAGGTGTGGCTGCTCTCGGCGCGCTCCCGTGATGCGCTCGGCCGCGCGGTCGACGCCGCGAGCCGGCGCACGGCCGAGCTGCGCGCATCCCTGCGCGCCCTGTCGCCGGCCGCGACTCTGGCACGCGGATACGCCATCGCCCACCGCGCCGACGGCGTGATCGTGCGCGATGCCGCCGACGCCCCGGCCGGCACCGCGCTCACCCTCACCGTGGAGCGCGGCTCGCTGCGGGCCGTCTCCGAGGGCGAGATCGCCGAATCCGGTGACACGGACGGTCCTGCGTCGGGCTCCGTCGCACCGGCCCCGGGCTCTGCCGCACCGGTCTCCGGCTCTGCCGCACCGGCGAAGGGCTCCGAGGCGCGCCGGTAGGATGGGGGCGTGACTGTGTCGAACGAGCCGTCCGCCTCCGCAGGGAGCTCTGCGCCGGCCGTCGCCGATCCCGCCGCGCTCAGTTTCGAGCAGGCCAGAGACGAGCTGGTCCGCGTCGTCGCCGAGCTCGAGCAGGGCGCTCCGACGCTCGAGCAGTCGCTCACGCTGTGGGAGCGGGGCGAGGCGCTCGCCGCGCGCTGCGAGGAATGGCTGCTGGGTGCCAAGCGCCGTCTGGACGCGGCCCGCCCCACCGCCGAAGGGGATGCACGATGAGCCGCGACCCGAAGCAGCCGCCGGTCGTCGCCGAGCTCGGCCGGCCGGAGACCGCGCAGGAGACCGCTGACCGCAAGGCAGCGTCCTCCGCCGCGTATCGCTCCAGTCAGACGTTCCGCGGTCTCATCGCCGCCCTGATCGCGACCGTCGGCGTCCTGCTGCTGATCGTGCTCATCGTGCCGCGCGGCGACTACACCGGATCCAACGCCGTGGACCTTCCCGCTGCCGCGAAGAACGCGCAGAGCACCTTGGACCGCCCGGTGCTGCTGCCCACGCCGCCGAACAACTGGCGCGTCAACAAGGCCGTGCTGCTCGACGGCAAGCCGGTCGTGTGGGACATCACGGTGGCACCTCAGGCGGACGACGCCCGTGGCTACGCGCACATCGCCCAGGCCTTCGACGCCGACGCCGACTGGGCCGCCACACCGCTGCGCGGCGCGTCCTCGAAGGGCCCCGTCAAGATCGGCGGGCGCACCTGGGACGAGTACGTGATCCCGAACTCCGATCAGGCGGCGAACGTCAACTACGCCCTCGGCACCCAGGTGGGCAAGGACTACGTCCTCGTCTACGGAGCCCTCGGCAAGGCGGGAACGGCGGAGCTGGTCGCCAAGATCAGCCCGCAGATCGACCAACTCGAAAGCGGACGATGACGGACACCAGCACCCTGACCCCCGACGAGGCCTGGCGGCTCATGAGCGAGGGGAACCAGCGCTTCGTCGCCGGAGACCCCGAGCACCCGAACCAGGATGTCGGCAAGCGGCACGAGCTCGTCGACGGACAGGCGCCCCTCGCGACGCTGTTCGGCTGCTCCGACTCGCGCCTCGCCGCGGAGATCATCTTCGACAAGGGCCTCGGCGACCTGTTCGTGGTGCGCAACGCCGGCCAGGTCATCGGAGAGTCGATCGTCGGGAGTCTCGAGTACGCCGTGGCGATCCTCGGGGTGCCGCTGATCGTCGTGCTCGCGCACGACAGCTGCGGCGCCGTGCGGGCTGCGATCGACGGCACCGCGGTCGATGCCGCACCGCTCCCGCCGCATATCTGGAAGCTCATCGCGCCCATCGTCCCCGCGGCGCGCAAGGTGCTCGCCGAGCAGGGCGGATCCACTGCGGCCGACATCGACGCCGAACTCGTGGGCCGCGAGCATCTGCGCAACACCGTGCACGACCTGCTGCAGTCCTCGGAGCTGATCGCCCAGGCGGTCGCCGACGGCAAGCTCGGCATCGTCGGCGCCAACTACCGGCTGAACGAGGGCACGGCCGTGCCCGTCGTCACCGTGGGCCTCAGCGACGCCCACTCCTGAACATCCCCCTCATCCACGTCACATCTGGAGGAACTGCAGTGACTGATATCCACCAGCGCAGCGGCGAAAATGCGCCGGCTTACCGCGTCGAACACGACACCATGGGCGAGGTGCGCGTGCCCGTGAACGCCCTGTACGGCGCGCAGACGCAGCGCGCCGTGGAGAACTTCCCGATCTCGGGCAAGGGCCTGGAGTCGACGCAGATCGCCGCGCTCGCCCGGATCAAGAAGGCCGCCGCGCTCGCCAACAAGGAGCTCGGCACCCTGGACGGCGGCATCGCCGACGCGATCGCGCAGGCGGCGGATGAGGTCGCCGCGGGCACGCACGACGGCGAGTTCCCGGTCGACACGTACCAGACCGGATCCGGCACGAGCTCGAACATGAACATGAACGAGGTCCTCGCGACGCTCGCTACCCGGATCCTCGGCGCCACTGTGCACCCGAACGATCACGTGAACGCCTCGCAGTCGTCGAACGACGTGTTCCCGACCTCGGTGCACATCGCCGTCACCCAGGCGCTCATCGACACGCTCATCCCGTCCCTGGACCACCTCGCCGTGGCCCTCGAGGCCAAGGCCGAGCTGTGGAAGAACGCGGTCAAGTCCGGCCGCACCCACCTCATGGACGCCACCCCGGTCACCCTCGGCCAGGAGTTCGGCGGCTACGCCCGGCAGATCCGCCTCGGGATCGAGCGCGTGCAGGCGGCGCTCCCCCGGGTCGCCGAGGTTCCCCTGGGCGGCACCGCCGTGGGCACCGGCATCAACACGCCGCTCGGCTTTCCGCAGAAGGTCATCGCGCTGCTCGCGGCCGAGACCGAGCTGCCGATCACCGAGGCCAAGGACCACTTCGAGGCGCAGGCCAACCGCGACGGTCTCGTCGAGGCATCCGGCGCGCTGCGCACGATCGCGGTCTCGCTGACCAAGATCAACAACGACCTGCGTTGGATGGGCTCCGGCCCCAACACCGGTCTCGGCGAACTGCACATCCCCGACCTCCAGCCCGGCTCCTCGATCATGCCGGGCAAGGTCAACCCGGTCATCCCCGAGGCCGTGCTGATGGTGTGCGCCCGCGTGATCGGCAACGACGCGACCGTCGCCTGGGCCGGCGCGTCCGGTTCATTCGAGCTGAACGTGGCGATCCCGGTCATGGGAACCGCGCTGCTGGAGTCGATCCGGCTGCTGTCCAACGCGGTTCGCGTGCTCGCCGACAAGACCATCGACGGCCTCGTCGCCAACGAGGAGCGCGCCGCCGCCTTCGCTGGCATGAGCCCGTCGATCGTGACCCCGCTCAACAAGGTCATCGGCTACGAAGCCGCCGCCAAGATCGCCAAGCACGCTGTGGCCAAGGGCGTCACGGTCCGCGATGCGGTGATCGACCTCGGCTACGTGGAGCGCGGCGAGATCACCCTCGAGGAGCTCGACGCCAAGCTCGACCTGCTGTCGATGACGCACGCCGGCTGATCCCGGATCCACTGCGACACAAGGATGCCGCGGCCCCCTCGGGGACCGCGGCATCCGTCGTATCCGGGGCTTGTGCGCCAGGGGTTTCTGGGCCGCCGGCATGAGGATGCGCCGGCACGACGTTGCGACGCCCGCACGATCCGAATCCCGGATGGGTCGTGCATCTGTTGCAGGATCGTGCAGGCGTCGCAGAGCGTTCGTCCTGCACACCCTGTCCGCCCTTTGCGTTGTGCACCGGTTTCGTCCAGTGCGCTCCACGTCGAGGGCGGGTCCGCAAGAGTGACCGGCATGCTGGATCCCGCCATCACCATCGCCCGTCTGGGTGGCATCGTGCGCAGCGAGCAGGTGCGCGCGTTCGGCTTCACCCGCAGCATGCTCGCTCGCGCTGTCGCCGACGGGAGGATCCGACGCATCCGCGCCGGGGTCTTCGCCGTGCCCGGAGCCTCGGCGCTGGGTATCGACGCCGCTGCGCACGGCGGCGCCCTCACCTGCGGATCCGCACTGCTCCAGCATTGTGTGTGGGTGCTCGACACTGAAGCGCCCGCACACGTCTGGGTAGGCCGCAACGGTCGCGTGCACCCGCATGAGAGGTGCACTTGCGTCAGCCACTTCTTCGACGGCGCGACGCGGTTCGGCGTCGTCGATGTGGAGACGGCACTGATCCATCTCCATCAATGCGCGGGCGACGAGTCGTTCTTCGCATCCTTCGAGTCAGCGTGGCGCAAGGGTCTTCTGACCGGCGCCGCGAGGGCTCGGATCCGCGATGCCCTCCCACAGAGCGCGCGTTGGCTCGTCGACATCGCCCGCCCGGACGCGGACAGCGGGCTCGAGTCTCTGTTGCGGCTGAGACTGCACCTGCTCGGGATCCGCCTCGATTGTCAGGTGCGGATTCCCGGGGTCGGGAGGGTCGACTTCGTCGTCGCGGGACGCCTCATCATAGAGGCGGACGGCAAGGAGAACCACGATGGGTCCTCCCAACGCCATAGGGATCTCCTCCGCGATGCCGCCGCATCGCGCCTGGGTTACGAGACTCTCCGCTTCGACTACTCCCAGATCATCTACGACTGGGCATCGGTGCAGCCCGCGATCCTCGCGGCGCTCGCCCGCGTCAACGCCTGACCGGGAACTCCGCGCGACGCCTGCACGACAGCGCGACGCCTGCACGATCCGGGCGCCGGATCCGTCGTGCATCCGTCGCAGGATCGTGCAGGCGTCGCGCTTGATCCCGCCCGCCGGTCAGCTGAGCTCGGCTCCCTCCAGCAGCTCGGTGACGAGGGCGGCGATCGCGGAGCGCTCGGAGCGCTGCAGCGTCACGTGGCCGAACAGGCTGTGCCCCTTCAGGGTCTCGATCACACTGGCGACGCCGTCGTGACGTCCCACCCGCAAGTTGTCGCGCTGGCCCACGTCGTGGGTGAGCACCACGCGGGAGTTCTGCCCCATCCGGCTCAGCACGGTCAGCAGCACGTTGCGTTCGAGCGACTGCGCCTCGTCGACGATCACGAAGGCGTCGTGCAGCGAGCGCCCGCGGATGTGCGTGAGCGGGAGCACCTCGAGCAGGCCGCGCTCGACGACCTCCTCCATGACATTGCCGGAGACGACGGATCCGAGGGTGTCGAAGACCGCTTGGCCCCAGGGGCTCATCTTCTCGTCCTTGTCACCGGGGAGATAGCCGAGCTCCTGACCGCCGACGGCGAACAGCGGCCGGAACACGATAATCTTCTTCTGCTGCTGCCGCTCCAGCACCGCCTCCAGGCCCGCGCACAGCGCGAGGGCCGACTTGCCGGTGCCGGCGCGGCCGCCCAGCGAGACGATGCCGACTTCCGGATTCGTCAGCAGGTCGATCGCGATGCGCTGCTCGGCCGAGCGGCCGTGCAGGCCGAACACCTCGCGGTCCCCGCGGACCAGCGAGTACTCGCCGTCCGCCGTGACGCGCCCGAGGGCGGATCCGCGCTCCGAATGGATGATGAGACCCGTGTTCACCGGAAGCCCGAAGGCCTCCTCGCTCGTGCCGACCTCGCTCTCGTAGAGGTCGCTCATCTCGTCGCCGGAGAGTGAGATCGAGCTGATGCCGGTCCAGCCCGAGTCCACCGCCTGCTCGGCGAGGTACTCCTCGGCGTTGATGCCGAGGGACGCGGCCTTGACTCGCATCGGCAGGTCCTTGGAGACGACGGTGACGTCCTGTCCGTCCTGAGCCAGGTGCATCGCGACGGCGAGGATCCGGCTGTCGTTGTCCCCGAGGCGGATGCCGCTGGGCAGCACGTTCTGATCGGAGTTGTTCAGCTCGACGCGCAGGGTGCCGCCCTCGCCGACCGGGACGGGGAAGTCGAGCCGGCCGTGTTCGACGCGCAGCTCGTCGAGGTGACGCAGGGCACGGCGGGCGAAGTACCCGAGCTCCGGATCATGGCGCTTGCCCTCCAGTTCGCCGATCACGGCGACCGGCAGGACGATGGAGTGCTCCGCGAAGCGGAAGAACGCCTGAGGATCCGACAGCAGCACGGACGTGTCGAGCACGTACGTCTTCAGATCCTGATCGGGCGTTGCACCTCCTGCCAATCCTGCCGCTTCGCCGGCGGCGCGTGCGGTGCTGGTGCGGGTGCTGCTGTTCAGTGCTGTGCGTGCGGCCACAACCCTCTCCCGACCCGGGAATTCCCGGTACTAGGCGAGTCGACCAGGGCCACGAGTCGCGATCCTTGAGGCCGACTCGATCGGACGCCGTGTCCGATGCCATGACCGTACGACTCCCCACCGACATCGCGCAGGAAGGACACGCCCTCTGCACGGTTAAGGGCCGGTTAACTCTCCGGCGGCGGCGATGGCGGCGTCGAGCATGCCGAGAGTCTCCGCCGTCGTGCCGGCGTGCGGCGCCACCCGCACCGCACCCGAACGCACCGTGACCTGCACCCCGGCCGCGGTGAGCAGGGCGCCGAGCCCCGCCGCGTCCGCCGGGGCGAGCACCACGATGCCGGCGCGCTCTGCGGCGTCCCGCGGGGACACCACGTCGATCCCGTGCCGGTCGGCGATGCCGAGCACGGTGTCGACGTTGCCGGAGAGCCGTTCGGCCACCGCGGAGACGCCGGCCGCCTGGATCTCGACGGCACCGGCCGC
>Ga0308158_10004523_pt1 | contig 11733 bp, 14 predicted proteins | sample PhyBR2_FD_201038 | JGI IMG/M metagenome (GOLD analysis project Ga0308158, IMG submission 201038) | Phyllosphere microbial communities from UC Gill Tract Community Farm, Albany, California, United States - DLSLB.R2 | ecosystem: Host-associated > Plants > Phyllosphere > Unclassified | place: USA...
CAGACCGGAGACGAGACCGTCGAGCGAGAGTGCCATGCCAGCCTTTCGGAGAGGGTGACTCCGGGTGAGCGTTCGGGTCGCTCACCCGGAGTCGATCGATCAGGATCAGCGCAGCAGCTGCAGCACGCCCTGGGTCGACTGGTTGGCCTGAGCCAGCATGGCCGTTCCTGCCTGCGACAGGATGTTCTTCGCCGTGAACTTGACCATCTCCGACGCCATGTCGGTCTCGCGGATGCGGCTCTCGGCTGCACCGAGGTTCTCCGACGCGACGTTCAGGCTGTTGATGGTCGACTCGAAGCGGTTCTGCTTCGCACCGAGGTCGGCGCGAGCGGTCGACACGTTCGTGATGGCGGCGTCGATGAGCTCCACGCCGGCAGCGGCCGAAGCGGCGCTGCTGACGTCGATCGCGACGCTGCCCGCAGCGAGGTCCGCTCCGGTCGACTCGAGGGTCGCGACACCGGCGACGGCGGTCGCCAGGTCGGCCAGGTTGACGGTGATGGTGTTCGAGAGGTCGGTGCCGGCGACGTTTCCGTTCGCGCCGACCTGGAACGACAGCGCAGCGCCGTCCATCAGGTTGATGCCGTTGAACTGCGTGTTCGCGCCGATCCGGTTGAGCTCAGAGGCGAGGCCGTTGATCTCTCCCTGAAGCGCGGTGCGGGAATCGGTGTTGTTCGAGTCGCTTCCGGCCTGCACCGCGAGGTCGCGCATGCGCTGCAGGATGGAGTGCACCTCGGTCAGGGCGCCTTCTGCGGTCTGGATGACCGAGATGCCGTCCTGAGCGTTGCGCGCGGCGACGTTCAGACCGCCGACCTGCGCGCGCAGGCCCTCGGAGATCGCGAGGCCCGCTGCGTCGTCGGCAGCGCGGTTGATGCGGAATCCGCTCGAGAGCTTCTCGAGCGACTTCGACAGGTCGTTCTGCGTGTTCGACAGGTTGCGGTAGGCGTTGAGCGCCGACACGTTGGTGTTGATCTGCATACCCATGATGTGTTCCTCCGTGATGGGATTCGTGCGGAGCCCGTCCGTGGGCTCCACCCACACCTATCGGCGCGTGCAGGCGGGCCGTAAGCCGTCAGGAGGTGACGGCCCCTGAGGCTGCGAGCGCCCGTGCGATGCGCGACCCTCCGGTCTCGGCGATGCGGGCGAAGAAGCCGTCGCGCACCGCTGCCGAGACGCGAGAGGTGGTGGGTGCTTCGTCGCCGTCCCGGTAGAACCGCTCGAGCGCGTCGCGGAGCAGTCGGATGGCCTCGGCCCGCTGCTGGGACACGGCCGAGTGCGACACGCCCAGCTCCTCGGCGATCTCCTTGACCGGGCGCTCGTCGATGTACACGGCGTGCACGATCATCCGCATCCGCTCGGGCAGCGCCCTGATCGCGTGGTCGAGCACTGCACGTCTCTCGGCGACGGCCGCCGCCTCATCGGGCAGGGGCGTGTACGAGGCGAGGTCGGACTCGTGCACGTCGTCGAGCGTCGTGACCGAGCGGGTCGCATCGGCGAGGGCTGCGAGCACCTCTTCCTGAGGGACGCCCATCGCGGTCGCGATCTCTGCGGCGGTCGCGGGCCGGCCGAGGGCTGACGAGAGGGTCTCCTGCACCGCTGTGGTCTCTTTGATGCGCCGGCGGATGCCCCTGGACGCCCAGTCCATCGATCGCATCTCGTCGGCGAAGGCACCCAGGATGCGTCGACGGGCGTACGCTCCGAACGGCACGCCGAGCGACGGGTCGAAGGCCTCGGCGGCCGTGACCAGCGCGAGGGCGCCCGCGGAGGCCAGCTCTTCGCGTGGCACGTGCGTCGCGCGCGCATGCGTGTCTGAGGCGAGATAGCCCACCAACGGCAGGTTCTCCTCGATCAGGCGATTGCGCTCTTCACGCGTCGTCATGGCTGGTGGCCCCCTCGTAGAACACAGGAACGGACTGCTCCTGCATGGTGGGTCCCCTCCCATACCATGTCCTGAATGATAGTGGCATGGGGAGAACTACCCATGCCAGCGCGGATAACGATCTGCGCTCGACGGTCGATAGATGCAGTCGACCGGTCGAACGACGCGTCACTCACTGGGGAAGAGAGTCAATGGGAGCCAACGAATTGTCCGCGCAGCTATGGCGAGAACGCGAGCTGCTCGAGCTGCTGCTGTTCAAGCTCGAGGAGCAGGAGCTTCTGCTGGCAGCCGGCCGCACACGCTGGATGCAGTTCGCCACGCGAGAGATCGAGCAGGTGCTCGACGGTCTCCGCACCGCCGGGATCGCCCGGGTCGTCGAGGCGGAGGCGGTCGCCGCCGAATGGGGCGCGCCGGAGGGCGCGAGCATCAGGCAGCTCATCGACGGCGCGCCGGAGGGGGCCTGGCGCGACGTCCTCACCGAGCACCTGAACGCGCTGACCAAGCTCACCGATGAGATCGGCCGCCTGCGCGACGCGAACTCCGAGCAGCTGCGCGCCGTCATGCGCGCCACGCAGGAGACCATCGCCGGGCTCGGTGACGACACCGGCCAGTACACCACCCACGGTGAGCGCGCGCGCGAGGATTCCGCGCGCATCATCGACACGGAGATGTGAGGAACATGTCGACATTCAGCGGACTCGGCACCGCCGCCAGCGCGCTCGCCGCGGCTCGACGGGGGATGGACGTGGTGGGGCAGAACATCGCCAACCAGGCGACCGAGGGCTACACCCGTCAGCGGGTCAGCACGTCGGCGATCGCTGCGGTCGCCCAGTCCGGACGCTTCAGCCTCGGAGCGCTCCCTGGGCACGGCGTCTCGGTCGACGGCATCGCCCGCCTGGGAGACGCGCTTCTCGACGCGCGCGTGCGCGACGCCGCTGGTGCCGCCGGCTTCTGGTCGGCTCGCGCTCTCGCCGCCACCACTGCAGAGACCGCGCTCGCCGAACCGACCGAGCACGGCCTGTCGGCTCGTCTCTCCCAGTTCTGGAGCGCGTGGCAGGACCTCGGCAACACCCCCGATCAGGGGGCGGCCGCGGCGACGGTGCTGCAGTCGGCGTCGGAGCTCGCGACCCGGATCGCCGGCGGATACCGCGCCGTGGCGACCCAGTGGGCGGATGCCAGGCAGTCCGCCGAACGCACGGTCGCCCAGCTCAACACCGCGGCGTCGCAGATCGCGCAGCTGAACACCGAGATCCGCGATGCCCTCGGCGCCGGCCGCTCGGCGAACGAGCTGATCGACCGGCGTGACGCCCTCGTGCAGACCACCGCGCGACTCGCGGGTGCCAGAGGCACGCTCGAGGCCGACGGCACCATGACGGTGCGCGTCGACGGGAACGCCCTCGTCGCGGGCGGGGACGCCAGGTCGCTGTCTCTCGCCGGACCGGTCACCATCGAGCAGGGCGGAGCGCTGTCGGTGTCGTGGAGCGGCGCCGACGGGTTCGCGGTGTCGGTCGAGGGCGGCGAGCTGGGCGGGCTGCTGAGCGTGCTCGCACCTGCGGACGACGGCGGCACGCTGGCGAGACTGGCCGAGTCGTACGACAACGTGGCCAGGGCCCTCGCCTCCACCGTCAATGAGCGGCACCGCGCTGGGGTGACGTCGGCCGGACAACCTGGAGGCGACTTCTTCGCGCTGTCGGCATCGGGTCCTGCGGCACTCGGGCTCACGGTCGCCGTCGGCAGCGCATCCGATCTGGCGGTGGCCAGGCCCGGAGGCGGGCCTCTGGATTCGAGCAACGCGGATGCGATCTCGCAGATCGGACACAGCGCGGGCGGACCCGACGCGATCTGGGCGGATGTGGTCGCCGGCTTCGCGGTCGCCACGGCGGGCGACATCCAGCGCGCGACTCTGTCGGACGTCGCATCGACGGCCGCACTGGGCGCGCAGCGGTCCGTGGCAGGCGTCGACGGCGACGAGGAGACGATCAGCCTGCTCACGTTCCAGACGGCCTACCAGGCAGCGGCCAGGGTTCTCACCGCCGTCGACGAATCGCTCGACGTGCTCATCAACCGCACCGGCCTCGTCGGCCGCTAGGAGGACGACCATGATCTCCAGGGTGACCGCGTCTTCGATGACGCACACGGCCATGCGTCAGCTGCAGGCCAATCTGTCGGAGCTGTCTCGGCTGCAGGAGCAGGCGAACTCGCAGCGGGCGTTCCTCGCCCCTTCCGACGACCCCCATGCGGCGGCCACCACGCTGCGGCTTCACGCCGAGCAGCGGCGCACCGAGCAGCACGCCCGCAACATCGACGACGGCATCGCGTGGCTCGCGACCGCCGACTCGGCGATCACCGCGAGCACCGCGCTGCTCGCCCGCGTCAGAAACCTGACGGTGCAGGGAGCCAACGACGGGGCGATGGATGCGACGGCGAAAGAGGCCCTCGCCGTCGAACTCGAAGGCATCCGCGATGAGCTGCTCGCACAGGCGAACACCACCGTGCTGGGCCGCTCGGTCTTCGCAGGCACATCCGACACAGCGGCCTTCGACCCGACCGGCGCGTTCAGCGGACGCCCCGGAGCGGAGGTCGTCCGTCGTATATCCGACGAGGCATCCATCCGCGTCGACACCGACGGCGCGGCAGTCTTCGGCACCGGAACCGGCTCGGTGTTCTCCCTGATCACCGATATCGTCGCCGACCTGCGGGGCGGGCAGAATGTGGGTCCCCGGCTGAACGAGATCGACGCGCGCCGAGATGCGATGCTCAGTGTGCAGGGCTCCGTCGGCGCCAGGCAGTCGCAGATGGAGCGGGCAAAGGAGGCGACAGTGCAGGACTCCGTGTCACTCGAGGCGCGACGAGCCGCCGTCGAGGACGTCGACTCCGTCGAGGTGCTCGTCAGGCTGCAGGCGCAGGAGATCGTGTACCGTTCCGCGCTCGCCGTGACCGGCCGCGTCCTGCAGCCGTCGCTCCTGGAGTTCCTGCGATGACCGCGCTTCTCGACTTCGTCGCCCCTCCTCTCGGACTCGCCCCGCACACGCGGTTCCGTCTCGACCCGATCGACGGAGCCGACGGGCTCTTCTCGCTCGGGGCCGTCGACGACGACGGTCTGCGGCTCTACCTCGTCGATCCCCAGACGGTCGTGTCGGGCTACGCTCCGACGCTGACGGAGGAGCACGCCGACGCCCTCGGCCTCACGGCGGCAGAAGACGCGCTGGTCCTCGTGGTCGCGAGTCACACCGGCGAGGGCGTGCACGTGAATCTGCTCGCACCGATCATCGCCAACAAGGTCACCGGCGCGACGGCCCAGGTCATCCTCGAGGGCCAGGACTATCCGCTGCGGGCGCCGCTCGGCTGACCCGGCTGCGCGGACTAACCTGGAAGGGTGATCCTCGCCGTCGACACCTCTCTGGGAACGGCCGTCGCCGTCATCGACGCCGACGGGCGCACCGTCGCCGAGGTCGGCACCCCGGATCCGCTCGGTCACGCCGAGGTGATCGGAGACCTGCTGGCCCAGGTCGCGCGCCCCGAGATCACCCACGTCGTGGCAGGCATGGGGCCCGGCCCGTTCACGGGTCTGCGCATCGGCATCGCTGCGGCGCGCGCATTCGCGCTCGGCCGCGGCATCCCGCTCATCCCGATCCCCAGCCACTTCGCGATCGCGCTCGAGCACGACGCCGACCGGCCGTTCGCGGTCGTGACCGACGCACGGCGGCGAGAGATCGCGGTCAGCGTCTTCGACGGGACGGATGCCGATGGCATTCCGCATCTCGCCCAGCCGACCCGCCTCGAGAAGCGCGGCGCCGAGATCGGGGAGCCGGTGCACGAGGTGACGGAGCTGTCGGCGTCGGCTCTCGCACGCGTCGGTGCCCGTGCCGTCGCTTCTGGCCGTGTGCTCGCTGACGCCGAACCCCTCTACCTGCGCTCGCCCGATGTGGTGCAGCCCGGCACCCCGAAGCGGGTGGGCTCATGACCCTGCGCACCGCCACCCTCGACGACCTGCCCGCGATCATGGACCTCGAGCAGCGCAGCTTTCCCGCCGACGCGTGGAGCGAGCAGACGATGGGCACCGAGATCGCCAGCCTGCACAACGTCTACCTGGTCGACGTCGAGGGCGAACGGGTCGTCGGCTACGGGGGAGTGCGTGCTCTGCAGGGGTCGGCTGATTCCGATATCCAGACCATAGCCCTCGACGCCTCCCTTCGGGGGCGGGGCCGAGGGCGCGCGCTGCTGCGCGCCCTGATCGCCACCGCACTCGAGCGCGGAGCGCGCGAGCTCTTCCTCGAGGTGCGCGACGACAACGCCCCGGCGCAGACGCTGTACGCGTCCGAGGGCTTCGTCGAGATAGGCCGCAGGCCCGGCTACTACCAGCCCGACAACGTGGATGCGGTGATCATGCGCCTCGACCTGTGGTCGTGGGCGCGCAGGTCGGCGGATGCGGCAGGGGAGACGAGCGCATGACCGGCCCCCTGGTGCTCGGGATCGAGACGAGCTGCGACGAGACCGGCATCGGGATCGTGCGCGGGCGGACGCTGCTGTCGAACACGATCGCCTCGAGCATGGACGAGCACGCGCGCTACGGCGGGGTCGTGCCGGAGGTCGCCGCGCGCGCGCACCTCGAAGCCCTGCAGCCGTCGATCGAGCGCGCGCTCGCCGAGGCGCAGGTGACGCTCGACGAGCTCGATGCGATCGCCGTGACGAGCGGCCCCGGCCTCGCCGGAGCGCTGATGGTGGGCGTCGGGGCGGCGAAGGGTCTCGCCGTGAGCCTCGGCAAGCCGCTGTACGCGGTGAACCACCTGGTCGGGCATATCGCCGCCGACATCCTCACCTCGGACGATCGCGCCACGGCGCCGCTCGAGTACCCGACCATCGCGCTGCTCGTCTCGGGCGGGCACACCTCGCTCCTGCACGTGCGCGACCTGACGACCGACGTCGAACTGCTCGGCGAGACCGTCGACGACGCGGCAGGGGAGGCCTTCGACAAGGTCGCCCGACTGCTGGGCCTGCCGTACCCGGGCGGACCGCAGATCGACAGGGCCGCGGCCGACGGCGATCCGAAGGCGATCCGCTTCCCGCGGGGGCTGTCGAAGGCATCCGACATGGCGAAGCACCGGTACGACTTCTCGTTCTCGGGTCTGAAGACCGCGGTCGCGCGCTGGGTCGAGCGCGCCGAGGCGGCCGGTGAAGAGGTCCCGGTGGCCGATGTGGCCGCGAGCTTCCGTGAGGCCGTGATCGACGTGCTCGTCACCAAGGCGCTCGCCGCCTGCGAAGACCGCGGCGTGCCCCGCCTGCTGCTCGGCGGCGGCGTGATCGCCAACAGGCGCCTGCGCGAGGTGGCCCTCGAGCGGGCGGCCGCGGCCGGTGTCGCCGTGCGCATCCCGCCGTTGTCGCTGTGCACCGACAACGGCGCGATGATCGCCGGCCTCGCGGCCGAGCTGATCGCCAGCGGACGCAGCGCGTCGACCCTCGGGTTCGGCGCCGATTCGACGCTGCCGGTGACCGAGATCCAGGTGAGCCCGGCATGAGCGACCCGCGTATCGAGCAGCCCACTCCCGAGGTCGAGAAGCCAGGCGGCGGTGCGGCGCTGCCCGGTGCGGCGAGGGGCTACGGCAAGCTGCCCACCGGGCCCGTGCCGGTCGGGCAGGTCGCCGCACATCCGGATGCGGATGAGCAGCCGGTCATGGAATGGGCACCCACCACGAGCGATCAGCCCGTCGACGATGCACGGCTCGCGCCGTGGGCGCTGGTCGCCGCGATCGTCGCACTCGCGACATCGATGTTCGTCGGCTGGGGGATCCCTGTCGCGATCATCGCCGTCATCGCGGCGATCATGTCACTGCGACGGCCGATCGAGAATCGCGGTGTCGCGGTGTGGGCGCTGGTGCTCGGATTGTGTGCCACGCTGTTCAGCGCAGGGTGGCTGCTGTGGGCCGCGATGCAGCTCGAGAGTCTGGGGTGACGCATGCTGGACGAGGCGAAGAGCTCACGACGACGTGAGCTGCAGCGCCGGGCGTATGCCGCCGGTGGGGGAATCACCGAAGCGGAGCACGCCGAACTGCGGGAGCTGGACGCCCTGGCTGCGACCCCTTCGGCGTCCGGAACCCCGGCGGCCCCTGCGACCGCTGCCCCCGCGGCCGCCGAACCGGCTCCTGAGCGCCGGGCGGAACGACCGGATGAAGGACATGCCCCGGCGGAACGGGCTGCCGGCTCTGAACCCTCGCCGTCCCACCTGATCCGCTCAGCAGCCGACGAGGGGCCGGCGCGCGAGGGAAACCAGCGCGAGGCGGTGAGCGAGTCTGCCGACGAGGGCGCGGCGCCGGGACGGCGCAGGCCCGGCATCCCGATCCTCGTCCTGTCGACGCTGGTGGCCTTGCTGATCGGCTTCGGCGGGGGGTGGCTGCTGCTCAACCGGTCCGACGCCCCGGCGATGAACGCCGCGCAGGCGAGCGCGCTGGCTGAGATCGAGAAGATCGGCCGGTTCGATGCCGGCTCGATCGTCTATCTCGGTGAGAAATACGATGCATCGGTGTGGCGAGCGACCAGCGAAGACGGCGCGAAGACCTGCCTGGCCATCAGCGTCGCCGATCAGAATCGGTTCGAGTGCATGACGCCGCCGGAGCCTGACGGCGAGACGCCGTTCGCCCAGCCGATCGGCGTCTCGATCGATCACGCCGAGGGCGAGCACCACTGGTCATACTGGGCGACGCTCATCGATGACATCGCCGGGCGCGAGACGCTGCTCATCCAGCGTCATGACATGTCTGCCGGCATGGACTGGACATCGCAGTTCACCGCGGAGGAGCGGGTGCAGATCGAGAAGATCGCGGCGCAGGGCGTCGACCCGCGGTACATGCAGATCGTCGGATACGACGGAGAGGTGCCGGTGTTCATCTCGCAGGCGATGAAGACGTGCGTCTACGTCGTCGATCCCGAGGGCGGTGAGGTCATCGAGTCGTGCGAGCCCACAGCTGAGGGCGTCTTCGTCCTCGCACTCCGCGGCACGGCGTACGAGGTGCGCGAGACGCAGTCGCGGGGGCCGGTGCTCACCGTCGTGCGGAACGGCGGATGATGCCATGGCGGATGCGCGCAGCGAGGCCAGACGCCGGGAGCTGCAGCGGCGCGCCTTCGCGCCGGGTGGCGGACTGACCGATGCCGAGGCCGCAGAGCTGCGTGAGCTGAGTGCTCGGGTGGTGGCACCGGCACCCCAGACGGTGCCGATGGCCGAGGAGTCCGATTCCGACGCGGTCGTCCCGGACTCCGAGCGCGCAGACACCGGGTCGGATCAGCGGCCTGGGCCTGAGCACGACCCGGTACCCCCGCCGGGGCGTTCGCCTCGCGAGATGCCCGACCGCGCGCGCCGCATGCCGGGCATCCCGATCCTCATCCTCTCGGCGCTCGTCGCCGTGCTGCTGGGAGTGGGCGTCGGCTGGCTGGCTTTCGGCCGCGGCGACGGCACCCGCCCGATGACCGACGCACAGCGCAGGACGCTGGTGCAGCTCGACGCGTCAGACGAATTCGACCCGGGCTCGGTCGTTCTCACGGGGTCGAAGCACGGCGTCGAGGCCTGGTATGCGACCAAGACCGCCGATGACAGCGAGTGCCTCGTGCTCGTCGCGGCCCACGGGGCCGACCCCGCCGTGGAATCTGACGACGCCGCGGACGTCGAGGACCGGCAGACCGTCTGCCAGAAGATGAGCGGGGCCGATGCATACGGCCTGCAGGCGAACGTCGAGCTGACGATCGACGGGGAGCGCTCGGTGATCTGGGCGGTGCTGCTGGAGGACATCGACGGAGAACGGGTCACGATCATCCAGCGTGAGGTGCTCACCGACGACGGCACCTACGACTGGCGGGAGCAGTACTCAGGACGCGAGCTCGAGATCGCCGAATTCCTCGACAGGTCCGGTTACGACGGGAACGCCCTGCAGCTCATCGGGTGGGACGACGACACCCCCATCTGGATGACGTTCGACGGCACGCAGTTCTGCCTGCTGGTCGCCGAGCCGAACGCGCTGACAGCCGAGGGCTGCGCGGAGTTCGACTCATCGAACGGCGGGCGACTGGAGGTGGGCACCGATCGCGGCATCTACCAGCTGAACCTCACGCAGAACGTCGATCCGCGACTGACGATCATCCGCACGCCGGACTCGATCGTCTGCGACGTCGACTCCGGATACTGCGGGGTCGACGACAAGACCGGCGAGACCGGCGGCTGATCAGACGCGGTCGGCGAGGATCGCCACCCGACCGCCCGGCGTGCGGGTGAGGATCAGCGTCGCCGCCGCGGAACCCTTGAGGGTGAGCTTCCTGCGGAACGTCGCAGGATCGATGTCCATGCCGCGCTTCTTGATCTCCAGACGGCCGATGTCGGCTCTGCGCAGCGCCTGATTGATCGTCTTGACGTGCGCGGGCATGGTCTCGCGAACGCGGAACGACTGCACGAACGGCGATGTCAGAGCCGCATCGCCCGTGAGGTACGCGATCTGCTCGTCGACCATCCCGGCCTCGAGCGAGCGGGCGACCTCGCCGATGAGACGTGCGCGGATGACCGCGCCGTCTGGTTCGTGCAGGAACGCGCCGAGCTCACGCACCGGCTCGTCGTCTGCGTCCGCCGCGGCCGTGATCTCGTGCGTCTCGCCACCCTGCGTCACCAGAGCCGAGCGCCGGATGCCTGGGCGGGCCAGCTCGCCGCTCCACAGCACGAGCTCGACCACGCTCCCGTCGGCGCTCACCCACTGCGCCTCGACGTCATCGGGGATGAGGTCGCGGTCGAGTCCTGGTCCCAGCTTGATGCCGGTCGGATGCCGGCGCGCCACCTCGAAGCACCAGTCGAGCGACGGTGACCAGTCCGCAGGCGAGGTGCGGGTCGTCTCGCTGTGGCCCGCGGTGCGGCGGGCGGGGTCCAGCCAGATGGCGCCGTCGGGCGGCACAGAGGCCTCGGCGGTTCCCTGGCGCACAGACGCGTCGGGGAAGGGCGCCAGGTTGTAGGCGGCGATCGCCGAGGTCACCTGATCGGCATCCACCGCTTCGACGGCGAGCCCCGCGCCGGCGAAGGCGAGGCTGTCGCCGCCGATGCCGCAGCCGAGGTCCGCGACGCGCGTGATGCCCGCGCGGCGCAGCCGCACAGCGTGCAGGGTGGCGACGTTCAGTCGCGTGGCCTGCTCGAGACCGGCCCGGGTGAACAGCATCCGCTCGGCGAACTCGCCGAACTTCGCCCGTGCCTTCACGCGCAGACGCGCTTGCCCGACGACAGCCGAGACGAGATCAGGGGAGTGCCCGGCTGCGCGCAGTCGCGACACCGAGCGCGCGACGTCGGCAGACGATTCGACCGCACCCACCTCATCGAGCAGCGCGAGACCATCGCGCGTGAGCAGTGCGGTCAGCTCAGACATCTCCACAGGAAGAGCCTACGGTCCGTGATCGGGCTGGCACTCGCATTGCATGAGTGCCAACCGTCGGCATACACTGGAGTTAGCACCCTCACCTCGAGAGTGCTAACAGTCTTCTGATCTCAAGCACGAAAGAAGAGGTACACCGTGTCGGTTTCCATCAAGCCGCTCGAGGACCGCATCGTCATCCAGCAGGTCGAGGCAGAGCAGACCACCGCAAGCGGTCTGGTCATCCCCGACACCGCGAAGGAGAAGCCCCAGGAGGGCCAGGTCGTGGCAGTGGGCCCCGGCCGCATCGACGACAACGGCAACCGCGTTCCGCTCGACGTCGCCGTGGGCGACCGCGTGCTCTACAGCAAGTACGGCGGCACCGAGGTGAAGTTCGGCGCTGACGAGTACCTGGTGCTCTCGGCTCGCGACGTGCTCGCCGTCGTCGTCCGCTGACGCAGGTCGACAACAGCTCCCAGAGGGCCCGGA
>Ga0308158_10004524_pt1 | contig 11730 bp, 8 predicted proteins | sample PhyBR2_FD_201038 | JGI IMG/M metagenome (GOLD analysis project Ga0308158, IMG submission 201038) | Phyllosphere microbial communities from UC Gill Tract Community Farm, Albany, California, United States - DLSLB.R2 | ecosystem: Host-associated > Plants > Phyllosphere > Unclassified | place: USA...
TGGGTTCCGTTGTCGGTTCCGTGGTGGGTTCCGTTGTCGGTTCCGTGGTGGGTTCCGTGGTGGGTTCCGTTGTCGGTTCCGTCGTCGGTTCCTCCGTCGGAGTGCCCGTCGGAGTCGGCGACGGCGACAGGGATCCGATGCTCACCGTGGCCGTGTTCGACGCGGTTGTCCCGTTGGAGGAGGACACCGTGAACACCGCCGTCGCGATCGCATCCGCCACGCCAGCGGACGGGGTGAACACGACGATCCGTGAGCGCACGTCGGGCCCACCGGCCTGGGCGACGAGCGCGAGCAGTCGTGCGAACGGCCCCGGTTCGTCGGCATCGGCGAGGTCCCAGCGGCCGAGCGCAGGATCATCCGGCTGGATCGTCACCGTCGCGGTGGCGGGTGCACCGCCGGTGAGCGTGCCGGCGGAGTAGGTCAGGACGACCTCGACCGCGCGACCCGGTTCGGTGTCAGCCGCGCTCGCGCTGGCGGTGGCCGGCGTCGCGGGCGAGGTCACCGTGACCGTGAGGGCCGCTTCGGCGGTCGTACCGTTACTGGAGGTCACGAGGTAGGTCGCCGTGACGGTGGAGTCCGTGATCGCTGCCGCGGGGGTGAACGTGATGTCGGAGCCCGACACCGTCCACGTCCCCGCCGCGGGATCGGCGGGCGTCACCGTGAGCTCCGCCGTGGCGGGCAGCCCGCCCAGCTCGGTTCCGGCCGAGAACACCGGCGAGAGCGTGACCGCTGCGCCCGCATCGGTGGACACCTGTGCGTTCTCCGCGGTGGCGGCGACCGCCGCCGCGGGCGCCCCGAGGCGGAACGATGCCACCACCGCGCGGTGATTGCTCGTCCAGGCGTTGCCGATCACGTTCGTCTGGGAGGGCCACCCCGCCACGACGGTGTTGGCACCGTCGAGCGTCAGAGGTGCGCCGGCGAAGTGCACGTAGTCGATGCGATCCTGCGGCTGGGGAGAGCCGTTCGGCCGGGTGCCGATGATCGGCGACCAGGTGTCGCCGCGCTCGGCCACGTCGGGGTGTGCAACGCGGAACGCGTCGCTCAGCCCGGCCGCGGCGAAGGCCGCGGGCACCGGCCAGTCCACGCCGTCCGTGACGCAGTGCGTGTCCGCGGTGGCAGCCGTCCAGTCCGCGCCGGAGGGAGACTGCAGATCGCCCAGCACGATCACCGCGGTGCGTCCCGCGACGGCGATGTCCTTCTGCAGGGAGCGCGACACGGCCTCGGCCTGGGCGAAGCGGAGCGTGGCGCGCTCGGCGGCGACGAGGGTCGCGGGATCGGCCGGTGCGGCGTCACACGCCGCGTCGGGGCCGTAGCCGCCGGCGTCCAGCGCCACGCTCCACACGCGGACATCCTGTCCGAGCACGTCGGCCGTGGCGCCGAAGGCGGGGGCATCCGCGTCAGCCGCCACGCGTGCGGTGAGCGGGTAGGGGGAGAGGATGCCCGTGTCGCCCGGGCCCTCGAGGGCGTGCCATCCCAGAGCGGCGGCCAGCTGTGTCGCACCGGAGCCGCCATCATGCTGCACGCCGATCACATCGAAGCCGTTCTCGGCGATGACCGCGAGGTTCTTCAGACGCGCGTCGTCCACGTGTGATCCGCCGTCCCACAGACTCCAGGTGACAGCATCCAGCGCCAGGGGAGCGCCTGCCTCGACACCCGGAACCTCCACGCTGATCTGCGCGGCGGTGGTGCCATCGGTGGCCGACACCAGGATCCACCCGGGCACGTCGACCGCCGTCGCCGGTACCGTGCCCGTCACGGTTCCGTCCGCGCTCACGCTCAGCCAGTCATCTCCGTCTGCCTTCGTGAACGTCGGCGTCCCTCCGTTCCACAGACCCGCGACGGACTGCGAGACGGGTCCACCGACGCGCCCGGTCGGGGCGCGCATCACGCCCGAGACGAAGCCCTTCGCAAGCGTCGAACCGTCGGTCGTGGCGGGGCGTGCCGCCCAGACCGCGTAGAGGGTGACGACGGCGTCGGGTGTGACGGCGAGATCGGCGACGCTCTCGGCATCGGTGTACACGATGGGGCCGGTGGGCGTGGCCGCCCATCCCTGGAACAGGAAGCCGTTGCGACGGAAGCCGTTCTTGTTCAAGGTGGCCGTCTGTCCGCCCACCAGCTGCTGCGAGGGCGTTGCGCCGCCGGTCGCACCGTTACCGTCGAAGGCGATGGTGTACTGCAGCGGCTTCTGTGCGGCGTAGTCGGCCGCCACCTGGGAGGCGGGGACGACATCGTTGTAGAAGGTCAGGGTGTCGATGAGCGCGTTCGTGTACCCGTCGGCGGAGTCGGTCTCGCTGCCGCTGAAACCGCCGATGTTGAACGCCAGCCCGCTGGCGAACCGGCTGTTCGCGGTGACGTATCCCGCGGCCGAGGTCGCCGTGAGCGCGCCGTCGGTGTAGATCTTCACCTGGTTCGCCGTACGGTCCACCGTGACGGCGACGTGGTGCCAGGTGCCCGTGAGGTTGGGCGTGGCACCGTTCATGTACTCTTTCGTCCCGCCCGGGGTCTGCCCCCAGCAGGCCTGCAGCACGCCCGGCGTGGTCTGGTTGTAGAGCGTGATGCCGGCGTTGTTGCACGAGACGAAATTCTGGTTGCTCATCAGCGTGCCGTAGGAGGTGCGGTTCTGCAGCTTCATCCAGAACACGTACGAGAAGCTCGCCGACGCGTCGGTCTTGCCCGCTGCGAGCGGCAGCTTGACGTAGTTCTTGCCGGACGAGACCGCCACAGCCTTGCCGCTCACGCCCGACGCGTATGCGGGGGTGCCGACCCAGCCGGCGTTCAGCCCGTTGCCGGAGACGTCCGTCACGCTCGCGCCCTGGTCATCGTCGAAGGTGTAGCTGGCCACGGGGGCCACGGTCGCTGCGGCGTGAGCGGGCGTCGCCGCCGGAGCGATCACCGCGACCGCAGTGGCGATCGCCATCGCCACCAGTGCGCTGAGCACCCGGCGCCGGGCGCCGAGGGGTGTCACATTCATGCTGTCTCTCTCTGTTCCGTCTCAGAAGCCGAGCTGGGCGACGCGGCCGGCGTAGCGGTGCACCCAGCCGGTGCTGGTGTCAGCGGTGATGACGACGTCGTAGTAACCGTTGTCGGTGGGCCAGATGATCTCGGCGCTCTCGCCGGCCTTGACCCACACGCGTCGCGCCTCGCCGGCGAAGTCGTTCGGCACCACGTTGTAGTGCACCGGCTGGCGGCCGTCGTTGTGCAGCTGCACCGTGACCGTGGGCTCAGACCCGGCGACGAGGGCGACGTCCACGCGGGGGATGCCGGCGTTGTTCTGGCCCGCCGGGATGACGGTGCCCGCGTGGGAGCGGACGAATCCGTCCGGTCCGTACACCGAGAACGCGTAGCGGCCCTCGGTCGCCGTGGCGTCCCAGGTGTGCGTGCGCGGGCTCGCCGCGGAGACGGTGTACGGGGTGTTGCTGAACGGGAGGTGACGATCGGGGAAGGCCTGCAGACTCACGGCCTTCCCCTCGGGTCCGCCCGTGAGGCTCAGAGTCGCCGTGACCGTTCCGGCGGCACGGTCCTCGGTGAAGGTTCCATGCGGGTGGTACGAGAGCGGGCGTGCTCGCAGCGTGCCGCCGTCCCACTTATCCGCCTCGGGAACCTGCGTGCTGATGGTTCCGCCGGCGCGGGCGATCTGTACGAGTGCGTCGCTGTCCGGCAGCGAAGGGACATCGAAGATCGGGTTCTGGAAGTCCATGGCGCTCGTCAGGTCGCCGCTGATCGCCCGGCGCCAGTCGGTGATGGTGGTGGACACCGCGGGGGTTCCGATCGCGGCCGTCCAGGTCTCGAGGAACCGGATGATCGAGGTGTGATCGAAGGTCTCGGTTCCCACCCAGCCGCCGCGCGTCCAAGGGGAGACGAGGATGGTGGGAATGCGGGCGCCGTAGCCGAGCGGCGTGGAGCCGGAGTACTCGCCCTCGGTGCCCGGCTCGGCGAACGGCGGGAGCACGTGATCGAAGTAGCCGTCGTTCTCATCGAAGGTCATGATCAGCAGCGTGCTGTTCCAGATCTCCTCGTTGCTCTGCAGCGTGGAGATGACCCGGTCGCAGAAGTGCGCGCCGTGCTCGGGGTTGGCGGACGGGTGCTCCGACCAGCTGTACGGGGCCACCACCCAGCTCACCTGCGGGAGGGGGAACTCGGCTCCGGGCCGGCACGCGGCGATGAAATCGCGCAGCACGCCGTTGAGGTTGGTGTCGCTGTCGTTGTTGGGCACGCCCGTGCTCTTGTAGGGAGCCGACCCTGCGCGCCACACCAGTCCCGTTCCCGGTGCGTTCTTCACGGGGTCGTTGCGATTGGCGATGTCGGTGGCCGTCGACCCCGACGTCGTGAACGACGCGAATCCGCGGATGGGGTTGTCGGTGTAGTCGCCGACCCAGCTCGAGCCGTTGTTGGTGTTGTCCACGTAGATCCGCCAGGAGACGCCGGCGTCCTGGAGGGCCTCGGGGTAGGTCTGCCATGCTCGCGTGCCGTTGGATTCGCCGCCGTTTCCCGTGCTGCCGCCCGAGGTGCCGGTCCAGGCGTAGAGCCGGTTGGGCGTGGTGGGACCCATCACCGAGCAGTGCCAGTTGTCGCAGATCGTGTAGGCGCTGGCCAGCGAGTACTGCCAGGGCAGCTCCTCGCCGCTCAGGTAGTTCATCGTGCTCGCGCCCTTGGCACCGATCCAGTTGTCGTACCGCCCGCCGGCCCAGGCGCCCGTGCCACCGGAGTATGAGTGGTCGAGGCCGGTGGTGGAGCCGGCCACCGTGGTGACCCGGTTTGGCCGCACGAAGGAGGTGCCGGAGGGCTGGGAGAACACGTCTGTGCCGTTCTGGAAGCGCAGCGCCTGCTTGTCGTTGTGGCCGCGAACGCCCGGGAGAGCGCCGTAGTAGTGATCGAACGACCGGTTCTCCTGCATCAGCACGACGACGTGCTTGATGTCCGTGATGTCACCGGCGAAACCGTCAGGGAGCACCGCGCGGACGCGAGATGCCGCCGCGGGGCCGGCGGGCACGGTGGCTGCCTGCGCGGCGGACGCCGGCGTGCCCGACGTCGCGACACCGGCGACGCCGGCCGCCGCAGCGGCGCCCATGAGGCCGAGCGCCTTCAGCATGCCGCGACGAGAGAGCCCGGAGCGCAGGATCTGGTCGGGAACGGTCTTCGCGCGCTCGTAGGGGTCGGGGGTGAAGGGGGTGGGCTCGCTGGACATCCGAACTCCTGAATCGGGGCGTGAGGGGTACCTCACGACACCAGCAACCGAAATCGAACGTCGGGTGAACACCGGTCATCATCCGCATGGCGCGTGCGCAGTCCGCTCGCCGAGTGCGCACACTGGGCTGCCCTCGGGGGGAGGGCGGGTCAGATCGCGCTACGGATCGGAGCCCCGGCATCGATCTCGAACGCGATCACGCCGGCGCGGTAGCGATCCACGCCGATCTCCACCAGCCGTCCATCGGCGGTGACCGTGGTCCGAGACACCTGCAACAGCGGACTGGAGCGGCGGACGCCGAGCAGGGCGGCCTCGTCCGTCGATGCCGCGGACACCTCGATGCGATGATTCGTGGCGGCGACGACGATGCCCGCATCGGCGAGCGCCTGGGTGGTGGAGACCACGTCGTCGGCGAAATCGGCGACGACGGGGGTGAGCCAGGGGGCCCAGGTGGATCGTTCGACCATGACGGGGCGCTCGTCCAGGGTGCGCACCCGGACGAAGCGTTCCAGTGGCTCACCCAGGCGGATCCCGAACCGCTGCGCCTCGCGCGCGGTGGCTGCGCCCGTTTCCCGGGCGGCGATCCGGCCGCCGGGCACACGACCGCCGGCGAGCGCCCACTCCGCGAACGACTGCATGCGGGCGAATCCCTGTGTGCGCCGGGCGTCGAGCACGATCCAGCCGTCGCGAGGCCGGGCCTCGACGAGAGATAGCCGCGCCAGGCGCGCCAGCGCGCCCCGGATGACGCTGCGCGTCGCGCCGTATTGGCCTCCGAGTGCCGCCTCGCTCGGCAATCGCTCGCCCATCGGGAACTCTCCCGCCACGATGCGCCGCCGGAGGTCCGCGCTAATGCGCGCCGTCTGCGTCGGCGCTTCGCCGTCGCGTCGGGTGCTCGCGCCCTCCTGAGATGCCACGCTCGGATGCTACCGGTCTCATCGCCGCCCCGACGACCGGTGGGGCGCGGCAGCGGCGGGCCGTGTGCGGGGGCCATCCGGGACCGGGCGATAGGCTCGAGCAGTGATGACCCCCGACGCCGCCCCGCGCTCCGCGCGATCGATCATCCTGTACCTCGTGATCGGCCTGGCGGCGGGATTGCTATCGGGCCTGTTCGGGGTGGGCGGTGGCACGGTGATCGTCCCCATGCTCGTGATGCTCCTCGCCTTCGACCAGCGCATCGCCGCAGGCACCTCGCTCGCCGCCATCGTTCCCACTGCCACCGTCGGGGTGATCTCCTACGCGGTCGGCGGAAACGTCGCCTGGATCCCCGCGCTCATCCTCGCCGCCGGATCGGTCGTGGGCGCGCAGATCGGCACCGCCCTGCTGCCGCGAATCTCCCAGACCGCCTTGCGCTGGGGCTTCGTCGCCTTCGTGGTGCTCGTGATCATCAGCCTGTTCTTCGTGGTGCCCTCGCGCGATGCGGAACTCCACGTCACCTGGCTCACAGGGCCGGGACTCGTGCTCCTGGGCCTCGTCACCGGCGTCCTTGCGGGCCTGCTGGGCGTCGGCGGTGGTGTCGTCGTGGTACCGCTGCTGATGCTGTTGTTCGGCGCCAGCGATCTCATCGCCAAGGGCACCTCACTGCTGATGATGATCCCGACCGCGCTCTCCGGAACGATCGGCAATGTCCGGCGCGGGAACGTCGACCTGCTCGGCGGCGTGCTGATCGGCCTCGCCGCCTGCTGCACGACGGCGGTGGGCGCCTTCTTCGCGACTCACATCGACCCCTGGCTGGGGAACATCCTGTTCGCGGTGTTCATGGTCTACATCGGCGCGCAGATGGCCATCAAGGCGATCCGCGGCCGGAACAAGGACTGACGCCGGGTCTGGTCCACGGACTCATCACGCGACCACTGACGTATCACGGGAGCACACCGATACCATGACCGCAACCGCTGACACCATCACCCGCGTGGACGCCGTGATCTTCGACTGCGACGGTGTGATCGCCGACTCCGAGGGCCTCACCAATGAGGTCCTGCGCCAGATGCTGGCTGAGCTCGGCTGGCAGATGACACGCGAAGAATGCCTGGCCGAGTTCGCCGGGCACGCGCTCATCGACCGCGCCGACGTGATCGAGCGGCGCACGGGCGTGCGCATCGACCAGGACTGGATCGTCCGGTTCCGGGCCGGACGAGATGATGCGCTGCGCGCGCACCTGCAGCCCATTTCCGGTGCGGCCGAGGCGGTGCGTGGCGCGGCCGCGCGCTTTCCGCGGGGGATCGCGCTCGCCAGCGGCGCCGATCGGGCGAAGATCGAGATGCAGCTGGACATGCTGGGACTCGCGGACGCGTTCGGCGCTCAGGTGTTCTCGGGGCTCGAGTACCCGCGGACCAAGCCCGCCCCCGACGTCTATCTCGCGGCGATGGCCGCACTGGGCGTGATGCCCGAACGCACCGTCGTCGTCGAAGACACGGTAGCCGGGGTCACCGCGGGCGTCGCGGCGGGGGCCCGGGTCTGGGGCTACGCCCCGGGCGATGCCACCCACACGCCGCCCGAGCGCCTGCTCGGGGCCGGGGCTGAGGTCATCATCACCGATATGGCCGACCTCGTTGCATCGATCCTCGACCACGCCTGAGCTGTTTTCCCCGGCCCGCGCGAAGGGTGCGGGAATGCGGGTCGGTAGGATGGCGGGGTGAGTGTGAATCCGGATCTGGTCGGGCGTGTGTTCCCGCCGACCGCCCCCTACCTCGTCGGCCGTGAGAAGGTGCGCGAGTTCGCACGCGCCACGTTCGCCACCGCAGCGCAGCACGTCGACCCCGAGGCCGCACGTGCGCTGGGTTATGCCGATGTCGTCGCGCCGCCGACGTTCGCCATGGTCATCCAGGACCGCACCATGCAGCAGCTGCTCCAGCTGGAGGACTCCGGTATCGAGCTGCACCGCCTCGTTCACGCCGAACAGCGCTTCAGCTACTCGCGCCCGATCGTCGCCGGCGACGAGCTGGTGGCACAGCTGGCCGTCACCGGCATCCGTACACTCGGCGGCAACGCCATGGTCACCAGCGAAGCCACCATCACTGACGCGGGGGGCGCGCATGTCGTCACCGCGACGTCGGTGCTGCTGGTGGGAGGAGGAGCCGAATGACCGCGTTCGAGAAGGGCGACGTCATCGCTCAGCGCAGCGTGCACCTCACTCGCGACAGTCTGGTGAAGTACGCCGGGGCATCCGGCGACTTCAACCCGATCCACTACCGCGACGACATCGCCGCTGAGGTGGGTCTTCCCGGTGTGCTCGCCCACGGCATGCTCACGATGGGCGTCGGTGTGAACACCGTGGCCGAGGCAATCGGCGACACCGGTCGCATCACCGACTACGGGGTGCGGTTCACCCGGCCCGTCGTCGTTGATGCCGCCGATGGCGCGCAGCTCGACATCACCGCCGTCGTCGGTGCAGTGCTGGAGGGCGCCGTGCGCATCGACCTCACGGTCAAGCACGGCGAGACCACCGTGCTCGGCAAGGCGCAGCTCACGGTCCGCACGGACGCGTGAGCATGGCGGAGGTCACCCCCATCCCGCTCAGCGAGCTCACCACCCTGCGTTCCGGCGGCGTTCCTGCACGGATGATCGACGCTCACACGCGCGAGGAGCTCATCGACGCGCTGCGCGACACCTGGGCTTCGGGTGAGCCGTGGCTGGTGCTGGGCGGCGGCTCGAACCTGTTCGCGGGAGACGGTGAGCTCGAGCACACCGTGATCCGCGTCCGCACCACCGGCATCGAGCGGTTGGACGACCCGGCCGACGGCATCGCACGGATCCGTGTGCAGGCCGGTCATGGCTGGGACGACCTCGTCGGCTGGACCGTGGAGCACGGGCTCGCCGGAATCGAGGCGCTCTCGGGCGTCCCGGGCACCGTGGGGGCGGCTCCCGTGCAGAACATCGGAGCGTACGGTCAGGAAATCGTCCAGACCCTCGTCGGCGTGGAGCTGATCGACGAGTCCACCGGAGAGGTCTCGGACGTGCCTGCCGCGGAGCTGGGACTGGGCTTTCGGACCTCGGTGCTGAAAAGCCACTACGGCTCGGTGGCCGAGCGCGACGCCGTGATCCTGAGCGTCACGCTGGATCTCGGCATCGTCGGCGACGCCGCACTCGCCATCCCGCCCGGTCAGCTGCGCACGGCCCTGGGACTCGCCGAGAACGAGTCGATGACGCTGGCGGAGGTTCGCCGTGCCATCGTGTCGATCCGGGCGCGTAAGGGCATGGTGCTCGACCCGGCCGACCCCGACACCAACAGTGCCGGATCCTTCTTCCAGAACGCCATCGTCCCGGAGGACTTCGCCCGGACGCTGCCCTCAGACTGCCCGCGCTGGCCCGTGGCCGCCGACAGCGGCACGGCAACAGCCACGGCCATTCCGCTGGCGGCATATGACGGAACGGTGCCGCCGATCGTCGCTGCAACTCAGGACGTGAAGGTGAGCGCGGGCTGGCTCATCGAGCACGCCGGCGTCGCGAAGGGCTTCCGGCTTCCGGGTTCTCGGGCAGGTCTGTCCACCAAGCACACGCTCGCTCTCACCAACCGCGGCGGCGCCTCCGCCGAGGAGATCGCGGAGCTGGCGCGGTTCGTCCGCGCCCGCGTGCAGTCTGAGTTCGGTCTTACGCTGCAGCCCGAGCCGATCCTCGTGGGCGTGGAGCTCTAGCTCTCATACGGATCATCCGGCGCGACGACGGCGCAGCATCGTGCGGCCGTCCTCGCAATGCACCGGGTGAGCGTTATCAGCGGCGGGGGATCGGCGCGTCATCCCCGCCGGGTGGCCCCGACGATCGCCGCGATGAGATCGGCCTGCGGCACGTCGGCGCTGAAGCTGCCGTTGTTTCGGCCGTGACGCAGCACCTCGACACGGTCGGAGATCGCCTGCACATCGGCAAGGTTGTGGCTGATGAACACCACGCCGAGACCGAGCTCGCGCAGCCGTTCGATGTGCGTCAGAACTTCGGCGGTCTGCGCCACGCTCAGGGAGGCCGTCGGCTCGTCCAGGATGACCAGCCGCGGCTGACCGATGAGCGTGCGGGCGATGGCCACGGCCTGGCGCTGCCCGCCGGAGAGCTCACGCAGGGGGCTGCGGATGGAGGGGATGTGGGCGGCGAGATCGTTGAGGGCGGCACGGGTGGCCACCTCCATCTCGCCCTGCTGCATCCAGCCGCCGCTGCCGCGCAGCTCCCGCCCCAGAAAGACGTTCGCCGTGACGTCGAGGTTCTCGCAGATCGCGAGGTCCTGGAACACGGTGGCGATGCCGAGGGCGTGCGCGTCGGAGGGGGAGGAGATCTCGCGAACCTCACCGTCCACCCTGATCTCACCCGCGGTGGGGGTGAGTGCGCCGGCGATGATCTTCGCCAGCGTGGACTTGCCCGCCGCGTTGTCGCCGACGAGGCCGACGACCTCTCGGGCGTGGACGGTGAAGTCGACGTCCTTCAGCGCCTCGACCGCCCCGAACTGCTTGGTGACGGCGCGCATGCTCAGCAGGGGCGGTGCCGGCTGCGCTGCCGGCATCGAGACGGGGAGACTCATGCTCGCTCCTCGAGAAGGGACGTGGAATCCGTGGACTGCAACACCATGATGGTGGCACCGATCAGCTCGGCGTCAGTGCCGAAGGCGGAGGGAACCGGATCCTGGAATGAATGCAGACCCGCGGGTGTGTGCGCACGCAGCGCGTTGGTGAAGGGGACCATGAAGATCGGTCCCGCCTCCGTGAGCTCCCCGCCGACGCTGACGATCGCGGGGGAGATGGCGCGACCGAGACCGGCCACCACCGTGCCGATGGCGGAGGCGGCGTCGGCGATCACGCGCGCACATCCGGGGTCGCCCGCCGCGGCTTGAACGATGACATCCCGGAAGCTCAGCTGCCCGTAGGTGGCGCGCAGCGGCTCGAGGATGGCGTCGGCGCCGGCCACGGTGTCCAGGCAGCCGCGCTGGCCGCAGCGGCAGATCGCTCCGGCCGGGTCCACCTGCACGTGTCCGATCTCACCCGCTGTGCCGTCATGGCCGCGATGCATGCGGCGATTGATCATGATTCCGGCGCTGGTGGAGTGCGACGCCCGCACGAACACGCTCTCTGCGACGTCGCGCGCCGCGCCGCGAACCGATTCGGCGAGCGCCGCGAGATTCGCGTCCTTCTCGACGAACACCGGGCAGGCGAGGCGGCGGCTCATCACCTCGGCGAGTGGTTCTCCCTCCCACCGCCGCATGATGCCGCGCAGCGCGACATGACCGGTGGCGGGATCGACCGGAACGGGGACGGCGATGCAGACGCCGATGAGATCCTCGGCCTCCGCGGCGATCATTCCCAGCATGTCCACGATCAGCAGCGCGATGCGGTCGAGCACGGTGTCTTCCGCGTGATCGGCCGCGAGCGGCATGGATCGTTCGGCCAGCGAGGTCTGGTTTACGTCGCTGAGTCGCACCCGCATCGATCGGGTGCCCACATGGACGGCGCCGACCACGCCGGTGCGACGGGCGATGGTGACCAGCTGGGCCCGGCGGCCGCTGCGCGAGGTGGGGTGGGTCTCCACCATCCCCGACAGCGAGAGGTCCTTCACGATGGCCGACACTGTGG
>Ga0308158_10004528_pt1 | contig 11723 bp, 9 predicted proteins | sample PhyBR2_FD_201038 | JGI IMG/M metagenome (GOLD analysis project Ga0308158, IMG submission 201038) | Phyllosphere microbial communities from UC Gill Tract Community Farm, Albany, California, United States - DLSLB.R2 | ecosystem: Host-associated > Plants > Phyllosphere > Unclassified | place: USA...
CGTCGAATTCTTGATCTCTTCCCGGATCAGGTGTGTAGTACGGGCTTGGCTGTGCAGCGCTTGAGTCATCGGAATATCGGTGAAAAGTCAGGTTGGTACAGTGTACGCAAAACGTGTCTGGCCTTGAGAGCGGCCAGCTACGAATGGGTACATGATCCAACGAGTCTAGACATGTAGGCACTATGTAGGTTTTATGGCCGAGCTAAGCGCCTTGTAGGCCTTGCGTCGTAAGCTTTGGTAGAGCAAGCTCAGATGAGCATGCAAATTCTCCGTACGTTTGCTATACTATTCGGTTACCCTAAAGTTCCGCTTCATCAGGGAGCCGCAGCATGCAGTTTGCAAGTTGACGTACGTCATTAGCAGATTATTTATAGACAATTTCGCTAAGCTTGCTACACTAACAATATGACCTCTATTAATCGCAATCGACTTCGGAATGCCATTGTGTTTTTTGCGACACACATGGAGGCATGCGGCAAAATCAAGCTGTTCAAGTTGTTATATTTGCTAGATTTTGAACATTTCAGACAAACTGGCAAGAGTGTAACGGGAATGAACTATGAAGCTTGGAAGTTCGGTCCTGTACCAGCTGAGCTAATGCACGAGTGGAACAATCTGAAGGCGGGAAATTCTTCTGTCGTTGAGATCGTTGAAGAACCTCAGTTCAACTATGTCCGTGAGACTGTAAAAGCTCGACCAGGAGTTGAATTTGTCGATGAAGACTTTACCGCGCGCCAACTGAAAATTTTGGATACGTTGCGTGAAAAGTACTTGTCGAACATGTCTCAGAAAATGATCGACATTACTCACGAACAAAACGGTGCTTGGGACAAAGTTTGGAACAATGGTGAAGGCAATAACATGCCAATTCCTTATGAGCTTGCCATCCCAGCCGATGCACCAAACCGTCAGTTGATACTTGAGTCAGCACTAGAGGCACGCCGCATTTCTCCCGCAATGGAAGAAAGTGCTTACTAATGCCTACTGTAGGAGATGTCTGGTCACATAAAGATTTTTATGTCGATAGCGCTACGGGAGAGTTCCTGACAAAATACCTGCTTGTGCTAGCGGTCCGGCCAGATGGCGATATCGTATATCGCCTGCTCACTAGCCGTGAGTACAATCGCACGAAAGCTCCTACATGTCATCACGAGGGCGATCGCCCAGGCTTTTACCTTAGTATCCCTCAGCCAACCGGACTTCTTAACAAAGAGACGTGGCTAGACCTTCGTGAAGAAGAGGATTTTGATGCTAAAAAGTTCTCGGACTTCGCGGCCGCCAGTATTCTTCAACAAGTACACATGATCAGCATAGAACAGCTATGCCCAGCGCTAAGATGTGCTGCGTATGCACAAGATACCACTAGGTCGCAGAAGAATCATATTATGGCCGCGCGGGCGGCACTTAGTTGCCCCTAGCTAAGCGTCATTGAGTTGTGCCGGCGTGTAGAAGTCGACGTATCCTAGCGACTGCCCAGCTAAGCCTTCCATTGATCCGAACCGGCCGGATCGGCCCCTTTTCCGTCTACGCCCACACTCGAATTACCGACGTCTTGCGGCCCAAGCGGCACGCGGCACTTCGGTGTCTACGTGCGTACGCTACTCAAGCTCCTGGCCTTCCCCACCATGTACGGCTTGATTGTTACCCCCTATGCAGACACGAGAGAAGTTCCTGTCTGCTTATCGCCTAATGATGACCGAAGCGAAATATCGTGTACTGAGTCATCAATCTATAGCTTGTTATCTGGCAAGTTGGTAAATTACGCTCTCTTCATCTTAAACCGATTTTATGCCAGCCGAGTGCTGTCTCCGAAACACCTCCATGCTGCTGAACCGTGTGTCCTGTAGACAGATTGCCGAGCATCTGGGTGCCAAGCGCGGCTCGATTTACCGCTGGATTGACCGCACAGACCTTTCGGCGCAGCGCGTCGGACGGTTGTGGAAGTTCAAGGTGTCAGAAGTCGACGAGTGGGTGCGCGCGGGTTGCCGGCGAGCACAAGTATCAGGACTAAGGAGGCGATAGTGACATACAACGAAGAAGAAACTCGCTTTCATCTCATCGACCCGGTCTTGCGTCGCAAGGGTTACGACGACCCGCAGCGCATCCGGCTTGAAACCCCTGCGCCGGTGGAGCCGACCGGGCCGAAGGGGCGCCGTAGCAAGCGAGGTGGGCGAACTGATTACCTGTTGTGCGTCCAGGTTGGCGATATGCCCAAACCTCTACCAGTCGCAGTGCTGGAAGCCAAGCGAGCAGACGCCGACCCACTCAAGGGCATGGAGCAGGCTAAGAGCTACGCCGATTGCAAGCGTTTTGACGTGCAATACGTTTTCGCGAGCAACGGTCACCTTTACGGCGATTACGACAAACCTCGCGGCATCCAGACCGGCCCGCATCCGCTGGAAGATTTCCCGCCGCATCCCGATCTGTGCGCGCGTTACACGAAGGATAAGGGTATCAATCTCGCTTCAGCCGATGCCGCTTTGCTTTTCCAAGCCGATAGCCCAGCATGGTCGGCCACGCGCTATTACCAGGACGCGGCTATCCGCGCCGCCTTCGAGAAGATTATTCTTGAAAGACAGGCGGGCCACGAACCGCGCGTGCTGCTCACACTTGCTACTGGTGCGGGTAAGACTATTATTGCCACGAACCTACTCTGGCGCATGGCGCAGGCCAGCCTGCTGCCCAAGCCTGCATTGTTCCTGTGCGACCGCGACGAGCTGCGCGAACAGGCCTACGACAAGCTCCAGGCCGCTTTCGGCGGCAATGCTCGTATCGTGGAAACTAAGCGCGGCAAGAACGCCGCTGCCAATGCACGCATCCACATCGCCACCTACCAGACGCTGGGTATTGATGAGAACGGCGATGGTAGCTTCCTCTCCGATCACTACGGCGAAGATGCCTTCAGTGTCGTCATCATCGACGAATGCCACCGCTCGGCATGGGGCAAATGGTCGCAGGTGCTCACGCGCAATCCTAATGCCATCCATATCGGCCTGACCGCAACACCGCGCAAACTGAAACCACCAAAAGACGAAAAGAAATCGAAGGATGTCGAGGCCACCCTCGCTGCCGACAATGCCGTCACCGCGCATAACGTCGAGTACTTTGGCGAGCCGGTATACGAGTACACGCTGGCGCAGGCGCAGGAAGACGGGTATCTAGCCGCTTGCGAGATTGTCAAGCGCAAGGCCGACATCGATTCGCGTACTTTCACCCGCGAGGAAATCCTCAAGGCAGGCGTGAAGGACATCAAAACCGGCAGGCCGCTCACCGAAGAAGACTTGCCCAAAGCCGAATACACCGGCAAGGATTTTGACGACGAACTGTTTATCGACCTGCGCACGCCGAAGATGTGCGAAGACCTTTTCGAGCTGCTGTGCGAAAATGGCGGGCCGGAACAGAAAGTCATCATCTTCTGCACCCGAGATCTCCACGCAGACCGTGTGGCGATGCAGATGAACAATCTCTACGCCCAGTGGTGCAAAGAAAACGGCAAGCCTCGCAAGGACGACTACGCATTCAAATGTACTGGCAGCGGCGGCGCGGACAAGATCGAGATCATGCGAGGCTCGGGCGAGCGTGCCTTTATCGCATGTACAGTGGACTTGCTCGAAGCGGGTGTTGACATCGAACGCCTGAATGCTGTCGTGTTCTTCCGCTACCTGCAATCGGCCATCAAGTTCTACCAGATGGTCGGTCGCGGCACCCGCATCCACGAAGAAACCCAGAAATACAAATTCTGGCTTTACGACTACACAGGTGTTATTGGCCTGTTCGGCACGGAATTCATTACCAACCAACCCCGACCGGGCGGGGGTAGCGGCGGTGGCGGTGACGGTGGCAATGGAGGTGACAACGGTGACGATGACAGCCCGGCCGTGCCCGTCATCGGCGGGCAGAAGGTCATCGTTAACGCGCAAGGGCGCTTCATCCTGGCGAACCGCGGCGGCATCGCTACACCAGTTCCGGTGGATGAATACCGGCGCGAGGTTATTGCCCGCGTGCTGAGCGAGGCGCATAACCTTGATGACTTCCGGGCGTTGTGGATCGAGAAAAGACGGCGCGAGCAATTGATCGACCATTTGCTAGGCGACAACTACCATCCGGACACGATCCGCAATGCGGATCATATGGAGGACTTCGACTTGTTCGACTTCTTTGGCAAGTATGGCTATCACGCACGCGCGCTGACCAGACCACAACGCGGCGTGGAATACTTGAATGCCAATGCCGCGTGGTTCGCGGCTATGAACCCTAAAACAGCCATTGTGCTAAAAGGCTTGGGACATCAATTCGCGCAGGGCGGCACCGATGCCTTGGAAAAGCAAGAGCTATGGGCTGTGCCGGAAATTGCAAGAGCAGGAGGGCTGAAAGCCCTGAGCCTATTAGGCAAACCGGCACAGGTAATGCAGGACGCGAAAATGAGGTTGTTTTTAATTTAAGGTTGTTTTTAATATGAGTTTTCAGATCGCTCCCATTGCGATTCCTCCCGATTTGCCACCGCCGCCGCCTGAATGGCGATGGCGCAAGCTGACCGATATTTCGCGACTAGAAAGCGGCCACACGCCGAGCCGTTCACGCCCGGATTGGTGGGGTGGCGATGTGTCATGGATTTCCCTGACCGAAATTCGAGCCCTCGACGGAAGTTGGGTGGAGAGCACACAGCTACGCACGAATGAGCACGGTATCGCCAATTCGTCTGCCCGCATCCTGCCCCGCGGTACGGTGTGCTTCTCCCGCACGGCATCAGTAGGCTTCGTTACCATTATGGCCGCGCCAATGGCGACCAGTCAGGACTTTGCCAATTGGATATGCACTGACGAACTCGATCCTGAGTTCTTGATGTATGCGCTCATCTGTTCGAGGCGCGAACTGCGCGATTTGGCGACCGGCGCGACGCACAAGACCATCTATATGCCGACACTGGAAGCCTTCCATATATGCATACCGAGAGTTGAAGAACAACGTAGGATTGCTGTCCGGCTGAAAGATCAACTAGCCGAAGCGGAAATCGCGCGACAGGCGGCGCAGGCCCAACTAGCCGAGATCGAACGCCTGCCACAGAAACTGCTATCCCAAGCCTTTAAGAGATAAATATGGTCCGTCCTAAGAAAGCCGACAAAACGCCGACGGCCATTCTCTCCACCCAATCGCTCTCTACCTTCGTAAAGAGCATTTGCGATGTGATGCGCCGTTCAAACTGCGCCAGTGCTCTTCAATACGTGCCGGAGCTGACCTGGATTTTATTTCTGCGCATCCTCGACGCGCAGGAGGCACGCGAGGCAGAACAGGCTGAGGTGCTTGGCATGGACTTCTCACCCGCCTTGAGGAGCCCCTATCGTTGGCAGGACTGGGCCGCACCGTGGGCGGACGTAACGGATCATCCGAAGACCTCAGATGGTAAGGTGCAAGGCTGGAAGCGGCAGGAGCTGTATGCCGCCGGTGACGGCAAGCTGTTCGATTTCATCAACAAGGCATTGCTGCCGCACCTGCACGCCTTGGACCTCGATCCGCGCACGAATCTGCCCAACCCGACGGCTTCGTCAAAGCAACGCATCATCGGCCGCATTATGACGGCGGTAGAGCGGGTCCGTGTGGATGACGAAGCCAATCTGCGCGACATCCTCGACCGCGTGCACGAAATCAGTGTCGAGCAGATCGATGATACGCATTTCTTTACGCTCTCGCAGGTATATGAAGATCTCCTGCTGAAGATGGGCGAAAAGAATTCGGACGGCGGTCAGTTCTTCACCCCGCGCGAGGTCATCCGCGCCATGGTGCATACTGTCAACCCATCAATGGGCCAGACGGTTTATGACCCTTGCTGTGGCACCGGCGGCTTTCTCGCCGTCGCTTACGAGCATATGGCGCACAAGCTTGGTAATACCGCCGCTAGCACAGACATTGAGCAGCTTAAGCACGACACCTTCTTCGGCCGCGAGAAGGAAAACCTGGTATTCCCTATTGCGCTGGCCAATCTAGTGCTGCACGGCATTGACCAACCGAACCTCTGGCATGGCAATTCACTGACCCGTCGTGCCACCTACGCCGAGTTGTTCCAGCACGCGCCCGCCCAGTTCGACGTGATCCTGACCAACCCTCCATTCGGGGGCAAGGAAGGCAAAGAGGCACAGAAAAAGTTCCCCTTCGAAACCAGCTCGACTCAGGTGTTGTTCGTGCAGGACATTCTGGCCCAACTCGCGCCGGGCGGCACTTGTGCCATCGTGCTGGATGAAGGGCTACTGTTTCGCACCAATGAAAGCGCCTTTGTTGAAACCAAGCGCAAGCTCACCGATGAATGTGCACTTTGGGCTATCGTTAGTCTGCCCGGCGGCGTGTTTTCGACAGCCGGCGCAGGCGTGAAGACCAATCTGATGTTCTTCACTAAAGGCCAAAAAACCGAGCGCATCTGGTACTACGACCTGTCGTGGGTAAAGGTAGGTAAGAAAACGCCGCTGACGCTGGCGCATTTCGGCTTCGATAAGGAAGGTGAGGTGGTGAGCGACGATGCCTTACCCGCTATCCTCACTGCCGATTGGCAAGCCATCGACGATAACGCAGGCAAGCCTTTCCCCAGCTACGCCCGCATGTTCCAAAAACAAGGCACGCCTCAAGGCGCAAGCCGCTACTCATGGACTGTGGATTTCGCAGACCGTCGAGCTAAGGCACGCGAGGAAATGCAGCCGCTACTGGACAAGGTCGCAGCCATCAAAGCGATGGTTGTGGATTTGAAGGAAGGCCTGAAGCGGCTGAGGAAAGACAAGGTAGACGAAAAGCAGATCGTGGCGCTGGAGGTGGCTATCCGCGAAAAGGATAAAGCGGTACGGGATCTAGAAGCTGAGGCAGCGGCCATTGACGCGGCGGTGTTTGACCTGAAAGCGGTGAACCCCAATGCAGTAGTGCAAGTAGACGATCGCACGCCAGCGCAAATCATTCAGAATATCGAAGAGCAAGGACGCATCGTGACCAAAGCATTGGCTCGACTAAACGCGCTGATGGCACCAGAAGAATTGTGGCTAAAAGCAGCCAACGAATAAGAGGAAGACATGGGCTCGGGCAAAAAAGGACAAATCGAAAGCGCCAAAATTTTCATCGGTGAGGTGTTTTCACGCTTCTGGTTCCGCATCCCCGACTATCAACGTTCCTATGTGTGGGGCAAGGACGAAATTTCCGAGCTGATCGACGACGTGAACTATGCTAGCAAACACAATCCCGAAGGGCAGTATTTCTTAGGATCGATGGTTCTGCGCAAGGCCACTTGCACGATCGATGACGTGAGTTTTGAGGAATACGAACTCTTGGATGGCCAACAACGCCTGACAACCCTCATGCTGATGCTTGCATGCATTCGGGACAGGGTATCCGACGACCAACTCAAGGGCGCGTGCCGTGAGATGGTATTCCAGGAAGAAAATAAGTGGAAAAAGATCCCTGGACGTGATCGTGTCGTCTACGACATCCGTGACAACGTAAGCGACTTCATCAAGCACTACATCAAGGTCGACGGCGGTACCCGCAGTGCGGAACTGTCCGAAATCGCAGGTAAGAAAAACCTGTCGTTGGCTAACATGGCCGCTGGTATGTGGACCATTCATTCCTGTTTCGACGACACAAATCGTTTTTCTACTGCAGGCGACTTCGACCGATTTGTCAACTATCTGCTCAACAACGCGCTGTTCATTTATGTCGCCACAGAGGATTTGGATGATGCATTCCGCCTGTTCACAATTCTCAACGATCGAGGTATCCCGCTGTCGAACAGCGACATCCTTAAGGCGAAAAACTTGGGAGCGGTCGATGGCGAGAAAGACCGCAACAAATGGGCAGCATATTGGGAAGAGCTTGAGGGCGAGATAGGTCGCGATGAGTTCGATCGCTTCCTGTCCTTGGTACGTACTATCTACGTGAAAGACAAGGCGCGGGAAGGCCTACTCAAGGAATTCGACGAGCGCATCTACGGCGCTAAGCCACCATTACTGGCGCTGGGTACCGCAACCTTTGAGGCGGTCAAAGCTTACAAAGATGCTTTTGACGAAGCCATCCAGTTTGACGGCTTGCCGGCTAGTCTGGGGAATGCGTATCGCAACCGCATCAGTGCAATGCGCCGCGGCCTACCATCGACGGACTGGATTCCGCCGGTGTTGGCCTGGTATCGTAAGTTCAAGGGACAGAAGCTGCTCGACCTAGTTGAACGCATCGACAACAAGTTTTCCGCGGACTGGATCGCTCAGTTCACGCCAACCAAGCGCATCAATAACATGAACGATGTGCTGAAGGTTATCGAAGCAGCCAAAACTCCCGAGGAAGTGCTGGTCAGTAAAGTTTTCGATTTCGATAGCAAGCAGCTCGCAGCTCTGCTAGACGGTGAGATCTATGGCCGGCGTTTTGCCAAGTATGTGCTACTGCGGCTGGAATATCTGCTAGCAAGCCACGCTGCGCCGCTCAACCTTCCTGATGAGATCAGCGTTGAACATATTCTTCCGCAGAATCCGTCTAAGACCAGCCAGTGGGTCGTCGACTACTCAGAAGACCAAAGGGAGTTGTGGCTACATCGCTTAGGCAACCTGATGCTATTGTCGCGGCGCAAAAACTCCTCACTGGGCAATTTAGACTTCAGTGAAAAGCGGGTGCGTTACTTCGAGGACCGGGTCGAGAGCTTACCAAACTCGCAGCGGCTACTCGCGCTCAAGTCGTTTACACAGACTGATATGGAAGTACGCCATAACGATCTTCTAGAAAGGTTGACTGCGTCTTACAAAGCTAAGACGTAAGCGTTTTGCGTCATCGCCGCCCAATAAAAGCGAGATGAATGAATTGGGAACGGGGCCAGATCCCCCTCTGATAACGGCTAGGCGCTATATTGCAGCTAAGAACGCGAGGGTACCTGATGCCAACTCACGGCTGCACGGCGGTCAGTCTCGACTGTGCCGATCTCCTTAAAGCGAGTTTTGACAATTTCTAAAGGACCGTTTATAGCGTCATGAAAGTCGTAGTCTGCCCCTTGTATTTCGTCCCATGTTCAGTTCGCTGCAGTCCAACGCCGGAACACGTGCGCTCGATGGTATTGCATGTACTGCTCTTGCTCGGGAGACAAGAATGTAGCCGGTTGAGGAGTAATGTGCCATTGACGGCATACTTCCATAGCTTCGAGTGCGATCGTTACACCCCCATCCTGGCGAAACGTTATGAACCCTCTATCGAACAATCGATCGATGTGGGGTGACAGCATAAGCCCATTGTTTCCGTCGAGCCGTTCAATATTTGTCGAGCGCGCCCATGGCTTAATGTGGCTTGCAACCAAAAATCGCGAATCAGCAGTGCCGGTAATTCTGCACTTCTCTTCGATACCCCCAACTCTGCTTCTAAAAACTCCTTGACCTCGCCGTGCATCGATCAAAACGGTTTTTTCCGTCGGTGGCAGGTCAGATAGTTGGATTTCCTGTTCGGCAATGTTTGCCTCACTTTCGATGTCAATATCGGACGAGGAGTCGCGATAGTTGGCGATATACCAATCAACCAGATAGCGGAACTCTTGTTGAACCTCATCAGGGCTTGGGCAAGTTGGACCTGATGACTTGTCCCTGCCGTCGTATTGGCTATCGGACAGCTTATAGAGGCGAAAACGGCCGTGAGGATCCGGGGTGTGCCCGTCGCTAGTCCTGAACAGGAATCGGTTGCGACTGCCCCCGCGCGTCGGCACTCGCTTGTCCGCGTACCGGTGCTTCCAGCTAATCAGCTGTTGCTCCAAGCTTGGCGTCAACGGGACCCCAAACAGCTCCTGGTGCCTACGTCGAATCTCGTCTTGACTGACGAGCATTTCTGAAGTGGTTGCTGGATGCAAGACGCTAGCTGTAGCGACCCAGTGCTTGGTCATCTTATTCATATTGGCAACTCGTCCATTAAATTGAGAATACCTAATCCTACGGATTCGCCCGTCGCAGCTGAGCGTTTATGGGGTTACAGGTCGTAAGTTAAAGTCCGGCAGAAGTGCTTGCCAAACAACGGTTTCTGGCCGAAAGCGGATGCCATCCAGCGACTAAAACTGGACAAGAGCGGCCAACAGTCGCGCAAAGCTTGCATCCGTAGGAGGTCGCATTTCGACCATTTACTTTAGCGAACTAATTTGGCAACGCAGGACAGCCACGCTAGCCACGGCAGTCGAAGTCCTCGCCGGCGCCAGTAGCAATGAGACCGAACGCCTCATGGACTTGCATGCCTCGATTCTCCCGACGCGCGAAAAAAGCGTTGATCTGACGAACATAATATTTGGCATCGAACCGGATCGTGCAACCTTTCCCTTTCATGTTCGAAATCACACTCGACATTTTCTCCAATTTTGCACTCTCGGATTTAGCCATCCAATCGTTACCGGTATCGGCATTAGCAGCGAGTTGAAACCCTACAAGCAGGACCGCAAAGATGATCCTTTTCATGGAATTGGAGAAAATTTGTACTGCTTAGTGAAAGGTCGCCGCCGGCGACCTGGCGGTTTCTGGCGAATAGGTGTCCGCTCAGCGCAGCGCGCACGTGGACCTTAGCTGGCAGCCTCTTCGCCGTAGTCGTCACTATCGGGCGCACTAGCGAAGCGACCAAGTTCGCGGATTCCATAAGCGCCGCCGCGCGTGTCCGACGAAAAGCCGCCAATGCTACCGCCCGAGGTGGCCACATTCGCTCCGGGCGCGGCCGCGTTGCGCGCAGCCCGTTGCGGAGATACCTCATAGTAGCCTCTACCGTCACAACGGTAGCAACGCTCGTTTTCGCCGCCACAGCTGCAGTTCATGTTCGTTCTGGAAGCCAGCGACGCCGGTAACGGCAGCGGGCCCGAAGGAAGATGAAGTGGCCGCACTTCCTTGTGCAGCATGCCATTGAAAGGCGGCCGGCCGCTACGGTCCCGCACCTTGCTTGACTGCAGCCCATAGCCCTGCGAACGAACGCGCTCTTTTTTACGCGTTTCCGGCGCCTGCTTCGGGAGAGTAGCTGCCGCTAGTGCTTGCTTGGCGACGGTTTTCACCTTGGTTTGCCGAAGGGCCTGGCGCAACGCCAGCTCCAATGCGTTGAACACTGGCTTGTCCGCTCCCTTCTTCGGAAGGGGAGCCGCACGCGCTTGGACGCGCGGAATTCGATGACCTGAGAGCATGGGGACTGCGGGCACGTGCGGTTTTGCCGAATGCCTGTTTTTCTTCTCAGCGGGTAGAGGGATCAGGGTCCGGTCAGGTGGCAACTGGTGCACTTTGCGCGCTGGGACAGAGGACTTTTGCTTCGGCTGCGTGCGGCGCCATTGTTCGAAATGAGAAGAGCGGACATGACCTTCCATCGATGCCAGCGAAAAGTATTGCTTGCAGTATGTGCATTCGTGCAGCAGTGGCATGGATGTCTCGCAAATCACATGGTCAGCGTCAATGCCAGCATATGAAGCCTTGGCTTGTCGATGATAATAGATTTGCATCTAAAAAAGGTAAACCCATACATTTCATTTTCCTGGGCGAAATCGTCGATGGGCTAGATTTCAACATAGCCAGGACTGTCGGTTCAGGCGCCCCTCAAATAACCTGTGCTCGGCAATGAACTGCTTCAGATCGTCGTGTGGCATGCTAGTTGTCTAGACTCGTGGGATCATGTACCCATCCGTAGCTGGCCACTCTTCAAGGCCAGACACGTTTTGCGTACACTGCACCTACCTGACTTTTCGCCGATATTCCGATGACACAAGCGCTGCACAGCCA
>Ga0308158_10004529_pt1 | contig 11720 bp, 11 predicted proteins | sample PhyBR2_FD_201038 | JGI IMG/M metagenome (GOLD analysis project Ga0308158, IMG submission 201038) | Phyllosphere microbial communities from UC Gill Tract Community Farm, Albany, California, United States - DLSLB.R2 | ecosystem: Host-associated > Plants > Phyllosphere > Unclassified | place: USA...
TACCGCTTCGAGATCCTGGCGGCCGCTTTCAACGCCATGCTGCTGTTCGCGGTGGCGATCTACATCCTTTACGAGGCTTACCAGCGACTGCACAATCCACCGGAAATTCAGTCGGGAACGATGCTGATGGTTGCCGCTTTCGGCCTGGTCGTGAACCTCGTTAGCATGCGCCTGCTCTCGAGCGGCAAGGACAGCAGCCTGAACGTCAAGGGCGCCTATCTGGAAGTCTGGAGCGACATGCTCGGTTCGATTGGCGTGATCATTGGTGCGCTCGTTATTCGCTACACCGGCTGGACCTGGGTCGATTCGGTGATTGCCGTTGCGATCGGGCTGTGGGTGCTGCCACGTACTTGGACGCTGCTCAAGGCAAGCATGAACGTGCTGCTCGAGGGGGTGCCAGAGGGACTGGGCATTGCCGACGTCAAGGATGCAATTGCGCGAGTGCCGGGCGTGGCCAGCGTTCACGACCTGCATGTATGGTCGATCACCAGCGGAAAAGCCAGCCTGACCGTGCACGTCGTTCAGGGTACTGCTGTCGCAGACCCGCAAGCTCTGCTGATGGCGATCCGCGAACTCGTGGCGCGCGAGTACGATATCCATCACAGCACCATCCAGATCGAAACGACGCCCTGTGAACAGGCGGCTGAAGAGCACAGCTTCGGGCCTACGCTGGCACACGAGCACGCCGACCACGACGAGCACGAAGGAGAAAAGCGATGATCGACCATATCAGGGCCAACCTCGTCGAGGCACGCGACGCGCTCGACCGCCTCATCAGCGATGATACCCAACTCGGCAATATTCAGGCCGGCGCCTCCCTGTTGATCGACGCATTGCGCAGCGGACGCCGCGTCATCTCGTGCGGAAACGGTGGCTCGATGTGCGATGCGATGCATTTGGCCGAAGAGCTGTCGGGGCGATTCCGCGAGGATCGCCCAGCGATGGCAGCCGTGGCCATCAGCGACCCGAGCTATATCAGCTGTGTGGCCAACGACTACGGCTACGACCAGGTGTTTGCCCGCTTCGTCCAGGGTAACGGCGGCGATGGCGACGTCCTGTTCGCAATCAGCACGAGCGGCAGCAGCCCATCAGTCGTGTTGGCTGCCCAGGCTGCCCGTGCGCGCGGAATGAAGGTGATCGGCCTGACTGGGCGGTCAGGGTCGCAGCTCGAACAGAATGCCGACGTATGCATCTGTACAAGTGCGGGCCGATACGCGGACCGGGTGCAGGAGCTGCATATCAAGGTCATCCATATCCTGATCGAGTTGGTCGAGCGCGCTTTGCAGCCGGCGAACTACCCAGTCAACAAGTAAGCCGCCGACAAGGTCCCAGAATAGGCGTCTGGAAGCGGACGCGCCTGCTTACGTCCCGCCGCGTGCTCCACTGAACTTGAGCAGCCGCAGTCCATTGAAGACCACCAGCAGGCTCGCGCCCATGTCCGCAAACACTGCCATCCACAGGGTGGCCGATCCCGCAATCGCCAGTCCCAGGAACACCGCCTTGATTGAAAGGGCGGTAACGATGTTTTGCTTCAAGATGGCACTGGCCTGCCTGCTCAATCGGATGAACTGAGGGATCTTGCGCAGGTCGTCATCCATGAGCGCGACGTCGGCTGTTTCAATCGCCGTATCCGTGCCGGCCGCCCCCATGGCGAAGCCGATATTCGCCTTGGCCAACGCCGGCGCGTCGTTGATCCCGTCGCCTACCATCCCGCTCGTAAGCAACCTTAAGTACATTGCTCGGTCGCAGTCAGAGCTCAAAGTTGGAACAGTTAGCGGTACTTACGGACAACATCTAGTCCTGAGTGCCTTGTTCGGTCCGGTATCGAACAGCATGGTCAAGGAAGCAAATATCCCTCGCCCATGCTCGAAGCGCTGACTCGGCTTGGAGGCAAGGACTGGACGACCCGTGCACGTGCTCGATGTGGCCCTTCGACCCTGCCGGTTCAGACGCCGCTCGCGAAGCCCTGGTCTGCGCACGAAATCCCGGCATACAATCCAGGCTGTCGCTTGGCTTCGGGTAGGATCAGGGTCGTCTGCGTTGAGCGCAATTCCGACAGTGGCCACAAGCGGCTGTATTAACTAACATTCGTCATGCCCCCTTCAAATTCCGTCATCCCGTCGCCAGCCGTGGTCGCTCCTCTCGAGATCATCACCATTCCCGGGCAGCTCGACGGCTCCCAGGGGACCAACCGCGCACGCGCCGGCACATCCCAGATACGAGCAAATAATGACATCGACGCGATCAAGGCCTGGCTGGCCCGTTTTCTGGAAAAGCGGACCACCTTCGACAACTATCGCAAGGAGGCCGAGCGCCTGCTGCTTTGGTGCACGCTCCAACTGGGCAAACCACTTTCTTCACTGACCCACGAGGATTGGCTCGAGTACCAGCTGTTTCTGCGGAACCCGACGCCCGCGACTCGCTGGATCGCCGCAGAAGGTCGAAAATTCCCGCGGACAGATCCGGGGTGGCGGCCGTTTGCCGGGCCGCTGTCGGCGTCGAGCCAGCGTCAGGCGGCGGTTATCCTGAATACCCTCTTTTCGTGGCTCGTCAACGCAGGCTATCTAGCCGGTAATCCTCTTGCTCTGTCGCGTGAGCGCCGACGGCGATCTGCGCCAAGAATTTCTCGCTATCTCGACGACGAGCTGTGGAATGAAGTAAAAATGACCGTAGACACGCTGCCGCGGGAGACGCCGCGTGAGCGCGAACACTATTTGCGGCTACGCTGGCTGGTCTCGCTCTGTTACGTCTGTGGGTTGCGTATCTCTGAAATCACCAGCAACAGCATGGGAGGCTTTTTCCGGCGCCGCGACCGCGACGGCGAAGAGCGCTGGTGGCTGGAAGTGCTCGGCAAAGGCGACAAATTGCGCATCGTGCCGGCGACCGACGAGCTAATGGTCGAGTTGGCCCGTTACCGACGTGAGTTGGGCCTTCAGCCGTACCCCGTTCCTGGAGAAGCGACGCCACTACTCCTACCGATAGGCGGAAACCCTCGACCGATGTCGCGCGGTGGCGTACATGAGATCTTCAAGGCGCTGTTCGCCAAAACCGCGGATCGACTCCGTCAGCGAGGTCCTGAACACGCACCTGCCGCCGCCCGCGTAACCCAGGCGTCAGCGCACTGGCTGCGCCATACCGCGGGGTCGCATATGGCGAACAACGATGTCGACCTCCGCCACGTTCGCGATAACCTGGGCCACGAGTCGATTAGCACAACGAACACTTACCTGCATTCGTCCGACGACGCCCGCCATGCTGAAACGGAAGAAAAACACCGGATCGGCTGGTAGCCGTATATTGTCGTGATACCGTTGCCGGGTGCGCGGGACCTCGTAACGATCATGGGCTACCGGCTAAGTCCTGCTCCGCCATGTCCTGGGTGAGCTGGATCAGTCGCGCCGGCGTCACCTGCAAGGCGGCAGCGAGCTTGAATAGCACACGCACCGTCGGCTGTCGCTCGCCGCGCTCCATCAGGCTGACGAATGTTCGGTCAACCTCTGCAGCGTGACCCAGCTGTTCTTGGGTCAGGCCCGCTTTCTTCCGCACTACACGCAAAACTTTTCCAAACGCCAGCCCTGGATCCAATGATTTCTCCCGTTACGTAGGAGAAATCATGTCCTTGCTGTATCATTTCGTCTTCGGACTATAGTCATCATTTTGCGTGTTGCGCGGGCCTGCAATTCGAGTAGCTTCGCTACTGCCTGATGGCCGGCGCACACCTTCCTTGCTCCATTCTTTAACGATGTCAACCAGCATTCCTTTCCTCTGTTTCCTCACCGATGATCCTCTTCATCAAACCTTGTGCCTCAGGTACTGGGCTGTTACTGAGGGCGCATGGACTGAGAAATTCGACGCGATCCTGCATGAATCGGGAATCAGCCAACCCAAAATGCTTGAGATTCTGAAGTCGAGTTGCCGCGCCTACTTACGTCATTTCCCCTGTGCCGGATGCGGTGTTCCGCTGGAGGTACGGAATAGAAGCCAGTATTCGCCATCTAGTCGCAGGCCTATCGGCTCCGCTTACTACCGGGGCGTGAACCGGTGCGGATCCTGTGCGGCGGCTGCGCTCGCTACGGACAGGAGGGCCAATGAAATCGTCTTGGCGCAGCACACTGCTCGGATAACGCAGGCTCTGTCGCGTGTCCAGACAGACGCCTCCCCTATTGAGTACTCAGAACTGAGTTATGTGCAGTCGTTTTTCCTGTACAGTGCGCTGGTCGCTGCCAATGCCGGATGGGAGGGTAACCGGCTAGCCTCAATGGACTCGCAGCCAGGAGAACTGGGGCCGACACCGGACCTGTCGCAGCGTGTCTATAAGACGCTATACGAAGACAGGATCATTTCTCCCGACCCTGCCTCCGACCCTCGGGTATTCACGATCCGCGATGAGGACGGAGCCATCAACTTTTCTTTCGAAAGTGTCGGTTGGGTACTGGCTCCCGATGCATCCGGGCGCTCCATGAAGGAGGTCTTTTCCCTACTGCTTACGCGCCTCGACGACCCCGAGCCGGACGCCGTTGAACAGCTCTGGTTCATGGTCGCCGAGAGCGAGTGCCGCCGGTACTTCCTCAAACAGTGTGAACGGTACCGTTTCTTCCAGCCCGATATCTATTCTCCAAAAGTCGCGGCCGTCGTTCACGACTTCCTGACGCACTACTCCATCGGGCAAGTGTGGAACGTGATTTTTTATGTGTTGAAGGATATGGCAGCTCTTGCGCAAGAAAAGACTTACGCGCGCCAGCATGTCTACAATATGATTCCTGGAAACCTGCGGCGCTACTTTGATTACCGTTTAGGCAACAACAAGGCAATACGGCCATGGCAGCGGCCTGCGCCGCTTACGGAATCGTGGATGAGCAGCATCCTCTTCGATAAGGTGCTTGGGGATGGAAACACGTCGTTCGAGATGCTGACTGGCCAGTCGGTGGGGCCTCATGTGGAGTTTGCCCATCGGTTGAATGATAGATGAGCTGCCGACCGTGGGTCAGGTTTGGCTTTCGAAAAACACCTTGCCGCGGAGCTGTCGGTCTCAGTAAGTCCCAGGGAATTGGACCCGGCGGACACATCATCCGGACGACGCACCAAGGATGATCGCGGCTGCCTCCTATCTCGAATAGCAGACGCGGTTGCGTGTACCGTACAGCGGAAAACGTAGTTCCTTGTGACTGCCTATCGCACAATAGTCGCCAGCTGAGCCAAGTGGGTTTTTCGATGTTGCCGCCCTCCTGGCAAACCATAGGCCGCAGCCGGGTGCGGCATTGGGCAGCGAAGGTAAACGACGGTCGGGTCTCCCTGCACATCCGAGCCGGTCACGGCCCAGTATGTGTCGTAGCGCACCGGACGGAATGCGCCTTTCCAGTGAATGGTGCCTTTGGCATCGTTTTCCATTGCATCGGCAAGCCGCTCACGGAAGCTTTCCACGCAGGCGTTTGCGAAAATGTGATCGATCACCCAATGCTGCGTCGGACGAGACCAATGACTCGGGCATGGTGAGGGTCGAGACGAAACCCATCCAAGCACCCCGTAAAACGCACGCCGGGGCGCCCCGAACAGGTAACGCGGTGTCCCGCATCCCTCCCACGACATCCGCCATCTGATGTACGCCTCGGCGACCGGGCAAAAGCTCGCAGTGGTCTCCTCGTCCGTCCGCCACCACAGGTGGCGCGCCGCAGCGATCACGCAACGCCTGTGTCGCCGAATGACATGCTTCCACAGATGGCGGCGGACCGCCTGGTACACCGTGGTAACCGACCGCATCTCAGCTTCTCCGCGCGGCTCCCCGACGGTCTCGCTGTTACTCATGTGTTCGATCTGATTCCCCCAGGACGGGTATTGTAGAGCCGGATCTTCATCGTCCGGGTGCGCCGCCGCCGGCATTCCTCGCTCCGCTCGTTCCAACGCTTCCATCGCTAGTGTGGCCTGAGCCTTCACTTTGGCAAAGCGCAGATGATCGATTACTTGCGATACAAACCCGATATAGCGCGACATCCGGCCGTCCGCGCTGGGCCTCGAGAAGATCAGTTCGCCCTGTCCGTATTGCTGCACCCGGCGTTCCATCTCCATCTTGGCAAGCACGGTTTCCTCTTCAAGCCGAAGAAATGCCACGGTCTCCCCAAGCGCGATGCGCTCACGCGGGCGTGGCACCAGGACGCTCGCGCGTGCGTCGCGCAGGCCGGGTGCCATATCCGCCTTGCAATGGGGGCAACAGAACGGCATGGCCAGAAGATCCTGGCGCAGCCGATACGGTATGGACTGCCCGCACCAGCGACAGAATGTCCGCAAAGCCATCTGATGAATAGGACAAGCGGAAACAAGGGTCATCTGGAAGATGGGCGTATGAAATCCGCGGGCCATGCATGCTTCGCACCAGCGCAAGTGTTCGCTCGATTTGGTGCCGCTTTTAGGCAGCAGCTCAAAAAGGAATGTGGCACGCACTTCTCTCGGCGGAATTCGAAAGGCCTCCGCCATTATTTCGATATCAAAAAGTCTTGCGTCGCGCAGATCCACGTTCGGGTTCGCACAGGTTTCGCTCTTGATCCCACACTTCCTGCTAATGAACGCTTTGGCGATCTCTTTTCCGGAAACCGCGTTTAACATACCGAATTTGAGAACCAGTGCATACGCAGAGCACATGCCGCTATACCAGTCATTGCGCCAACACCAGCTGGTTTCTGGTGGCCGCACGGTGTCGAGAATGATTCGGACCGTCATTCGACCTCCACCAGATCCGCCGACGTGCTCCCATGATGCAACTCCTCTTGAGCCAAGACATAGCTTGCCTCAAGTACCGCCTCGTCCCAAATCTCGGAAGTAAATTCGAAGGTCGGCCCATCCAATCCCATTTTTTCGGAGAATGCTATTTCAACCGCGTACGCGAAGTACTGCATCGGCACCTCCATCTCGAAGTTGAATCCCGCAAGACGGTGCGCCCTGTTAAAGGCAGCCCAAAGCTGCCCCGCCTGGTCTACAAGCCGTAGGCCGGCCGACCATGCCTCCGGAAAGAAAAAGCGTGTATATGTCCAGCCACTACCCAGCGGATATTCTGCCTCGTCGTACGCCTGGAGGCACGTGGCAAAATCGTCTGGTGAGCGCAACCCGTCAAAGCGCATTTCCGTGATCATGAATCGCAGGACGATCTGCGTGTGGCCGCTCTGGCGGAGTGCGCTTTTGACGTTGAGCAGTTGCGGTTGGCCGACTGACAGGGTCAGCATCCTGATTCCTTTGCGCTCGAGGCTATCGTGCACATCACGTAACCATTCATATTCGATGACATCGAGCCGCTGCGCCTCGTCGGCAAAGAAGACGACCCAGTTATAACCAGAGCCGTCTACCATCTCGCAAATTTTCTCTATCAAGCGCACGCGTTTTCTGGGATTCGTTCCGCCCAGGTGCTTATGCCCTGCGCCAATGAGCAAGTTAGTGAAAAACGCGTCCTCAGAGGGTGTCTTTTTCTTCTCGCAGCCAAAACTGATAAAGACAGACTTGGGAAAATCCACCCGCAACGTGCTGATCACGTACCGGATACTGTAGGTCTTACCAAAACGAGGAAATCCGTAAATGATCGCACCGGGAGTGCGGAGGCGGATCAGTTTTTTCACCCGTTCGACGAGCGCGTCGATCGTTGGGGTAGGCACAATGTACGTCTTCAGCGTCATCGGGTGTTCGTCGACGCTTACGGGGCGGATGTCGTTTTTCACCCAACGCTCCTAAAAGGTAACAATGCGGCGAATTTTTAGCACGCGGGGTTGCGCCGTGGGCACCTCGTCCGGGGGCGCTGGCTCTGGTACTGGAACGAGGGGCGCCTCTGTCGCCGGTGTAGCGGTGGGCGAATCCTCAGTCGCTGCGGGAGCGAGAGGTGCAGTCGAGCCTTCCCCTTCGGGGCTGTCCGGACCTTCAGGGTGCTCGGCTGGATTCGGCTCTGCAGCCGGCATCACCTGTCTGCCGTTGACGTGTGCCTGCGCTAGTGCATTTGCAGCTCGCTTGCTCGTGCGCGCTTCGCTCCACCTCTTTCTCTCCCAAGCTTCGATGGGGTCCATGCCATCCTTTACTACGAGCTTGCCTTCCTCGATCTCGCGGAAAATTTGCTGCCGGAGGCGTAAGGAATGCGGCGTCGCATTCCAGGGCCGGGCAGCGGTCAGAATGCCCAGCTCGGTTCCATCTTCGAAAAACGCCTTGACGGTACGAATGTCGCGCACATCATAATAAATCCGGATTTTTTTATTGATGAGCCCAGCATTTCCGGCTAACTCCTTGCTGGTATATCGGACATTGGAGAAATTAATGTGCGGGCGTACCCCCGTCTTTAAGGAACCCTTCACCGGCACCACCCGCGCTTCCTGAAGCAGGCAAAGGCTGGACCGGAGAAAGCGCGGCAGGCTGCGGAGATAACACGGCTTGCGGCGCAACCAGTGGCGCATTGCTGCTAACGGTGTCACACCCAGGAGTCCGCCGTGACCACTGCCGTTATAGTTAGCAATCACCACTTCAATAAGCTGTTCCAGCTCCTCGTACTCAATCAGTAACGAGATATCGCCCCCCGGGTCGCCCAATGCTTTTTCGATGGATTCAGGATCATTTCCCAAGGTTCCTGGAAAACGGTGCGCAAAATGGCGGGAAAGGAGCTGGAAGAAGCGCTCAATGAACGGTCGCGCATCTGGCTCGCCTGCCGGCCCGTTCTCGGTCCAGCAGCCGACAATCTGGGTCAGGCGCTCAAGGGTTGCAGCTGCCAAGTGCGACTTGGCTCCATCGAAGCGAAACCAATCCCAGCACGCGTAAGCGGTCACGGGAAATACGGCCGAAGGAAAGCCTCCCCCTTCGTCGATTTCGAGGTCAGGAATTGTGTACTTCCGAGGGACAAAAGGAGTAAGCGCCGACTGCAATGCGGCAGCGACGTCGTCCTTGTTATACTCCTTGCCGAACGCAAGGGAATAGCCAAGCACGGCGCGGGATTGTACGTCGAGCAGGACAAGGATCCAGATACGGTGAAGCTCGAGAGTTCGCTCGAAGCCAAGTGGGTCCTTGAGCCTAATGGTAAGACGCAGATCCAGCTTATGACCGTCGAATTCGATTACTTGGAACGGCCGGGTGGCTGCCGGTGCCTGTTCCTCATCCCCTGGTGCTGCACCGGTGCGCTGCCCTCCAGCGTCGGTTGCGGCGTTTGGATACTTTTTTGCGCTCATTTTTCTCAGGTAGGTCTGCATAGTGCGAAACCCCTGCCGCTGCTCAGTAAATGGATACTCGTTGGACTTGATCTTCTCGGCCCGGCACGCTCTGATAAATTCGTCGTGGATCGCGCGTAGCGGCTTCCGGACTTGCCGTGCCCTCTTCTGCCCCTTGATCGGCCGAACTCGTTCGACGGCGCGCTTGAGCAAGAGTTTTTCGATCGGAGGATGTTCGCGGAGGAGCTGTGCGAAGGCGCCTGCGCATCCGCTGTATCCTTCCCGTTCCCCGTCGACTCGTTGCTGACGTTCATAATCCGCGAGCCGTTCGTATGGAATCACGGCTCGAAAACCATAAATTCTCCCGTCCGCGTGCTTTTGCCAGCACTTCTCGATCAACCGGTACAGGGTGGACCGCGAGACCCCCGTGTTCTTCAAAATAGCGTTGACCGGTACGTGTTTCTCTTCGATAAAGTCCTTTATCGCATCGCAGCGCGCTCTGAAAGGAGCCCGATCCTCTTCGCGCAACGCGGATGGGTCGACACTTGGCCAGGTCTGCAGGTCCGCAAGAAAATCCGGGATCGACGCCCGATCGAAGCGCAACTTGCCGTACGAAAGATTTTTCATGCAGGCGTGAACGTCATTGACGAATTGAGAGGAGAATGCTCAAGCTGCGGACAAAGCGCCAGGCCTCGGTGTAGCAGAGAAAAGAGCGCAACGCGGGCGAGCACTGGGTCCTGATCGTCAAAGTCTTGCTCGAGCTGCTCAAGAGCGAGGCCATCTTCTATCGCTTTATGGACCTCTTCAGAAAGCGCCCGAGGAACGTAACGGGCGAACGCGGAAAGATCCCGGATAATCAAGCCCCAATTCTCCAGTAGTACGAGGCGGCGCACATCGTCCGCAGGATCGACGAGTACGACCGGCGTGCGACTCGCGTCGAGCCATGATTGCACCTTCTTCGGCAGAGATATTTTGCCCTCTTCCGGCAGCTCGGATTGTCTCAGCAGAATGACAAAACATTCGCTATCTTTCCTTCGAACCCAGAAATCGACAATACGACTCGTTTCCGGTATTACTAGCGGCCTCTCGCAGTAGGTCTCGACGCTTGGGTCTGCTTCGAGACTTGTCCACGCAAGCAAAGCGGGCCGGCCAAAAATCGTAAGTTCACGGCTAACCTTCGGACCGAACACGTCATAACGATGGGCTTTCGAATTACGGGCGTTACTCGCTGGACGTACAAAGCGCGGGTTAGGTGCCATGACCATCCTTTCGCTGACGACCCGGATCCCGCGAGCAGACCGGCAGCACAAGCCCCCCGACGCCTCCGTCAAACTCCGTTGTCCGCTGTGCCAAGAGAAGTGCAGACCGAAGCACGCCAGCGGCCCCTGCCTGTGGCGGCGCCAGCCTGTTTTCATTCGCCAACGTCGCGATGCCTGTACCGATCATGTTGCACCTCGTTCTAGTTAACTTTTAAATATCTTAATAGAAATCTGTCAACAGGTCGACAATGCGTCGAAGTTCGAAGTAAAATTGGGACACTTCGGAGGAATTTATCCAAATATTCAGTGGTTTAGCTTGCCGCGATAGTCTCTAGACTGGTTTTCTCGTGCGGAAGTTCGGCAGCAGTGTGCACTCATTGGCGAGTTTCAAAATTACTTCATTCGAGTATGAAGTAATTTTGAAACAGGCGAAAAAAAAGCACTGACGAATCAATGCTTTGCGTGTTCATGGGGTGACCACTTTTACTTCACTGGACGCTGCCGAACGACGAGGTATGTACAAACGCCTGCACCTCGAATACGTGAAGCCCCGGTTCAGGTTGCGCACCAGGAGCCGTGCAAGCATGCGCATCACACGCAGTTGGATGAATATTCGAGACGACTGGACCGGACGAATACGTCGTACCGAAATACCGCGTCTGTTTCACTTTCCAGCGCATCAATGGGAAGATCCGCTGCGTCAGCGTGCACCATTCGGTCGATTTGGTTCGGGTGAAAACCACCGAACCGATCCTGCCACGGCGTTCTCGAGCAACGCGGCCGAGGAACGCTACAGGAGCATCTACGCTTTCGTGGGCGATAAGGACCAGCCAAATCTCGTGAAAGCAGCCAAGGGGTTGGCCGGCATGACGTTATCCGCCAGGTACCGCCAGCTCTCCGCAAGACAGCCTGGCAAGCGCTGGCACGCGCTCAACGCGTCCCGGGTTGCAGACCAGCCCCTAGCTTTTCCTACCCAAGCGCAAGCTCTGTGCCGGGAGCGTGATGGCGAGTGCATGCATGGCATCCGGGTGCTTTTCCCAGCATTCGACAGGGAGGTTTTCGGCGTGTCGGCGCGTGACCGAGGTTGTGGAACGAATCGCGATCACACGAAAATCTGCGATGGAGGCCGTTCGGACGCTGGTGCGCATAGGGTGGCTTGATCAAGGGACCACATTCCGTTCGAGCCCGTGCCGCTGTTGAGTAAAGTCGACACACAGTCATGGTCGCGGGCGGGGACCTGCTCTACGGAGTCCAAGAAGCTTAGCGCCACCCAACTCGACAATATTTTGCGTAATGTCGAGTT
>Ga0308158_10004530_pt1 | contig 11716 bp, 11 predicted proteins | sample PhyBR2_FD_201038 | JGI IMG/M metagenome (GOLD analysis project Ga0308158, IMG submission 201038) | Phyllosphere microbial communities from UC Gill Tract Community Farm, Albany, California, United States - DLSLB.R2 | ecosystem: Host-associated > Plants > Phyllosphere > Unclassified | place: USA...
TCATCCCCAAGATCACGAAGTCCATGCTGTCCAAGGACCTCGATGCGCTGCAGCCGCACATCCGGCGCTTCGTCGAGCAGGTCGCGACCTTCGCCACCTGTCCGGAGTGCGACGGCACCCGCCTCACCGAGGGAGCGCGGTCGTCGAAGATCGCCGGGGTGAGCATCGCTGACGCGTGCCGGATGCAGGTGACCGACCTCGCCGCGTGGGTGCGCGGTCTGGATCTGGACGAGGCGGGCCCGCTGCTGACCGCGCTGAGCGCCAATCTGGACTCCTTCGTCGCCCTGGGCCTCGGATACCTGAGCCTGGATCGTCCGTCCGGGACGCTGAGCGGGGGAGAGGCGCAGCGCATCAAGCTGCTGCGCCACCTCGGCTCATCCCTCACCGACGTCACCTACGTGTTCGACGAGCCGACGATCGGGCTGCATCCGCACGACATCCAGCGGATGAACACCCTGCTTCGCGAACTCCGAGACAAGGGGAACACGGTGCTGGTCGTCGAGCACAAGCCGGAGACCATCGAGATCGCCGACCACATCGTCGATCTCGGACCCGGGGCGGGTGCGGGCGGTGGCGAGATCTGCTTCGAGGGGACGGTGGACGGGTTGCGGGCGAGCGGCACGCTGACAGGTCGTCACCTCGACGACCGGGCTTCGCTGAAGTCCTCCGTGCGCAGCGCGACGGGCGCGATCGAGGTGCGCGGAGCCAGCGCGAACAACCTGCAGGACGTGGACGTCGACATCCCGACCGGGGTGCTGACGGTCATCACGGGTGTCGCCGGCTCGGGCAAGAGCTCGCTCATCCACGGTTCGGTCTCGCCGCGAGAGGGAGTCGTCGCGATCGACCAGGGCTCGATCAGAGGCTCTCGACGCAGCAATCCGGCGACGTACACCGGCATGCTGGAGCCCATCCGCAAGGCCTTCGCCAAGGCGAACGGAGTCAAGCCCGCGCTGTTCAGCGCGAACTCCGAAGGCGCCTGCCCGACCTGCAAGGGCGCCGGCGTGATCGTCACCGAGCTCGGGTTCATGGACACGATCGAGACGCCCTGCGAGGACTGCGGCGGCAAGCGCTTCCAGGCCACGGTGCTGGAGTACAAGCTCGGCGGCCTGGACATCACCGAGGTGCTGGAGCTGCCGGTCGCGAAGGCGCGCGAGTTCTTCACTGCCGCCGACACGAAGATCCCGGCGGTGGCGAGCGTTCTCGGGCGGATGGAAGACGTCGGCCTGGGCTATCTCACCCTCGGCCAGCCGCTGTCGACGTTGTCGGGCGGTGAACGTCAGCGCGTCAAGCTCGCGATCCAGATGGGGGAGAAGGGGGACGTCTACGTCCTCGACGAGCCGACGACGGGCCTGCACCTCGCCGACGTGCAGCAGATCCTGGGGCTGCTGGACCGGCTGGTGGATGCGGGGAAGACCGTCATCGTCATCGAGCACCACCAGGCCGTCATGGCCCACGCCGACTGGATCATCGACATCGGTCCCGGTGCGGGGCACGACGGCGGACGCGTCGTCTTCGAAGGAACGCCCTCTGCCCTCGTCGAGGAGCGGTCGACCCTCACGGGAGAGCACCTCGCGGCGTACGTGGGCGCCTGACGGAGAGGGGTCGGATGCCGGCATCCGTCCCCTCCTGGTCATGGCGCGAGCCGGTGCATGTCCCTGGGGAAGAGCGCCGTCTCGCGGACGTTGCCCGCCTCGATGAGCCGCGCGACCCATCGCTCCAGTCCGATCGCGAAGCCGCCGTGCGGCGGGATTCCGTGCGCGAACGCCGGCAGGTACGCCGCATAGTCCCCCGGGTCCTCGCCCCGCGCCCGGAGGGCGGAGACGTAGTCCGAGTGGCGGTGCAGGCGCTGACCGCCGGTCACCAGCTCGAGACCGCGGAACAGCAGGTCGAAGCTGTTGCTCCAGCGGGGGTCGGACGGCTGCGGATGCGTGTAGAACGGACGCTTCGCCATCGGATACCCCTCGACCGCGAGGAAGTCGCTGCCGTGCTCGTCACGCGCCCAGCGCCCCAGCTGCCGCTCGTGCTCCGGCGCGAGGTCGGGTTCGTCCTCCGGTGCGCCGACGAGACTCAGCGCGTCGCGGAAGTGGATGACCGGGATGCTGTCGGGCACGACCGGGATCGCGGGCGAGAGCACATCGACCGCCTCCGGTGCATACGAGGTGATCGCCGAGACCATGCCGGCGAGCACTGTGCGCAGGCAGGCGAGCACGTCACGGTGGTCCTCGATGAACCCGAACTCGACATCGAGGGAGCGGTACTCCGCCAGATGTCGCACGGTGTCGTGAGGCTCGGCGCGGAACACCGGACCGACCTCGTAGACGCGCTCGAACACGCCGACGAGCTGCTGCTTGTAGAACTGCGGGCTCTGCGCCAGAAAGGCCGGGCGGCCGAAGTAGTCCACCTCGAACACGTCCGCGCCGGACTCGGTCGCCGACTCGACGAGCTTGGGGGAGTGCACCTCCCGGAACCCGGCGACGTCCAGGGTCTCCCGGAAGCCGCGCAGGCTCGCGGCCGCGAGCTCCCAGGTCGCACGTCGCGTGGCGTGGCGCCACGTCACGGCGGCGTTGTCCAGGATCACGGGCAGTCCGGCGGCGAGCGTCGGGCGCCAGAGCTCGACGGGCGGCGTCGCGGCCGGTTCGCCGAGCACCTCGATGAGCGGGGAGACGACCTCTGCTCCGCCCGGCGCCTGTGGGTTCGCCGCCACGATGCCCGTGATCCGGACGACGGTCTCCTCCGGCGGCACGTCGGCGGGATGCTCCGCGTCGCGGTGCAGCACGATCTGGGCGAGGCCCGTGCGGTCGCGCAGCACCAGGAAGGTCACGGACGACAGGATGCGACGCCGGTGCACGTGACCCATCAGGGTGACTGTCGTGCCGGGTGCGGCGGTGCCGAGCTCAGCGGCGAGTGTACGGGGTGGTCTGCTCATCATTCCTCCAGGTGCATGGAGCCCTGGAGGTGTGGGCGGGGGCCAGATCGCGGTGCCACCACACCTTCGCCGGTGAGTCGCCGGCCTCTCGTCGGTACGCCGTCACGCGCGGGAGCCGTCTGCCGGAACGAATCCGGCGCGAGGGTCGTCACGCCTCACGTCTGCCAGGCAACACGTTAGCATCACTCGCGGAAGGGCCGACATCGTGCGCGCATTGCTCGCGCGGGCGCGACGAACAGTTAGCCTCGACGGCATGACATCCGCTGACCAGCAGGACATCGATGCGCGCATCCAGACGTACTACGGCGAGGTCTTCGACGAGCACGTCCGGCTGACGACCCGGTCGGCGCAGGGACCCCTGGAGTTCCAGCGCACGCAGGAGATCATCCGCGCTCATGTTCCGGGCGGACGTGTGCTCGACATCGGCGGTGGCGCGGGAATCCACTCCAGGGCCCTCATGGACGCGGGCTACGAGGTGGAGATGATCGATCCCGTCGTCCGCCACGTCGAGCAGGCGCAGGAGGCGGGCGTGCGGGCCTCCGTGGGCGATGCACGCGAGCTGGAGCACGCGGATCAGTCCTTCGACGCGGCGATCCTGCTGGGCCCGCTCTATCACCTCGCCTCGCGGGAGGATCGGCTCGGGGCGCTCCGCGAGGCCGCGCGGGTGGTGCGCGCAGGAGGTGTCGTGCTGGCCGCGGGACTTTCGCGATATGTCGCGTTCGGAGCGGCATCGCTCGGTCGACCCGTGCCGACGCCGATTCCGGGGGAGTGGGCGGGTCTCATCGCGGATGGGACGCCGGGCTCGCAGCTGCGATTCCCCGCGGGCCACTTCCACACCGCTGAGGAGCTCGAGGACGAGGTCGCGGATGCCGGTCTGGACGTGCTCGAGGTCGTCGGCGTCGAGGGGCCCGCGGGGCTGTTCCTCGAACAGGCCGGCGAGGTGTCCGCCGAGGTGCGGGATGCCGCGTTGGCGATCGCGCGCGCGGCATCCGCCGTTCCTGGCATCCGCGACCAGAGCGCGCATCTGATCGCCGTCGCTCACGTGCCCGCCTGACGGATGCCCTAGGGTCGAGCCATGAGGACGCGTTGGGGAGCGATCGCGGTCGGCGCCGTGCTGGTGGTCGCGAGTATCGCAGGGTGCGCGTCGAGACCCGGTGCGATGGGCTCCGTCCCGACGTCAGAGGCGACCGCGGCTGCCCCCGTCACGCCTGAGCCCAGCCTCTCACCGGCGCCCGACCCGGTGGCGGATGCTCGTGCTCAGGCGTGGATGGACAGCCTTCCTGTGCCTCGTGCGGCGAAGCGCGTGGAAGACAGCCCGAGCTCGTCGTTCAGCACGATCAGCACGGCGTGGTTGTGCCACCCGACGATCGTGAAGGACGCCTACTGGGTCGTTGACGGGATGAGCCTGTCCGAGACCACGAGGTGGATGTCCGCGCATCCGGCACCGGGGCTCTTCTCCAGCCTGTACGGCCCGATCTCCGATGATCAGGCCTCTCCCGGCACCATGACGAGCTTCGGGCTGACTCCGCAGGAGAACGACCCGTTCCAGGGCATCTTCGTCGTCATCGCGCAGACCGAGCACGGCTCGGCGATTCACGCTCAGGCGGGAACGTATCCGGAGTCGGCGGTATGCCCGACCCCGGAACCGGGCACCTCCTTCGGCGGTCTGGGTCAGGGCTGAGACGTCAGCTCAGGGGAGTGGACGCAGTCGGAAGATCAGGATGCCGAGGTAGGTGTCCATCCATGCGGCCTTGTGCGGGTACCGTTCCGCATCCGCAGGAGAGAGCTGCGGCTCCCAGGTGCGCTCGATCCGCAACCCGGCGTCGCTGAAGGCGTTGAGCAGGTCCGACATCGTGTACGTGCGTTTGGTGAGGGCGATCTGATCGTTCCATCCAGTGCTGTAGCTGCGGGAGCCGGATGCGAAATACTCCTCGCCGAGGGATGTGCCGTTCTGCTCGGCGCGCTCCAGCGCATAACGGACCGGCTGCGTCCTGGTGAGCAGGATGAAGCCGCCGTCGGTCAGAAGTCGGCGTGCTGCCTGGAGGGTGGCGACCGGATCGGCTGCGTAGCCGAACGACTGGAGGAACAGGATGCGATCGAACCTGCGACCTCGGATCTCGCTCACCTCGGAGAGGGAGGAGATGTCGCCCCTGGCGAGCGTCATCCCACTCGGCGGATCACCGAGGAGGTCATCGCGCACGTCGATGCCGACGGAGTCGACAGCGCCGGCACGCACGAGCTCGGCGAGCTTGCTGCCGTCGCCGCATCCGATGTCCAGGACCGACAACCCGCTCACATCGCCGAGTGCGGCGCGCTGTGCGGGCCATTCGACGAGACGATCGAGCGAATCCTCGCGTGCACGGGCGCGCTCGTAGTCGGCGGCAAGCGACAGCCACGCGTCGTCGTTCTTCGCCTGGCGCTGCTGATCGGTCGACACATGAAGACAGTAGCCGACGAGGGGGAGTCGGCGGCGAGCCGGTGTCGGAGCTCGCTGTTAGCCTCAACGGGTGATTTCAGCGGCGACCGCACGTGACCGAATCGTGAGCGCGATCGACGCCGAGAGGCTCGGCGCGTACGGCGTCCACGTGCTCATCGGCGACGATGAGGCGCAGCATCGCTGGCGCAGCGACGACCGGGTGAACATCTACTCCGTGTCGAAAGGTGTCAGCGCGCTGGCGGCGGGGATGGCCGCCGACGCCGGGATCCTCACGCTCGACACGCGTGTCGCGGAGCTTCTGCCGACCATGCAGTTCGGTGAGGGTGTGGAGCACGTGACGCTGCGTCATCTGCTCACGATGACCAGCGGCATCGACTTCGCGTGGTTCGGCAGCCAGGAGGCGCCGTGGCCCGACATCGCGCAGGAGATGCTCCGTCGACCTTCGCGCGGGGCGGGCGAGGTCTATCAGTACTCCGATGCGAGCACATACGTCGCCATGCGCATGCTCGGCGCCGTCGTCGGCGACGTGCGTGACTGGCTGATGCCGCGGCTGTTCGAACCGCTCGGGATCCACAATCCGCAGTGGCATCGTTGCCCACTCGGCTGGATCATCGGCGGCACCGGTCTCGAACTGCGGACCGAGGAGCTCGCCAGGATCGGCCGTGTGCTGCGCGACCGCGGAACGTGGCACGGTGATCAACTCGTCAGCTCCGAGTGGATCGATGCGATGCATACGCACTGGGTGCGCACAGGATGGGAAGGCGACTCGTCGAAGTACGGCATCGCCGCCTGGGCAGGGCCGGGCGACGGCTGGCGACTCGACGGCCTGTACGGCCAGTATGTGTATGTCGACCATGCACGTCACGCGGTCGTCACCATCACAGCGCACGAGGAGACTCGCGACCATCGGCTCGTCCAGATCGCATCGACGGTGCTCGCGAGCTGAGTCGTCAGGGGCGCGGTCGTGGAGCCCCTCTCGAGCTCCGTCTGCCATCAGGGTAATAACCGATAATGCACATTATGTCAGATCACTGAGATGAGAGGGCGTTTCGATCCCCCGCCTCATGGCAGGGTTGGACCATGCGCGCTGACGATCTGGACCTGCCCTTCGCCGTCACTGAGACCGGGCCGCCGGATGCAGACCCCGTCATCGTTCTTCCTGGTGGTCCCTGCCGAGGCCCCGAGTACTTGAGCGATCTCGCCGGCCTGGACAGCACCCGTCGACTCGTCGTCCTCCATCCGCGCGGAACGCCTCGCAGCGGCGGGCTCTCCCGTGGATGGTGGCAGGATGCCGACGATGTGGCAGCCCTGGTCGACGCGCTCGGCATGGACGCCGCCCACCTGATCGCCCACTCCGCCGGCACCCGCCTCGCTCTTGCCGCGGCGACTCGCTACCCGCAGCTGGTTCGCTCTCTGATGCTGGTGACCCCGCCCGCGACCTGGCTGACGGGCGCCGCTCACGACGGCGCCTCCATCGCTCTCGACCGCACCGTTCCCGCTGTCGCAGACGCCCTCGGCGCGCTGGAAGAGGAAGACCCGGCCACCGACGACGCCTTTCGCCAGGCATTCCAGCGACAGGCTCCGGCAACGTACGCTCACTGGAGCGAGATCGAACGCGCTCATGCGCAGGTCGGGTCGGTCAGTCGTGCTTCGGCGCTGGCCTGGTTCGACGACGTCCCGGCCGATGCGGTCGAGCTCATTCGGGCCGCGCCGATTCCCCCTACCCTCGTCATCGGTGGGAGCCACGATTACCTCACGGGCGTCAAGCCGGTCATGGATTACTCCGCGGTGCTGGGCGCACGCCTCGCGATGATCGAGGACTGCGGGCACTACCCCTGGGTCGAGCAGCCGGCGGCATTCCTGCGGGCCGCCGACGATTGGCTCTCCATGGTGCTCGCGCCCTCCTCAGAGGTCCCCTGACCCGCGACCGGGTGAAGGTCGAGCGCCACTCCCCTAGGTCCCGGCTCAGCCCGTCGTGTCCTCGAAGTGCGTCGGCAGGCCGAGCATCGGGACGAGCTTCGCCGCGTATGCCGCCCGCTCCGCCGGAGCGTGCCACGTCGCCTCGTGATGGCGCGTGTAGAGCTCATCGCCCGTCCAGCGCGGAAACACGTGGACGTGGAGGTGCCAGACATCCTGGTCCCCCGCCGGTTCATTGTGCTGGCGCACCGACGTTCCCTGACAGCCGTATGCCGCCCGCACGGCGCGAGCCGACTGCTGAACAAGATCCCAGACCGCGTGATTGACCTGCTGTGGCAGGTCGTACAGATTCTCGTGATGCCCGCGCGGGATGACCAGCAGGCTGCCCGGGTTGTCGGGCCACCATTTCGGCGCGACGCGCGCGTACGCCAGCCGCGTCACAGCGACGATGTCCTCTGCGCGGTTGTCGTCGTCGTGCTCCCCGCTCTGGATGCGGCAGAACGGGCAGTCGTAGTCCGCGGGCTCGTGGTTCCACATATGTCGATGACCTCACCTCTCCCCCGGTCAGGGGCCGCGGGGCGCGGAGCGCCGCGGTCGCGACGCCTAGGATCACCCTATGGGCGTGCACGGCCGGGCGATGCTTCCAGACCATCTGAACCTTCGTGGCAGGGCGGCTCCGTCCGAGGTGCCTGCGGAGTCCGACCGATGAATCTCTTCGAGGTCCTCGCCCGATTCAATGCTGCGCATCCTTGGTCTCACAACGACGCATACGCGGGATTCGTGCTGCGGCATGCCCGTGCGGTACGACGGTCGGGCGGCGACGTCGCCGTCGACGTCGGATGCGGCACCGGAAACCTGCTGGAGCGCCTCACCCGGGTGTTCCCCACCGTCATCGGCGTCGAACCCGATGACCGGTCGGGCGCCGTCGCACGAGCGCGTTTCCCGCGAGCGGACATCCGAGTCGACATCCGCAGCTTCGGCGACGAACCGGAATCCGCGTACGATCTTCTCGTCTTCGTGGCATCTCTCCACCACATGCCGCTGCGGCAGGCACTGTCGGCTGCGCGCTCGTCCCTGCGCCCTGGCGGACGACTGGTGATCGTCGGCATCGCGAAGGAGACGCGGGCAGACGCGCTCCGCTCCGCGGTCTCGATGGTGCTGAATCCCCTTATCGGGATGGTGCGGCATCCGCGCCGTGCCACACATCTTCCGGTGAGCATGGAAGCCCCGGTCGCTGAGTCGTCGCAGACGTTCGAAGAGATCCGAGACATGGCATCTGCGATGCTGCCTGGAATCAGGATGCGGCGTCGGCTCTTCTGGCGCTACACCGCCTCCTGGTCCGCACCGCGCGGAGCAGACGGCTGCGCGAGGATCATCAGCTTCTCGGGGTCGGTGACGCCCTCGAAGCCGAACCGGCGGTAGAGCTCGTGGGCATCCGCGGTGGCGAGCATGACACGCTTCAGACCCATGGGCCGCACAGTCGCGACGACAGCACCTGCCAGGGCCTTGCCTGCGCCCAGACCGCGGGCCGCGGGATCGACGAAGACGTCGCAGAGCCAGGCGAACGTGACCCGATCGGTGACGACGCGGGCGTACCCGACGAGGCGGCCGTCGGCATCCAGGGCTCCGAAGTTCACCGAAGCGCGTGCCGCGGCCTCGACGACCTCGCGCGATCGCCCGAGTGCCCAGTACGCCTCCTCCGAGAGCCAGCGGTGCACGACATCCAGGTCGATGTCGTCGAGGTCGGTCGTCACGCGCACTGCCGCAGTCATGGATCAGAGCCTAAGGCCGCCCGCGCGCGGACCCAGTATCCGAACCATCCGACTCAGATGCGGCCGCGCACGGGCGTCCGCTCCCCCGGGTCACCACCCTCGGGCATGGTCATCTCGGCGCGGACGCCCAGCAGCCGGACCTCGCGATCGGTATCCAGGCTGTCGGCGAGTTCGCGCGCGGCTGCGATGAACGCATCGCGGTCCTTCGTCGGCGCGGACAGCTTCCGGCCCGTCGTGCGTGTCTCGAACGGGGCGTATCGCACCTTCAGATGCAAGCGGATGACGGGTCGTCCCTCCGCGATGCAGTCGTCGAAGGCGTGGCCTGCGAGGTCCTCGACCGCGTTCTCGATCTCGGCGCGCGTCGTCAGGTTCTGCTGGAACGTCGTCTCCCGGCTGTGGCTGCGGGCGATCCACGGCGTGTCGTCCACCACCGCCGGACCTCGTCCGGAACCGAGCCCGTGATACCAGACGCCCATCTTCGGACCGAACTCGCGGATCATCTCGGCCTCGTCGGCATCGGCGAGTTCGCGCACCGTCCGGATCCCGTGGTCGGCCAGGCGCTTCTGCACGCGGGAGCCCACACCCCACAGATCGCGGGTGGGCCTCTCCCCCATCACCTCGAACCAGTTCTGCGCGGTGAGTCGGAAGACGCCCCGGGGCTTGCCGAACTCCGTCGCGATCTTGGCACGCACCTTGTTGTCGCCGATGCCGACCGAGCAGTGCAGGGAGGTCGCCGTCAGCACCGCGTGCTGTGCATCGCGGGCCAGTGCCTCCGGGGCATCCGTCGTCGCTCCCAGAAAGCACTCGTCCCATCCGATGATCTCCACGACCACGCCGGGAAGAGCGCGGAGTGCGCTCATCACCCCGGCGGATGCCTCTTCGTACGCCGCGTGATCCACCGGCAGGAAGACCGCGTCTTCGGGCGCCTTGCGGGCGGCGATCTTGAGTGGCATCCCCGAACCGATGCCGAACGCACGCGCCTCGTACGACGCCGTGGACACCACCGCCCGTTCGGTGGGATCGCCGTTCCCGCCGACGATCACCGGCCGTCCGGCGAGCTCGGGGCGCCGCAGCACCTCGACCGCCGCGATGAACTGGTCCATGTCGACGTGGAGCACCCAGGGCGCCGGAGTCATGCCTCGAGTCTGGGGCACGAAGCCCGATCTGTCACCTGGCCCCTTACGGCCGCCGTCTCAACGCAGCTGCGCGAACGCTTCGGCTCGCTCGGTGGGCCCCACGATGAGGATCGTGTCACCCGGCTGCAGGACGGTGGTGTTGTCGGCGTTGTGCCATTCGTCTGCCCCATGCTGGTACGCGGCGACAGTGATGCCGTGGGTCGTGCGGACTCCGGTCTCTCCGAGGGCGACGCCGTGCAGCATCGAGGGTGCCGCCGCCTTGACGAGCGCGTAGCCCGGCGCCACCTCGATGTAGTCGAGCGCCGCACCGCGGACCAGGTGCGCGACTCGGCGTCCCATGTCGTGCTCGGGGTAGATCACCTTGTGCACACCGAGCTGCTCCAGGATCAGGCCGTGCCTGTCGTCGACGGCCTTCGCCCAGATCACCGGGATCCGCATGCTCAGCAGCACTGAGCAGGTGAGGATGGAGGCGGACACGTCGTCTCCGATCGCCACGACCACCCGCTCGAATTCGTCGATCGCGAGCTGCCTCAGCGCCTCCTCCCTGGTGGAGTCGGCTCGGACGACCTGCGTGAGCTCGCCGTTGTGCGCCTGGACGAGATCCTCGTCGAGATCGACGCCGAGCACTTCGGTGCCGGCCGCCATGAGTTCGTGCGCCAGCGCGCTTCCGAACCGGCCGAGACCGATCACCGCTACCGAGTCCGCCTCGGCGATGCGCCGTGACGCATCGCCGCCGAAGAGCGAGAACCTAACCAATGGCGGGCCTTTCCTTGGGGAGTTCGTAGAGCACGCGACGTTCACGCAGTGCTATCGCCGTGCCGAGGGTGAGCGGACCGAGTCGACCGAGGAACATCAGCAGGATCAGCACCAGCTTCGCCGCAGCGGGCAGCTCGGTGGTGATGCCCGTCGAGAGCCCGACGGTTCCGAATGCCGAGACGGCCTCGAAGAGCACCCGGTCCAGGGTGCTGTCCGTGATCAGCAGCAGAGCTGAGGTACCGACCACCACCGCGGCGACGGCGATGAGCACCACCGTGATGGCCTGGCGGTGCACGGCGCGGCTGAGCCGCTTGCCGAAGATGTTCACCGCGCCCTCACCGCGCAGCTCGGTCAGCATGATGAAGAACAGCACAGCGAAGGTCGTGACCTTGATGCCGCCCGCCGTTCCCGCCGGTCCGCCGCCGATGAACATCAGGATGTCCATGCCGAACCAACTGGCGTCGTGCATGGCTCCGATGTCGATCGAGTTGAAACCGGCTGTGCGGGTCTGCACCGACTGGAAGAACCCAGCCAGGATCCGTGCCGCCGGATCGAGTGTGCCGAGTGTCTTCGGATTGCTCCATTCGATGACCGTCAGATACACCGTTCCGCCCGTCAGCAGCACGACGGTCCCCCACAGCACCAGCTTGGTGTTCATCGTCCAGTGCAGCGGACGGCGGAACTCCTTGCGCAACTGCATGATCACCGGGAACCCGAGGCCGCCGAGGATGATCGCAGCTGCGATCGGCAGGCAGATGAACGGATCGGCCAC
>Ga0308158_10004531_pt1 | contig 11716 bp, 9 predicted proteins | sample PhyBR2_FD_201038 | JGI IMG/M metagenome (GOLD analysis project Ga0308158, IMG submission 201038) | Phyllosphere microbial communities from UC Gill Tract Community Farm, Albany, California, United States - DLSLB.R2 | ecosystem: Host-associated > Plants > Phyllosphere > Unclassified | place: USA...
ATGAAGGCGAGCTTATAAAGCTCCCCAGTAAAGTTCCATTGTCATTTGCATATATGCGCCTATCCTCTTGTAAGGAATCAATTTTCAGGAGGAGGGGCTTATGTGGATCATGCTTACTGATGTCAGCGGTGAAAGAGTTGCCGTGAATTTCAATCACGTTCTTTCCTATAACGCATATGGGACAGGAACCCGCATCGTGACGCTGAGCACCGATCTGACTTTCTTTGTCAAAGAATCCACCGAAGAGATTGAAAGCAGGCTCGGTATTGATGTGAAAAGCTAATCTTTTAAACAAGTACGGCAACTCGCTTTGACGAGTTGCCGCTTTGGTATTCTCGCATTCTTATTCGAATGAACCCGATCAGATGTCGAGTTCTTCCACAAAAGCGGCACGATCCTGAATGAAGCGGAAGCGGGCTTCCGGCTTGGTGCCCATCAGATCATCGACCGTGTTGCGGGTTTCATCGATATAATCTTCATCGACATGTACTCGCAAAAGCGTACGCTTCTTGGGATCCATGGTCGTTTCTTTGAGCTGCTCGGCGCGCATTTCGCCAAGACCTTTGAAGCGGCCGATTTCAATCTTGCCGCGTCCTGTAAACAGCGTACGAAGCAATTCGTCCTTGTGCGCATCATCGCGCGCATAGGCGACTTTACCGCCCTGACTAAGACGATAAAGCGGCGGTACGGCGAGATAGAGATGACCATTACGAATGAGGTCCGGCATCTCCTGATAGAAGAATGTAATCAGAAGCGATGCGATATGCGCGCCATCCACGTCAGCATCGGTCATGACGATAACGCGGTCATAGCGAAGGTCGTCTTCGCGATAATTCTTGCGCGTACCGCTACCAAGCGCCTGCACGAGATCGGCAATCTGTTGGTTTGCGGTCAGCTTTTCGCGGCCTGCACTCGCGACGTTCAGAATTTTGCCGCGCAGCGGCAGGATCGCCTGATTGGAACGATTTCGCGCCTGTTTGGCCGAGCCACCTGCCGAGTCACCTTCGACGATGAACAGTTCCGCGCCTGCGGCCGCATTCTGCGTGCAATCCGCAAGCTTGCCGGGAAGGCGCAGCTTGCGCGTAGCACTTTTGCGGACCGTTTCCTTTTCCTGACGACGACGCAGACGTTCCTCAGCGCGGTCGACGACCCAGTCGAGCAAGCGCGAAGCTTCTTGCGGTGAAGCTGTAAGCCAGTGGTCGAACGGATCGCGGATGACATTTTCTACGATACGCTGCGCTTCAACGGTCGCAAGCTTGTCTTTGGTCTGACCGACAAATTCGGGTTCGCGAATGAAAACCGACATCATGGCAGCTGCTGAAATCATCACGTCATCGGTGGTGATGATTGAGGCGCGCTTGTTGTTGGTCAGTTCTGCATAGGCTTTCAGACCACGCGTCAATGCGATACGCAGGCCCGCTTCGTGCGTGCCGCCATCGCCGGTCGGGATCGTATTACAATAGGAGTTGACGAAGCCGTCGCCGCCATACCACGACACAGCCCATTCCACTGCGCCATGACCACCTTGTTTTTCGGTGCGGCCCGCAAAAATCTCGCGCGTAACCTGATGTTCCTTGCCGAGCGACGCAGAAAGATAATCTTTCAAACCACCCGGGAAATGGAATACAGCTTTTTCGGGCGTTTCCTTTTTCGGGTCGAGAAGGGCCGGATCGCAGCTCCAGCGGATTTCCACACCACCAAACAGATAGGCTTTCGACCGCGCCATGCGATAAAGCCGGTGCGGGTCGAAATGGGCGTTTTTGCCAAAAATATCCGGGTCCGGATGGAAGCGGACGCGTGTGCCGCGGCGGTTATGCACCTCGCCGACGTCTTCCAGACCGCCCTGCGGAATGCCGCGCGAAAAGCGCTGGCGGTAAAGGCGGCGATTGCGCGCGACTTCCACTTCCAGAACATCGGAAAGCGCATTGACGACCGAAACACCAACGCCGTGCAGACCACCGGATGTTTCATAGGCTTTGCCGTCAAACTTGCCGCCCGCATGCAGCTTGGTCATGATGACTTCAAGCGTGGATTTGCCCGGCACCTGTGGGTGTTCATCCACAGGAATACCACGGCCATTGTCGCTGACGGTTATGAAGCCTTCAGCATCGAGGCTGACTTCAATGAAGTTGGCGTGGCCGGCAACCGCTTCGTCCATCGAGTTGTCGATGACTTCAGCGAAAAGATGATGCAGAGCCTTTTCATCCGTGCCGCCAATATACATGCCGGGGCGCAAACGGACGGGCTCCAAACCTTCAAGAACGCGAATGGACGACGCATTATAGTCGTCACTTCCCGACGATGCAGGTGGGGCTTTGGTTGCAACAGGCGCGGGCTTTGGGGCAGATGGCAACGGTGTCGCTGCCGGCTGCGCAACAGGTCGCGGAGCGGGAGCCTTTTCAGACTGTCGCTCCTGCACCCGTTCGCGGGCATTGTTGACTACTCTGGAAAAGAGATCGTTATCGTCCATCTTTGTCCGAAAAGCTTTCTGTCTGAATCTACGATGGCCGCGTCATACACGCTTAAGCCGAAAATAGTGTGTCTGCGAATCACATAGATGATGCCATGGGAAATCGCGAAAGGCGACTAAAGTTCGCCTTACGTTCTGCTTTTGCCGGGCTTTATCAAAGGGTTTTATTCATCCGCAACAGGATTTGCACCAGAAACGTGGCGAAAGTCAAACCGCGCGCTTTTTTAAGGCTGATTAAGATGGCAACGAAGAGTCCATTCGCGTAAGCGCAAGGGAAGGCGAGAAAATTGCGAGTGGTGAAATGCAGGGCAGGGCAGCGGTCGGCGTGGAAGCGCATGTGAAGGGCATGGCAATCATGGTGCTCTCGGTGTTGTTGCTTCCGTTTATGGACGCCATCGGCAAATGGCTCGCCATGATGGATAATATGCCGCCCGCAACAGTCACCTTTATGCGGTTTTTCATCCAGTCCATGCTGATGTTTCTGGTGTTAATCGTCATGGGCGGCTTCGTAGCGTTGCGCACGACGCATCTCGCCGGCAATCTGGTTCGCGGTGCGCTGATGGGGTTTGGGGGAACGTGCTTTTTCACGGCCGTCAAATATATGCCCCTGGCGGATGCTATGGCGGTGTTTTTCGCCGAACCACTGATCCTGACGTTACTTTCTGCCATTTTCCTGAAGGAAAAAGTCGGCTGGCGCCGCTTCAGTGCAGTGGGCATCGGATTGATCGGTACGATGATCGTTATTCAGCCGAGTTTTGAGATTTTCGGGGCCGTATCGCTGTTGCCTTTGGCGACCGCTGTCACTTTCGCAATCTATCTTATCCTGAACCGCAAATATGGCGCCAAGGAAAGCCCTCTCGTCATGCAGTTTTATGCAGGTATCGGCGGTGCTTTTCTCGCAGGATTGGCCATGGTTTTTGGTACGGCCCTCGGCGTCGAGGATCTGGGATTTTCGCTTCCACACAGCCTGCAACCATGGCTGTTGTTGGTCTTGCTGGGCACAATTGGCACGGTCAGTCATCTGCTGGTCGTGCAGGCGTTCAAGCTTGCGCCCGCATCGATGCTTGCGCCATTCCAATATCTGGAAATCGTCAACGCCGTGCTGGTGGGACTGGTTGTGTTTGGTGATTTTCCGACGCCGTCGAAATGGTTCGGCATCGCAATCATCGTCGGATCGGGCTTCTATGTCTTCATGCGTGAGAGACGCGTGAAGGCGGTGTAGAGCGGTTCCAATTAAGACTGAATCTTTGGAACCACTCCCTCTCTTTATTCCTACGCAAAACCGCTTCACATTTTTTTTGCTGGAAATGCTCTAATTTCTCTTTGTCTGACGAGGGCCGAAAACGCTTTCGAAGGCTTTTCCGAGAGCGACATCCACGTCGCCCATCGTTACCGGAAGCCCCAGATCGACCAGACTGGTAACGCCATATTCGGCGATACCGCAAGGAACGATGCCGCCGAAATGTTCCAGCTCCGGCTCGACATTGATTGCGATGCCGTGGAAACTGACCCAGCGACGCAGGCGAATGCCGATGGCTGCGATCTTGTCTTCACACATGCCGCCATTGGCAAGCAAGGGCTTTTCCGGGCGTACAACCCACACGCCAACGCGATCTGCACGTCGCTCGCCCTTGACGTTGAACTGTGCAAGCGTTTCGACAATCCATTGTTCAAGCGCGGTTACAAATGCGCGCACATCTTCACGGCGCCGTTTGAGGTCGAGCATGATGTAAGCCACACGCTGGCCGGGGCCATGATAGGTATATTCGCCGCCGCGCCCGGTGTTAAAGACCGGAAAACGATCAGGTGTGAGCAGGTCTTCGGCGTGGGCGCTTGTGCCCGCTGTATAAAGCGATGGATGCTCGACCAGCCAGACGAGCTCATTCGCGGTTCCTTCACGAATGGCCTGAACGCGCGCTTCCATGAAGGCGAGGGCTTCTTCATACTCCGTCAAACCATCCGCGATCAGCCATTCGACTGCTGGAGCGTCGGCGGATGTTGGCAGAAAATGCGTTTCACCAGTCGCAATATTACGCATGGTGGACGATTGTTCATCCGTATGGACTGTGAAGAGGGGGGTAGAGCTATCGTTCATGATTGCAGCATATGGCGTTTTTTCTGAGCCTCTGCCAGATGTCAAAATGCCTCTATGTGTTGTCGCTGAACACATTCAGGCGATCAATTGTCCCGATTTCATCTTGTGGTCGAACCCAGGAAACACATCGGGCGTGATCGGCGCCAGAACATTGATTGTCAGACCTGACGGTGCGAAATCAATGTCACATCGTGCTTTCAGTTCTTCCGCCAACACCAACCGCAACAGGCGCTGGCCAAAACCACGGCGGGATGGGCGCGTGACTGCCGGGCCGTTGGTTTCCACCCAGCGCATCTGGAATTTCTTTTGGCCCTGATCATCGACGATGTTCCAGCTGAAATCGACGCCGCCATGTTCGTTGGATAGAGCGCCATACTTAACGGCATTGGTTGCAAGTTCATAAAGCCCCAGCGAAAGCGACACCGTCACGCGGTCACTCACGAACAATGAAGGCCCGCTCATGCGGATACGGTTGCCGAATGTTCTGTTGAATGGAGCCAGCGCCATATCGGATATTTGCGGGATAGTCGCGCCGTCCCAATCCTCTTGGAGTAACATATCATGCGCTTGCGCGAGCGCATGTAAGCGCTCATTGAAGAGCTGACTTGCCTCCTCGGAATTGCTGGCATTGCGCAATGTCTGATTGGCAATGGATTGAACCATCGCCATCGAGTTCTTGAAGCGGTGGGAAATCTCGCGGGTTACGAGGGCTTTGTCGGCTTCGGTTTGCTTGCGTTCGGTGACATCCAACATGACACCAAGCAATGTCGGGTGTTCTCCGAGCAACGCTTTTGCGCGCGTTTCCACCCATATGGTTTCACCGGCTCTGTTAACGATCCGATATTCCATGGAATAAGGCTCGCCGGTTGCGAAGGCTTCTTCAGTTTGGTGCTGAACAGCCATTCTGTCTTCCAGCACCACCATATCCATGATCTGGTCAAAATGGATATGCTCGTTTTCGTCGAAGCCAAAAATCCTGCGGCATTTGGCTGAGCCAGTAACCTTGCCGGTATTCAGATCGCGGGTCCAATAGCCGATATTGGCAACATTTACGATATAATCGAGATGGTTCTGATGTCGTTTGGTCTCATTGGAAAGCGTATCTCGTTCTTGTTGAAGTTCGACAAGACTTTTGAGTTCAAGCGTGACATCAAGCTGAGTTGAGACGAAATGCTGAAGCGTGCCATCAGGGCCTTTGACTGGAGAGATATGCAGTCTATTCCAGAAGGCTTCGCCAGATTTTTTGTAGTTCAATATATCGACATCAATCGATTTTTCCGCTGCTAAGGCATTCCGGATCGCAGTCACATGCTGAGGGCACGTGTCCGAACCCTGTAGAAATCGGCAATTTTTCCCGGTGATCTCATCTGTGGAATAGCCTGTCAGTTGCAGGAAGGCGTTGTTCGCGTAGACGATTGGATTATCCGATAAGCGCGGATCGGTAATCAGCATCGGCGTGGGCGTATGCTCTACCGCTGCCAGAAATGGGTTGGCATCTTTCGACATCAAGTCGGAGGCGAAATTCCTAGACGATTCCAAGTCAGTTGACACGACACCCCCCAACGCACACAAGCCGCTACAACTATAATTAGAATGTTGTGAAACTAGCTGAGAATCAAAGCAATTGCTAATAAAATCACATTTACTCCCAGCATGGTGGATTTGAAATTTCAAATCCGTAAACCAAACGAGGTTCCATAATTCACAAGTATGGTTTTGAACCTGAAATTCGTTCAGACGGCGGCTTTACAGTAATACTAATTTCGGGTTCGCCATAGTAGCTATCGTCTCACTGGAACAGCACCAAGCCGGTCTTGCGTTAATTATGTTTGCGCTGAGTTCAGGCCCATGACTTGTCAGACATATAGCGTGCTATATATTCCTAGCTATCATTCAGCACACGTTCATCTAGCATCGGCCATGATGTGTGCAGTTGAACTGGAGAACAAGATGATTAACACCTTGAAAAAAATGATGGTTGGCTTAATCGGCGCAACTTTTATGATCGGTGCGATGGCGCCAGTTTCTGCTGCTCCGGTCTTGCTCACTGCACAGGTTGCTGGCAGCGATAACGTCGTTCCGGTTCGGAACGACCGTTGGGACCGTCGTGGCCACGGCAATTGGAATGGCCATCGTCCGGGTCGTCCAGGCTGGAATGGTCACCGCCCAGGTCGTCCAGGCTGGAATGGCAATTATCGCCCACGTCCGGGTTATTGGAACGGTCATCGCGGCTATAACTATTATCGTCATGGCTACCGTCGTCACAATGATGGCTGGTGGTATCCGCTGGCAGCCTTTGGTGCTGGTGCGATTATCGGCGGTGCGATTGCACAGCCAGCGCCTCAGCCGGTTTATCGTTATAGCAACAACCATGTTCAGTGGTGCTATAATCGATACAGGTCTTACCGCGCTTCGGACAATACATTCCAGCCTTACAACGGCCCGCGTCAGCAGTGCTATTCGCCTTACCGTTGATAAATTAAGCCTTGATAAGACAGCCGCCTCAAAAGGGCGGCTGTTTTTGTTTGGAGGTAATTAGAGCATTTCCTGTTTTGATTGAAGCATTGGAAATGCTCTATCTATTTGTTTTCATGCATGTCTCCCAAAACCGTTTCACACTTTTCGGGATGCGCTCTAACCGCCGCGCTGGTCGTATCCTTCAACGTTCTCGCCGGTCATCCTATGATGCAGATACTGGTTGAGCCGGTTAATCTGATCTTCGCTCCAGCCATCGACATCTGCGACTTCAATCCATGCATCCACATAATGCTCTGGCGCATAAACATGACCGTAGCCCATCGGGGTGGTCGTCGCGAAAGCCATATCCAGCGCGAGTTGTAGCATCGTAACGACCGGGTACCATCGCAATTGCTGTGACACATCGTGTCCGCGAGGAGCATTCATCCACTCCGGCTGACGGTAGAACGCGTGGCTGTCAAAGAACACCACCGCATCGCTCGCATACTGCAAATAGACGATACGAAGCGGCCCCCACCGTGTGCCATTGCCGGGAGCTTCTCCATTCTGATTCATGAAACGAGCGAAAGAGCCGTCCCGGAACACAGGCAACCATTCTGGCGTGCCCTCATTTCTGTCGCGTGTGATCTGTTTCCAGTCGCGACTCGGGAAGGGCGGACCACTCCACAATGCTCCGTTGATCGGATCTTCCAGCATTTCAAACAGTGAAACCGACTTCTCGGAATTCATTGCTCCGAGGCTGAGACCATAGAGATACAGACGCGGACGCTGGTCTTTCGGCAGGGTTTTCCAGTAATTATAAACGGTTGTGAACAATGCACGCGAGGCTTCAGCACCGTATTCCGGCTGGAAGAGCAGCGAAAGCGGGCTATTGAGATAGGAATATTGCATAGCGATGCTTGCAACATTGCCATCATGAAGAAATTCGAGGCCATCCATGGCCGCCGGATCAACCCATCCCGTGCCTGTTGGTGTGATGATGACAAGGATTGAACGGTCAAATCCATTCTGCCGCTTCAGTTCTTCCAGCGCGCGTTCTGCACGCTGTTTGGGTTCATCGGCCACGTTCAGTCCGGCATATACGCGAACAGGATCGACCGCCTGACGTCCTGTTAACGATGAAATTTCATCACCTGTCGGTCCTGACGCTACAAATTCACGGCCTGCACGTCCCAGTTCATCCCATTTGAGAAGAGATGCAGCGCTTCCGGTCTTATCGGCTGCGACAGGTTGCGGGCGATCCGGTTCGATTAGTGCATCATACTCGCGGAATGACCGATCGAGTACCTCGAAGGTTGACTGGATAAGAAGGCCGTTCGCGATTGTCCAGGTCAGAATGACGGTCAATGCGATGCCAACCACATTGGCCACTCTTCGAGGGACAAAATGATGTATTTTTGCCGAAATGTAGCGCCCAAGCCAGATAAGGGCACGAGCCAACAGCAACAGGATTAAAAATGTCGCGATAGCCAGTCCGCAAACGCTTGCGGGGTAGGCGCTTGGAACAGGCTCCATGTTCATCGCGGACCGTACGGAGTTCTGCCAATCGGCTGACAGGTAAAGTGCCGCTATCGCGACGGCCAGACAAATAAACCCCACAATCAGATTAACGCGGCTGCGCAAACGATCGGCTGGCTCAGGCAATTCGAGGTAACGCCAAATCCAGCGCCACAAAACGCCAAGACCATATCCAGAACCAAATGCCACGCCGCACAAGATGCCTTGCATCACATATGTGCGTGGAACGAGGCTCGGTGTCAAAGCTGCTGCGAACAGCAGAGTGCCCAGTGCCAACCCAATGCCGGAAAGGGAATGTCTGAAACGAAAAAAGGCATTGGCGACAAATGACATGAAAAACCGAAATGTTGGAATGAGTTACGCGGAAGAGCCTACAGTATCATTTCAACAACCGGAATCGATTTCTGGAATCATTCTGGTTCTGTGTAACCGCCAATGAGCGGTGCGATTCTATCTTTTCGGAAGGCAACAGACCAAATTCTTTACCAAAAAGCCGAATGCAAGCGTGGCAATTTCATCGACAAGCCCTGTGGGCTTGGAGTTTCTGCCAATAGGTGCTGATTTTTTGAATTTATGTTGGAGAAACTTGATTTTATGGTGTTGACCAATGCGAAAGCCACCCTTATGTTCCGCCGCACTTCCAGGGACGATTTGTTCCTCTAGGGAGCGCGTAGCTCAGCCGGTAGAGCAACTGACTTTTAATCAGTAGGTCCAGGGTTCGAATCCCTGCGCGCTCACCATTTTCAATGGCTTGGCCGAACTTCTCAAAACATTTTTACATCTCGCCATCCATTTAACCCTGATAGACCAATTACTCGCGAGCGCTTCATAAACGTCTCGGCGATCCTTGTTCCCCCTTTATAGGCGGCGAAGCATTGCGATACCGCCCGCAAACAATTTGCCTAGAGTACGTACGATTGTTTGAGGAATGATCATGCGTAGGGTTTTAAAGTTCTTCAGCATTGTAACAATCGGGCTGTCGAATGGACTAGTCAGTTCGTCTTTCGCCGCTGCAGTGAGTTGCAATATGGTTCCACAAGAGGGAACAGGAATTCTAAGCGCTCCCGTCACGCAGCCTGCTTGGCGCATAAGACCGGAATTAGAGACGCCAGTGGGGGATTTTCCGTGGTATCCGCCTGCAAAGTCACCCCAGCTTTATCAGTTCGATTGCTCCGATAACCCCAAGGGCAAACCTCAGTCGGGTGTCACACCGACCATCCCTCTGCTTGAAAAGCGGAAAAAATAAACTCACGAGCGTCGCTGCTCTTTGTTTCTCGTATTTGTCGCAGTGACAATCTCATCAAGGGATGAGATGAGCGATTATGAGCCTTAAAGCCAGAATAGTCGGCAACAAGTTTGAAGCAGCCCTTTGGGCGGCGTCAATTGCGCTCGTCATTTTGTTTCAGGGCATCATAACCTCTTACGCGCAAGCCTCGATGGTTGCGTGGTCCAATGGCCAAACCACAGTCATTTGCTCGATCCATGAAGGTCAAACCAATGACGATGAAGCTCCGCTCAAGGATCTCGCGCGTTCGTGCTGTTCGACGCTTTGTCAGGCGGCATGCACTGTCGGCGCTGGCCTCGCCGCTCAAACGTTGTCGTTTGCCTACCACGCAGTATTTGTCGCTCATTATCAAGTTGTGCGGCTCGTGGTTCAAGGTCCGCCAAATTTTGTGGCCGAAACCTATCTTCCCAGAGGTCCGCCTACACTTCTCAGCTGATGCATGGATCAATTCCGGCGTTATGCAGCTTGCGCGTTAAAACAAATATTTGGAGAAGCGCAGTTGCGTGTCGTCCGGCTGTTTCACACAGGCTGGAGATGCCAATGTTTTCTTTCTATTTATCCGTAGATGCTGCACAAAATGAGGTGCAGCCATGAGCGATGTCATATTGCCAAAAGCTCAATCAAAGAACGGCTCTATCGAGGCAACGCGCGTTGCCGGTTCGAGTTTGAAGGCCTTCATCACAAGGCTACACTTTTATGTGGGATTGTTCGTCGGCCCATTTATCCTGATCGCGGCGATCACGGGCACACTTTATGTGCTGACGCCGCAACTCGAAGATATGATCTACCGCGATCAATTGCGCACATCATCATTGGGTACAGTGCAGCCGTTGACCGATCAGGTTAAGGCTGCCCGTGATTTTATCGGTGACGATCCGAAGCTGTTTGCTGTGCGTCCATCGACAGGGCCGGGCGGAAATACACGCGTGATGTTCAGTGAGCCGGGTCTGGGAGAATCTGAAAGTCGAGCAATTTTTGTCGATCCAATAACGCTGGCAATCAAGGGCGATCTCGTCGTCTATGGTACGAGCGGTGTGTTGCCGTTGCGTGCGTCGATCGACTATTTGCATCGCAATCTGATGCTCGGAGATTTTGGCCGCTATTATAGCGAACTTGCAGCCTCCTGGTTGTGGGTCGCAGCGCTTGGCGGTGTTCTGCTCTGGTGGTGGAAGCGGGATATCCGGCGCAACGCAAAGGCCAAAGAAAACGCGCATCTGCGTATGCGGCGCCTGCACAGTCGGACCGGCATCTGGATTGCTGTAGGCCTAGTCTTTCTTTCGGCGACTGGCATGACATGGTCGCAATTGGCGGGTGGGCGAATTGATGATTTTCGCGCGGCAGTCGGGTGGATAACACCGTCTGTCTCGACCGCGCTTGATAGGCCTGCTGTGGCTGCTGATCCGCATGCCGAACACCGTGACCATGGGGGGTATCAGGATCAAAGTGCTGTTACATCGACAATCGATTATGTCAGTCAGCTTGACGCTGTCAATCTCCTATCGCGGCAATCCGGTCTTGAGTCGCCAATGCTGGAGATGCGCATTCCGCGAAATGCTGATCAGGCTTGGCTGGTCCGTGAATATGATCGCTCCTGGCCTACGCAGGTTGATACACTTGCGATCGATCCGCGCGATCTGAAGGTAATCAGCAGGGCCGATTTCGAAACCTTCCCGATTATTGCCAAGCTCATTCGCTGGGGGATTGATCTGCACATGGGTGTTCTGTTCGGCGTTGCCAATCAGATTGTTATGGCTTTGTTGGGCTTCGCGCTGATTGGCTTGATTATCTATGGCTATCGCATCTGGTGGCAGCGGCGTCCGCCTGCCGGTTCCATGCCGCGAACGCTGATCCAGAGCTGGCTCTATCTCAA
>Ga0308158_10004534_pt1 | contig 11710 bp, 11 predicted proteins | sample PhyBR2_FD_201038 | JGI IMG/M metagenome (GOLD analysis project Ga0308158, IMG submission 201038) | Phyllosphere microbial communities from UC Gill Tract Community Farm, Albany, California, United States - DLSLB.R2 | ecosystem: Host-associated > Plants > Phyllosphere > Unclassified | place: USA...
CACTGCACAAGAATTTACAATCGTTGCCGCCAGCGTTGACAACGCTACCGAGCGCATCGTGCGGTTCCTCAATGAAGACTTCGATGTTCCCATCAACGTCGTCTTCTTCAGACATTTTCAGGACAACGGATCTTCGTACCTTGCCCGCAGCTGGCTGGTCGATCAGAGCGAACAAGCCAAGTCGTCCATTTCCGCGATCTCGCGGAAGAATAAGACACGTGAGCCTTGGAACAGGTCTGACTGGTACGTCTCATTTGGTGAAGAGCCAACAGGCCGGCAATGGGTCGACGGCATGAAGTACGGTTTCGTCTCGGGCGGTGGCGGCAAGAGATACTCTCAGACGCTCAAGAATCTGCCGATTGGTGCCAGAGTCTTCGCCTACATTCCCAAGATTGGGTATGTAGGAGTCGGCACCGTCGCCGGCGAAGCCCAGCGATACGACCAAAGCACGCTTCTCGTGAACGGGGCCGAGCGACAGCTGCGTGAACTCGACCTCTCCGGGAATTATCGCCACGAGGGCGATGAGAACGACGACAATGCTGAATGGGTTGTTCCGGTTGAATGGATACGGGCCGTTCCGCAAGCGGAGGCCGTGCGGAAAACGGGTCTTTTCGCCAACCAGAACACGGCTACAAGGCTGCGAAACCAGTTCACGATCGAGCACGTCACCGCTGCTTTCGGGCTTGATAGCTGAGCATCGGCGGATGGCCCATCGAGAGTTATGCGGACAAGAGCGGTCGCGAATAGCAGGCCTGACCCTCGCCTGAGGCGACGCTCATGTCGAACCAAGCCGCGGTAGGAGAATCGGGAGAATGACGACGCCCCTTCCCGACCTCTGGACCGACTGGTGCTTGGTCATGGGTGTGCCTGCCGGGAGGATCGACGAGGCCTCACTCTCTCGTTTTGTGCAGCAGGTACAGCCGTCCCGGGCTGTGCTCTCGACACTGCGCCGGCGGCTGGCTCCCAAAGATCCACCGGCTCCCGCGTGGCCGCGCGGGCACACGGAGGACACCGGCTCCCTGCAACGGCTGATCCGGCGTGGGACGGCGATCATCCACCACCCCGGCACGCACTGGGTCTTCCGGCTGCGGATGCGCCGGATGCTGTTCACTGCGGTGCTGCTGGCACCGCGCTCCCACGGAGGCCTCGGACTGGACAGGGCGGGGGCGCTTGGGCTGCGGCCGGACAGGATGCGCGAGCTGCGCCAGTGGATTGGCATCGCCGAGGACCCGAGCGCCTGCCCGGCGTGCGCCACCTGGTCGTGGCTTGATGTGATCGGCACCAACAGCGGGTGGTCGCACAGTTCTGTCCGGGTCCTGGGACACCGCCGCGACGAAGTAGGCTCCGCGCACCGGCACCTGCGGCCGGATCCCAATCCGGACTGGCACCTCTCCATCGGCTTGCTGCCAGCCGTGGACCGCTGGGGATGGATCGATGCCTACCGCTCCATGCACCCATCCTCGCTGTCGGCGGTCATCAGTGCCGCGGCCCTGCTGCTCGACGGTCTGGAGCCCGCACCTGCGCCGGTGCCTGCTGCAGCTGCGATGCCGGCCAGCCCCCGGCGGCAGATGTCGCGTGAGGAGGAAGAACAGATCCTCAAGCGCGCCGACGAACTGACCGCGCGCATCGAGGCGATCCTTCGCGAGTTCGATAACGACCGATAAAATCGTGTGCATGGGATTCGACTGGGAGCAGGTCCTCGGGACCAAGGATGCAGGCCTCTCCGACACCTACGACCAGAGCGCCTCGGACGCGCTGTACCAGGACCACCCGAGCGCGGCTCCGCCAGCAACTCCGGAAGACCCTGGCGATGAGGTCGTCCGCCTGCCGTTCGACGAGAGCTGAGCCTCCAAAATTCCCACGCCGGATGTCGATTTTGGGACATAACCGCAGGTCAGGGCGCATGCACGCTTAAGTGTGCACTCCTCCCGGTGCCGGCAAGACCATGCTGGCGGAACGCCTGCCTGGCCTTTTACCGGATCTTGGTGATCATGAGTCCATGGAGGTCACGGCCATCCACTCGCTGTGCGGCCTGCCGTCCTCCTCGGTGCAGCTCCTGCGAAGGCCGCCCTTTGAAAACCCCCATCATTCAGCCACCGCCGCGGCCATCATCGGCGGCGGGTCGGGCCTGCCGCGTCCGGGCGCGGCATCCCGGGCCCACCGCGGCGTCCTCTTCCTGGACGAGGCACCCGAATATGAACGGCGTGTCCTGGATGCGCTGCGGCAGCCGCTGGAGAGCGGAGAGCTGGTGATCCATCGCTCAGCCGGGACGGCTGCCTACCCGGCCCGGTTCCAACTGGTGCTTGCGGCCAACCCCTGCCCGTGCGGGAAGGCGTCGGGCAAGGGTCTGGACTGCACCTGTACGCCGATGATGCGCCGCCGGTACCTTGCCAGGATGTCCGGGCCCCTGCTGGACAGGGTGGACATCCAGCTGCAGGTGGAACGGGTTTCCCTGGCCGAGTTCGGACAGGCAGGAGCGGAAGAAGGCAGCGCAACGGTGGCACGCCGGGTACTGGACGCCCGCGCCAGGCAAGCCGGACGCCTCCAGCGCTTCGGCCTGGAGACCAACTCGCAGGTACCGGGACGCGTCCTGCGCGGGGACCTGCGGCTTCCGCCCGCGGCCACCCGGATCCTGGACCAGTCACTGGAGCGCGGCGTCCTGACCGCGCGGGGCTACGACCGCGTCCTTCGGCTCGCCTGGACCCTCGCTGACCTCGGGCACCGGGATAAACCGGATACAAACGACATCGGACAGGCCCTGGGCCTGCGCCAGGCTGCGGCGGCCATGGCATGACCAATCCAGCGGAATGCAGTGAAGCGAAGGACCTGGCTGTGGAGAAGGAACCTGGCAAGGACACCGAACGGCTGGCCCGGGCTGCCCTTTCACGATTGATGGAACCACAGGACGCCGCCGGCCTCGCCCTGGTGCAGGCTGCCGGGGCAACGGATGCCCTGCGCATCGCCACCGGCGCCGTAGCTGCGGGGCCACGCCTGGAATACGAAATCACCACACTCCTCGCAGACAACGCAGCGGGGAGCAGCTGGGCCGGACTGGCCGCCGCACTCAGGCGCTGGCAACCGAGGCTCCCGGACCTGGCACCCGAACGGGACCTTGCCACTATGGCCCGGTTGGGCGGACGGCTCATCATTCCCGGTGACGAACTGTGGCCCGCCCAGCTTGCAGACCTCGGAATCCAGGAACCCATCTGTCTTTGGTGGCGCGGCCACGAGCAGCCACTTCCCTCGGTTGATAAATGCATCGCCCTGGTCGGATCCAGGGACAGCACCAGCTATGGCGCGGCAGTCACGGGCGATCTTGCGTACTCCCTTGCGCAGCGGGGCTTTACCGTTGTGTCGGGCGGAGCCTATGGGATCGACGCCCATGCCCACCGGGCAGCCCTTGCGGGCGGATCCTCCGCTGTACCCACCATCGCCGTCATGGCCGGAGGTGTGGACCGGTTCTATCCGTCAGGAAATGACGACCTGCTTCGCACCGTTGCCAATCAGGGCGCAGTACTGGCTGAGGTACCGCCGGGCTCCGCGCCAACCCGCTACCGTTTCCTGCAACGGAACCGCCTCATTGCGGCGCTCGCCGCCGTCACGGTGGTAGTGGAGGCGCGCTGGCGCTCGGGGGCCCTGAACACGGCCCACCACGCCGAGACCTTGGGCCGTACCGTCGGAGCGGTCCCCGGGTCAATCCACAGCGCCAACTCCGCCGGCTGCCACCGGCTCCTTCGGGACGGGGGAGCGATCTGTGTTACGGACGCTGCAGAAGTGGCCGAGTTGGCCTCACCCAGCGGAACAGCCCTGCCGGAGCAGCACGCTGTGCAGGCTGCGGTGCAGGATGGGCTGACCCTGGAAGACCTGATCCTGCTGGACGCGCTGCCGTTGAGGTCCACCACTTCGGTGGAGAAGCTTTCCGTTGTGGCCGGCCTGGGCCAGGAGTCGGTCCGGGCAGGGCTCGGGAGGCTGGGACTGCTGGGACTTGCCGTGTCGGAGCGGGGAGGCTGGAAACGCGGCAGGGCATGACCGTGTCCACCGCCGCTGCAGGCCATGCAACTGCGACAGTAGGAGGGTGGAAAATGAAGAACTGCCTGCGGAACTCGGCAGGGCCCTGGACGCATTCGCAGGGTACCTGTCAGGCGAGCGGGCGGTGTCGGCACATACCAAGCGGGCCTACCTGGGCGACCTCCGCAGCTTCCTCGCCCATGCGGCATCGGAAGGGGCAGTTGAACTGAAGGACCTTGAACTCGGCTCTTTCCGGCGCTGGCTCGGCAGCCAAAGCGCCGGCGGGGCCTCGCGGTCCACCCTTGCCCGCCGCTCCGCCACGGCACGGACATTCACTGCCTGGGCGGTCCGGGAGGAACTTATCGACGCAGACCCCGCCCTGCGGCTGAAGGCACCGAAACGCGAGGGATCACTGCCCGGGGTCCTGCAGTCGTCCCAGCTCACGCGCATTCTGGAGGGACTGGAAACGGCAGCCGCGGCGGGCGAACCCCTGGCTGTGCGGAACCGTGCCATTGTGGAACTTCTCTATGCCACAGGCATCCGTGTGGGCGAACTTACGGCGCTCGACATCGATGATTTGGACCCCGACCGCCGGACCCTGCGGGTCATCGGCAAGGGAAACAAGGAACGGACCGTTCCGTACGGCGTACCAGCTGCCCTGGCCATCGATGACTGGCTCTGGCGCGGACGGCCGGTCCTGGTGAAGGAGAACAGCGGGCCTGCGCTGTTCCTCGGAGCCCGCGGGGGACGGGTTGACCAACGCCAAGTGCGTGCCCTGGTCGATGCCCTGTTTGAGGCACTTGGCGATACCTCGGCGTCCGGACCCCACGCGCTGCGCCACTCGGCCGCCACCCATCTTCTCGACGGCGGCGCAGACCTTCGCGCAGTACAGGAAATCCTGGGCCACAGCAGCCTGGCCACCACCCAGATCTACACGCATGTCTCGGTGGACCGCCTGCGGAAGAGCTACCAGCAGGCCCATCCCAGGGCCTGACCACTGTGGCTAATCGCACTGGCGTAATTCCACGGGGTACGGCACAATAAGAGTCACGTCCGGCAACTTTCAAGTGCCGCTTGAAGCTCAAAGGGTTTCGTGCGGCGGAGCAAGTCCGGACACAGCTTAATCTGATACATCTGAATACAGCAGGGAACTACCGCCGCAGTGCAGTCACTGGCAGTTCCATCCAGGCAGAGGTCGTTGGGGAAGACGTACCTAGAGCTATGGAGGATGGAATGTCTGTTGCAATGACCCGCGGTGTGCTGTTCGTTCACTCGGCCCCTACGGCGCTGTGCCCCCACGTGGAGTGGGCGGTCGGCGCGGTGGTGGACAAGCGGACGGACCTCGAGTGGACCCCGCAGCCTGCCGCGCCCGGAATGTTCCGGGCCGAACTTTCCTGGACCGGGGCCCCCGGTACGGGATCGAAGCTCGCGTCGTGCCTTCGCGGCTGGGCGCACCTTCGTTATGAGGTGACGGAGGAACCCAGCCAGGGCGTGGACGGCGGCCGTTGGTCGCATACCCCCGAGTTGGGCATTTTTCATGCCGTCACGGATGTGCACGGGAACATCATGGTGTCCGAGGACCGTATCCGTTACGCGTACGAGTCAGGAGCCGGGGACCCCTCCGCTGTTTATCACGAGCTGTCCCTCGCCCTGGGCGAAGCATGGGACGAGGAACTGGAACCGTTCCGCCATGCTGCTGAGGGCGCTCCGGTCCGCTGGCTCCACCAGGTGGGCTGACCGCCGTCGCCCGTTTCCACAACGAGACCCAGCACTACCTTCCATAGCAAAGAGGAGGCCCCGCCAGCCGGCGGGGCCTCCTCTTGTGTCCGGGGCAGCTGCCCCGTGATGGTGCCTAGACGCTACGGATGGCCACGACGGCGTTGTGGCCACCAAAACCGAACGAGTTGCTCAGCGCAACGATGCTCCCGGCCGGCAGGTCACGCGCGGAGGTGACAACGTCGAGCGGGATTTCCGGGTCCTGGTTCTCCAGGTTGATGGTGACCGGCGCCTTGCGTTCGTGAACGGCCAGCACCGTGAGGACAGCCTCCACCGCGCCGGAAGCGCCCAGGAGGTGGCCCATCTGCGACTTGGTGGCGGAAACGGCCACGTCGTCCACATGCTTGCCCAGGGCTGCGCGAAGGGCCGTGTACTCCGGCTTGTCGCCAACCGGGGTAGAGGTGGCGTGAGCGTTGACGTGCACAACGTCTTCAGCCTGGATTCGGCCGTCGAACATTGCTGCCTTCAGGGCGCGCGTGGCGCCGAGGCCCTCGGGGTCCGGTGCGGTGATGTGGTAGGCGTCCGCGGTGACGGACGTTCCGGCGAGCTCGGCGTAGATGCGGGCTCCGCGTGCCAGGGCGTGTTCCTCGGCTTCGAGGACCAGGGCGCCCGCCCCTTCACCCATGACAAAGCCGTCACGGGCAGTGTCGTACGGGCGGGAGGCCCGCTGTGGGTCGTCGTTCCGGCGGGAGAGGGCCTGCATCGAAGCGAATGCTGCGAGCGGCATGGGGTGGATGGCGGCTTCAGCGCCGCCGCACATCACCACGTCCGCTTTGCCGGAGCGGATGAGTTCGAGGCCAAGGTGCATGGCCTCGGTGCCGGAAGCGCAGGCGGAGACAGGAGTGTGGGCGCCGGCACGGGCGCCGAGGTCCAGGCTGACCGCAGCGGCCACGCCGTTGGGCATCAGCATGGGGACGGTCATGGGGAGGACCCGGCGGGGGCCCTTTTCCTTGAGGGTGTCCCAGGCGTCCAGCAGCGTCCACACGCCGCCGATGCCAGTGGCAAAGGCCACGGCCAGCCGGTCCTGGTCGATTTCGGTGATGCCGGAATCGGCCCAGGCTTCGCGCGCGGCGATGACACCGAACTGGGTGGACGGGTCCATCCGCTTGGCTTCGACGCGGCTGAGCACTTCGAGTGCCGGTGTGCTGCACCGGGCGGCGAAGTGGACGGGGAGCTCGTACTTGGCTACCCAGTCGTCCTCCAGGGTGCGGGCACCGGAGACCCCTTTGAGGGCGTTGTTCCACATGGTGGGTACATCGCCGCCGATGGGCGTGGTGGCGCCCAGACCGGTAATGACTACTTTGCGTGTCATGGGATCACTCTTTCGTCGGTGGGGAATCCGCCTGCGCGTGCCGCAGGGTCCCGCACATGATGATGGCCGGCCAGTCCCGGTCCGGGATCTGTGCCGAATAAATGCGGCGGGCTGCCAGTCCGGTCAGTCCGGACCGGCAGCCCCGCCAAGCCGTGGGACGGCGAAAAGGCTCAGACTAAGCCTGCGCTCCGGCGATGAAGCTGACAGCGTCGCCAACGGTCTTGAGGTTCTTGACCTCTTCGTCCGGGATGCGTACGCCGAACTTTTCCTCGGCGTTGACCACGATGGTCATCATGGAGATGGAGTCGATGTCCAGGTCCTCGGTGAAGGACTTGTCCAGCTCGACAGCCTCGGGGGCCAGGCCGGTCTCCTCGTTGACGATTTCAGCCAGGCCGGCCAGGATCTCTTCGTTGCTAGCCATTGATGGCTCCTTTTCTTGTATTGCCGGCAGGGGCTGCCGGAAACGGTCCGGGCCGCGGATGCGGACCCTTGGGCGTACTTAGGGAAGGACTATTACCTGCGCACCGAACACCAGCCCGGCCCCAAAGCCGATCTGCAGGGCCAGCCCACCGCTCAGCGCGGGATTCTCCTGCAGGAGCCGGTGCGTTGCCAGCGGGATCGAGGCAGCGGATGTGTTGCCGGCGTCGGCAATGTCCCGTGCCACTGTAACCGTCTCCGGCAGCTTCAGCTTCTTCACCATCTCGTCGATGATGCGCATGTTCGCCTGGTGGGGGATGAACGCCACCAGGTCTTCGGCCTCGATGCCTGCGGCGTCAAGTGCCTGCTGCGCAACCTTGGCCATCTCCCACACGGCCCAGCGGAAGACCGTCTGGCCGTCCTGGCGGAGTGTGGGATAGAGCTCCTGGGCCTCCTCGAGGAGGGCAAGGTCGCCGGTGGAGTCGGACTGGCGCGCCGCCAGGCCCAGGTCCCGGACGTCCAGCAGGGAACGGGTCATGCCGATCGCGTTCCATTTGCTGCCGTCAGAACCCCATACGGAGGGGGCGATGCCCGGGGTGTCCGAGGGACCCACGACGACGGCGCCGGCACCGTCGCCGAGCAGGAAGGAAATGGTGCGTTCCCGGTTGTCGATGACGTCGGAAAGCTTCTCCGCACCAACCACCAGGACGTACTTTGCGGCACCGGAGCGCACCAGCGCGTCAGCCTGGGCAATGCCGTAGCAGTAGCCAGCGCACGCAGCGGAGATATCAAAGGCCGGAGCCGGGGTGGCGCCCAGCCGGTCAGCAAGGCTGGCTGCGGCGGAGGGGGTGGCGTACGGGTGGGTCACCGTGGACACGATGACGGCGCCAAGCTCGGAGGCCTCGATGCCGGCCTTCTCCATTGCTTCGCGTGCGGCGCCTTCGGCCATGTCAATGACGCTGACGCCGGCAGCCGCGCGGTGGCGGGTCACGATGCCGGTGCGCTGGCGGATCCACTCGTCCGAGGAGTCAATCCACTGGCACACGTCCTCATTGGTGACGATGACGTCCGGCCGGTAAGCGCCGAGGCCGGCGATCCGGGTGTGCTCCTGGATGGGAGCCTGTTTCAGCGTGGGCACGCTCATGCGTTGCCCTCCAGTTCAGCAAAGAGCGCCAGGGCGGCGGAGAGGTCGTCGGGGGTTTTCACGGCAACGGTCTTGACGCCGGGCATCCCGCGCTTGGCCAGCCCGGCAAGCGTGCCCGCGGGGGCGAGTTCGATGACTCCGGTGACACCGCGCTTCACCATGGTTTCCATGCACAGGTCCCAGCGCACCGGCCGGGACACCTGGGCGATCAGGCTTTCGACGGCGGCACCTCCGTCGGTGACTTCACCGCCGTCGTAATTGGACAGCAGGGGCACCTTGGGCGCCACCGGGTTCAGCTGCGGCTCCAGCGCCTTCAGCGCGTCGACGGCAGGTGCCATGTGGCTGGTGTGGAAGGCGCCGGCCACCTTGAGGGGGATGACGCGCGCTTTGGCGGGCGGGTTCGCGGCCAGGGCCTTCAGCTGGTCAAAGGTACCTGCGGCGACCGTCTGCCCGGCTCCGTTGACGTTGGCCGGCGTGGCGCCGGATGCCTCAATCGCTGCGAGCACCTCGGCGGGGTCACCGCCGACGACGGCGCTCATGCCCGTGGGGGTGACTGCGGCCGCGGCAGCCATGCTGTTGGCCCGTTCCCGGACGAACGTCATGGCTTCCTGCTCCGTCAGGACACCGGCGAGGGCGGCTGCGGTGATCTCACCCACGGAGTGGCCGGCCAGGATCACCGGGAGTGAGTTGAGCTCCACGTCGAAGAGGGAGGCGGCGGTGACCAGCCCTGCGGCGACAATCAGGGGCTGCGCCACGGCAGTGTCCTTGATGGTCTCCTCGTTGGAGGTTGTCCCGTGGGCTATCAGGTCGATGCCTGCGATGTCACTCAGGGCGGCCAGCTGGCCTGCCACCGAGGGAAGTTCCAGCCAGGGGGCCAGAAAACCCGGGGTCTGCGAGCCCTGTCCAGGGCAGACTATTGCAAGCACGTAACCAGCTTTCCAAATTACTGTGAGATCCAGCGGTGTTTCTCTGCACCAAGCTCACGGGGTCAGGTTGTAGGAAGTCTACAAGGTGTCACGCCTGGTTTCGGGACGCCTGCCGCTCCGTGGCGGCCTTCGGCGGGGCCGACAGCCGGCCCACCACCAGTGCCGCCTGCAGTACGAAAGCTTCGCGGGGCAGCAGCGGGTCCCAGCCCGTGACGTCACAGACCCGCTTCAACCGGTAGCGCACGGTGTTCGCGTGGACGAAGAGTTCGCGGGCGGTGGCTTCCAGGGAATGGCCCAGTTCCAGGTAGGTGCCCAGTGTTTCCACCAGGCCATTGGAGGCCGCCAGGAGCGGGCGGTAGATGTTCTTCACCAGGGAGCGGCGGGCAGCGTCATCGCCGGAAATCACACGCTCCGGCAGCAGGTCATCGGCGGCCACCGGCCGGGGCGCCGAGGGCCAGGCGCGGGCTGCGGTCAGCCCCGCAAAGGCCGATTGGGCTGACCCGCTGGCCTCCAGCAGCGAGCTGGCTTCAGGGCCGTACACCACAGGCCCGGGCGCAAACATCTCGCTCAGCTTGACGTAGGCGGTTTCGCGGTCCTGCACGCCGCCAAGAATCAGGATCAGCCGGTCGCCCTGGATTCCCACCAGTGCGTCCTCCGCAAAGCGGCCGGCCATCCGGCGCAGTTCGCTGACGTAGCTGGCGCTGGGTTCGGACGGGGAGTTGCCCACCATGACCGTGAAGCGCTCCTGCGCCTTCCAGCCCAGGGCGGCGATGCGGGAACGCAGCGCATCGGTGTTTTCGCCACGCAGGATGGCATCCACGATCAGGGCTTCCAGCCGGGTGTCCCAGGAGCCGCGGGACTCCGCGGCACGGGCGTAGACGTCGGCGGCGGCGAATGCGACTTCGCGCGAATAGCGCAGCACTGCCTCGCGTAGGGAGGGCTGGTCAGCCTCGGGGGCTATGACCGGCACCTGGTCCTCGACCACCTCCACCACGATCCTGATCAGCTGCAACGCCTTCTGCAGGCTGATGGACCGGGTCAGTTCGGTGGGGGCCGTTCCGAAAACGTCAGTGAGGATCCACGACGGCGAGCTGGGCCGTTCATACCAGGTGACGAAAGCCGCGATCCCGTTCTGCGCCACCATGCCAAGTGCGGAACGTTCATCCGCGCTGAGCCGGCTGTACCAGGGCAACGACTGCTCAAGCTTGCGCATCGTGGAGGTGGAGAGCTGGCCGACGTTGGCGCGGAGCTGCTTGAGGGTCTCGGACTTCTCCGGCGTCACCTTCGGCGGGGAGGGTTTCCGCTTCGAGGACGGGCTGGTTGGTGCTGGCATTCTTTGAGCATACGGCCACTGCCACCCAAGCTCCATTTGTGCGAAGGCTACAATCCGCATTGCCGCGGATCACAGTGCGTCCGGCCGGCAGGCTGCCCTGCCCATACAGTACGACGGCGGCCCCCACCGTGCAGGTGAGGGCCGCCGTCGTTCTTGGCTGCAGAAGGGCTGAGGCTAGGCCTCGCCGCCTGCGTTGCCGGTGGTGCCGGCGTTGACGTTCAGCAGCTTGTACTTCTCAATCGCCTTGACCGGGGCGTCCACATCCACCTCGCCGCGGCGCGCCAGCATTTCCAGGGCACGGACCACGATGGAGTGGGTGTCGTTTTTGAAGTAGCGGCGGGCTGCTGCGCGGGTGTCGGAGAAGCCGAAGCCGTCGGCGCCGAGGGTGGCGAATTCGTTGGGGACGAATTGCCGGATTTGGTCCGGGATGGCTTTCATGTAGTCGGTGACGGCGACGATGGGGCCGGTGGCGCCTTCGAGTTGCTGGGTGATGAAGGGGACGCGGGCGGGCTGGCCGGGGTTGAGGAAGGCTTCCTCTTCGGCGGCGAGGCCGTCGCGGCGCAGTTCGTTCCAGGAGGTTACGGACCAGACGTCGGCGGAGACGTTCCAGTCATCGGCCAGGACGCGCTGGGCTTCGAGGGCCCAGGGTACTGAGACGCCGGAGGCGAGGATCTGGGTGCGGGGACCGTCGATCTTTGCCGGGGCGAGCAGGTAGATGCCCTTGATGACGCCGTCGATGTCGAGGTTTTCCGGTTCGGCGGGCTGGATGATGGGTTCGTTGTACACGGTGAGGT
>Ga0308158_10004536_pt1 | contig 11709 bp, 10 predicted proteins | sample PhyBR2_FD_201038 | JGI IMG/M metagenome (GOLD analysis project Ga0308158, IMG submission 201038) | Phyllosphere microbial communities from UC Gill Tract Community Farm, Albany, California, United States - DLSLB.R2 | ecosystem: Host-associated > Plants > Phyllosphere > Unclassified | place: USA...
CGGAACCCGTTCGTAAACGCCAGCTGCCAGGTCCGGCGCAGCAGATCGCCGTCACCATAGGGACTCCAGTAGTCCCGCTGACCGTCCTCGCCGAGTCCCAGAGCCATTCGGCGCTCACGGATGAGTTTCTGCGGCAGCGCACCCTTGGCCGGAGCGACCGTCGTCAGGGCCACTCCCGCCTCGGCGAGGACATCGAGGATCCGGACGATCTCGGGTTCCGGGTTCGTGTTGAGAGCGAATGCGTGTGAGATCGTGACCTGACCCTGCATTCCCGTCGCCCGGGTGCGGGCGGCGATCTCCTCGAGGGTGAACAGGCCTGCGGTGCCCGCCTCGTGGAGATGGATGTCGATGCCCTTGCTGTGCTTCTCGGCCAGGCCGAAGACGACGTCGAGGTGGGAGACCGGATCCCGGTCGTAGAGCAGCGGATCGAGTCCGCCGACGAGGTCCGCGCCCTCGCCCAGAGCCGCATCGAGCAGCTCTTCGACGCCCTGCTCGTGCACGATTCCAGCCTGCGGGAACGCGACGATCTGGAAGTCGAGGACGTCGGCATGAGCCTCGAGCGCGGCCCTGACCCCGTGGAAGCGCTCGAGACCGCAGTCGGCATCGACCTGTGCGTGTGAGCGGATGCGCGTGCCTCCGGAAGCGACGATCTTGGCAATTGCGTACGCGGCCTGATCGGCGACGCTGCGCTCGCCCTGCCGCCAGTTCTCGCGATCGTTCATGATGTACCCGTGCAGAGTGCCGTCGGCGGTGTGCGGACGGAACGTCTGGCCCATCCGATTCGAATCCAGATGAGCGTGGACATCGCCGAGGCCAGGCAGCAGGATCCGCCCCGCTCCATCGATGACCTCGGCCCCGGTCGATGTCGTCCCGGTCGCCGGTGGCGCGGAATCGGGGGCGGCATCCTCGGCGGGGGAGAGGCGAGAGAACCGTCCCTCGGTGATCTCGACGTCGACGGCGGGAGCATCGGGCGTGCGAGGGAACAGGCGCACATTCTTCACAACGATCATGTGCTCAGCCTACGACCGTCAAACGGTATACCATCGGAAGCTGTGCCTGTCTGCGTGCCTCTATGGGGCCGCGGCCCGCGCGCACGACGACTGCAGCGGTCTGAAAGGATGAGGCCATGACGACTTCGCCCGTGCAGGGATTCCGACGCAACCGCGGCCTCGACGTTCTGGCCCTGGCCTGCCTCGTCCTCATCGCCGCCTCGCTGCGCCCAGCCGCCTCCTCCCTGGGGCCCGTTCTCTCCGAAGTCAGCGACGGATTCTCCCTGGCCGAATGGCAGACCGGTCTGCTCACGGCTCTGCCGGGACTCGTGTTCGCCATCTGCGGCATCATCGCCGTACCCCTGCTCAAGCGCCTCGGTCTGTTCTCCGCTCTAGCCCTGAGCGCCGCCCTCATCGTGGCAGGCATCGGTCTGCGCGCCATCGTCACCGAATGGGTGGCCTTCGCTCTGCTCACGGTCCTCGCCCTGGCCGGAATGTCGATCGGCAACGTCATCCTGCCGGTCTACGTCAAGTCCCGCTTCCCGCACCGGCCCACCCTGGGCGCGACGACGTTCACGGTCTCGCTCGGCCTCGGTTCGATGCTGCCCTCGCTGCTGACTGCGCCTCTGGCCGAACAGTTCGGCGGGTGGCGCTTCGGTCTCGGCTTCTGGCTGGTCCTGCCCTTGTCCGCGCTCATCACCTGGACGGTGCTGCGGACACTGAAGTCCGTGCCCGTCCTCTCCGGACAGGCCGCGGAGCCCGGTGGGCAGCAGGAGGAGGCGCCGCCTCGGCGAGCGGTTTTCACCTCGCCCAAGGCGCGGTATATGGCCATGTTCTTCGGCCTCCAATCGGCCAATGCCTATCTCCAGTTCGGATGGCTGCCGCAGATCTACCGCGACGCCGGGCTCGACCCCTTCCTCGCCGGGATCATGCTCACGATCGTCACCTTCGGCGGTCTGCCCGGTGGATTCCTCGCCCCGCAGATCATCGTCCGGGGCATCGCCCCGCGCGCCTTCCTCGTCTCCTTCGGGGCCAGCGCCGTCGCCGGCTATACCGGACTGCTGCTCAGCCCGGTCAGCCTCCCCTGGCTGTGGGCGGCTCTGCTCGGATACGGCGGATTCGCGTTCCCCGCCGCGCTGGCGCTCATCACCTCCCGCACTCGCGAGGTCTCCGTCACCGCCTCGACTTCGGCGTTCGTCCAGTCCTCGGGCTATGTGCTCGCCGCACTGTGCCCCCTGGCCGTGGGCGGACTGCTCGGGGTCAGCGGCGGCTGGCAGGTGCCGCTGTGGTTCATGGTCATCATCTCCGCACTCATGGCGATCACCGGTTGGCTGTCGGCCGGTCCGGGGACCGTCGACGACGAACTGGCACCGACATCCGGGCCCACTGGCACCGGTGAGGCAAAGTGACCCATAATGGAATCTCCAGGACCCGCATCTGAGGAGAATCGACACTCGTGGACATCAACGATCTCGGCAATGACATCGAAAAAGTACTCGTCTCGGAAGAGCAGATAGCCGCACGACTCGTTGAACTGGCCGCCGCCATCGATGCAGACTACAAAGACAAGGACATCCTCCTCGTCGGCGTCCTCAAAGGCGCCGTCATGGTCATGGCCGACCTTGCCCGCGCCCTGCACTCTCCTGTGACGATGGACTGGATGGCCGTGTCCTCCTACGGTTCGGGCACCAAGTCCTCCGGCGTTGTGCGGATCCTCAAGGACCTCGACACCGACCTCACCGATCGGCACGTCCTCATCGTCGAAGACATCATCGACTCCGGCCTCACTCTGTCCTGGCTGGTCCAGAACCTGCGCACCCGCGGAGCTGCCACCGTCGAGATCTGCACTATGCTGCGCAAACCCGAAGCCGTCAAGGTCGACATCGACGTCAAGTACGTCGGCTTCGACGTGCCCAATGAATTCGTCATCGGCTACGGCCTCGACTATGCGGAGAAGTACCGCAATGTGCCGTTCGTGGCGACCCTGGCCCAGCACGTCTACAGCTGAGTCCGCTGGCACCGCTTTTTACGCCCGCGGCGAACCCGGGCCGAGTCCGGGGTCTGTGACGGAATAGATTCGGCACGCATTCGGGCTATAGGGGTGCGAAGTACTAGGCTGTGGGGGATGTTCCCAGGCAGCCTCGGTAGCCTGAAACGGTTGCCCACATCTTTTTCCTGAGAGGACTTATGGCCGAGTCGAACAAACGTCGCCCCCTGCTGAACAAGGCGACGAAGGGCCCATTGGTCTGGATCGTCCTGGCGCTGCTCGTCGTATCGATCGGTGCTCTGCTGTTCAGTCAGTCCGGGTTCAGCCAGATCGACACCGAACAGGGTCTGCAGTTACTCAAGGACGACAAGGTCGAACAGGCCAAGATCGTCGACAAGGACCAGCGCGTCGACCTCACTCTCAAGGACGACTACAAGGTCGACGGCAAGGACTTCGGCAAGAAGGTCCAGTTCTTCTACGTCGAACAGCGCGGAGAGCAGGTCGTCAAGGCCGTCGACTCCGCCGGCCCGGACAAGGGCTTCACCGACGAGGTGCCCAAGCAGAGCTGGCTGATGTCGCTGCTGGGCACGCTCATCCCGTTCGTCATCATCTTCGTCGTCTTCTGGTTCCTCATCTCGCAGATGTCGGGCGGGAAGATGATGAACTTCGGCAAGTCGAAGGCGAAGCTCGTCAACAAGGAGAACCCGGACGTCACCTTCAAGGACGTCGCCGGAGTCGACGAGGCGCTTGAAGAGCTCGAAGAGATCAAGGAGTTCCTCGCCGAGCCGGAGAAGTTCAAGGCCGTGGGAGCGAAGATCCCCAAGGGCGTGCTCCTCTACGGACAGCCCGGTACGGGCAAGACCCTGCTGGCCAAAGCCGTCGCCGGTGAGGCCGGAGTCCCGTTCTACTCGATCTCCGGTTCCGACTTCGTCGAGATGTACGTCGGCGTCGGTGCCTCCCGAGTTCGTGACCTGTTCGAACAGGCGAAGTCGAACGCCCCCTGCATCATCTTCATCGACGAGATCGACGCCGTCGGCCGCCAGCGCGGCGCCGGAATGGGCGGCGGACACGACGAGCGCGAACAGACTCTCAACCAGCTGCTCGTCGAGATGGACGGATTCGACGTCAAGACGAACGTCATCCTCATCGCCGCGACCAACCGTCCCGACGTTCTCGATCCGGCGCTGCTGCGTCCCGGTCGCTTCGACCGGCAGATCCCCGTCGAAGCCCCTGATATGAAGGGCCGCAAGCACATCCTCGAGGTCCACGCCGCCGACAAGCCGCTGGCCGACGAGGTCGACCTCGGGCAGGTGGCGAAGCGGACCCCCGGATTCTCCGGTGCGGACCTGGCCAATGTCCTCAACGAGGCGGCCCTGCTCACCGCACGTGAGAATGCGAAGGTCATCGACAACCGGATCCTGGATGAGGCCATCGACCGTGTCATCGCCGGCCCGCAGAAGCGAACGCGACTGATGAACGACAAGGAACGCCTCGTCACCGCCTACCACGAGGGCGGGCACGCACTGGTCGCCGCGGCCATGAACCAGACCGACCCGGTGACGAAGGTGACGATCCTCCCGCGCGGACGCGCACTCGGCTACACGATGGTGCTGCCCAGCGAGGACAAATACTCGACGACCCGCAACGAGCTGCTCGACCAGCTCGCCTACGCCATGGGCGGGCGTGTGGCCGAGGAGATCGTCTTCCACGACCCGACCACAGGTGCCAGCAATGACATCGAGAAGGCGACGAACATCGCCCGGAAGATGGTCACCCAGTACGGAATGAGCGAGAAACTGGGCATGGTCAAGATCGGCGACGACCAGTCCGAACCCTTCGCCGGCCGCGGTTACGGCGGCGGCGACGAATACGGGGATTCGACCCTGTCCTCGATCGATCGCGAGGTCCGCGGTCTCATCGACTCCGCGCACGCCGACGCCTACTGGGCGCTGACGCACAACCGCGATGTGCTCGACAACCTCGCCTACCAGCTGCTCGAACGCGAAACGCTGGACCAGGCCGCCCTCGAGGAGATCTTCGCCCCCGTCGTCAAACGCGCCACCCGCGAAGTGTGGCTGGCCCACGACGATCGCCCCGTGTCCGAACGCGGCCCCATCGTTCCGCCCGCACCGCAGAGCGAACGCAGCGACGGTGAAGGATCGACCGGCGCCGAGGTGGACACCACCGACATCCCCGGAGCCGGACCCACGGGCGTCAGCGGACCCCACGTCCCGCACAACCCGCCCGGACCCGAGAACCCGAACGGCCCGACCGGCCCGACGGGCGGCCCCACCGGGGGACCGACCGGAGGACCAGGCACAAGCGGTCCGGGAACCGGGGGACCGGCGACGAATGACACGAACGAAGACAGAGGGAACAACGACTGATGGCCGATATCGAAGAGGTCTCCGCCGGTCTCGGCCCCGCCCCCGCAGGGCAGGACAACAAGGTCGACCAGGAGCGCATCGCCGCTGCCGTGCGTGAGATCCTCATCGCCGTCGGCGAAGACCCCGACCGGGAAGGACTCGTCGAGACCCCGCACCGGGTGGCTCGAGCCTATGAGGAGATCTTCGCGGGACTCCACCGCGACCCGGCCGAAGTCCTCGGCGTCACCTTCGACATCAGCCACGAGGAACTCGTCCTCGTCCGCGATATCGACCTCTACTCGACCTGCGAACACCACCTCGTGCCCTTCCACGGAGTCGCCCACATCGGCTACATTCCGAGCAAGAACGGCAAGGTCACGGGACTGTCGAAACTGGCCCGCCTCGTCGAGATCTATGCGCGGCGCCCCCAGGTGCAGGAACGCCTGACCTCACAGATCGCCGACGCGCTCGTCGATCATCTCGAACCGCAGGGCGTCATCGTCGTCGTCGAAGCCGAACACCTGTGCATGACCATGCGCGGAGTGCGCAAGCCCGGAGCCTCGACCATCACCTCGGCCGTGCGCGGGCAGCTGCGCGAAAGCGCCTCCCGAGCAGAAGCGATGAGTCTCATCCTCGGTCGCTGAGGCAGAACACGGATCACACAGCGATGGACGAAACAGCCGCTAAGACGACGCAGATCATGGGCGTCCTCAATGTCACCCCCGACTCCTTCTCCGACGGCGGGCTGTGGTTCGACCATGACCGAGCCGTCGCCCACGGACTCGAACTCATGGCAGCCGGTGCCGACATCATCGACGTCGGTGGCGAATCGACGCGTCCGGGATCGGCCCGCGTCGACGAAGCCGAAGAGCTGCGCCGAGTCGTCCCGGTCGTCCGTGAGCTCGCCGCAGCCGGAGCTGTCATCAGCGTCGACACGATGCGTGCCCGCGTCGCTGCAGAATCCCTGGCAGCCGGAGCTCATATCATCAACGACGTCTCCGCCGGACAGTCGGACCCCACCATGCTCAGCGTCGCCGCCGAGTCCGGAGCTCCCATCGTGCTCATGCACTGGCGCGGCTACCTCGATCAGGCTTCGGCGACGTTCCACTACGACGATGTCGTCGCCGAGGTGATCTCCGAGCTGCGCACCCGCATCGACGAAGCCATCGACGTCGGCGTCGAACCGGCGAATATCATCGTCGACCCCGGCCTCGGGTTCTCGAAGAACGCCGAACACAACTGGCAGCTGCTCTCCGCGCTCGACGAATTCGCCGCCCTCGACCACCGACTCCTCGTCGCCGCCAGCCGGAAGCGCTTCATCGCCTCCCTGCTCAGCCCCGACGACCCGAAACAGGCCGAACAGGCGGCGAAGGATCAGGCCACGGCCACGATCTCCGCGATCTCCGCGCAGGCCGGTGCCTGGGCGGTCCGCGTCCACGATCCGGCCACCTCGGCGGTCGCCTGCAAGGTCATCGCCGCGGTCAGGGAACACTCCGCAGCAGCGGCACACCCGGCAGCGGACTCCGGGACTGAGGGATCCGGGCGATGACCGGCGCAGAGTCGGCCCCCGACCGCATCGAACTGCGCGGACTGACGGTGCGCGGCAACCACGGCGTCTTCGACTTCGAGAAGCGCGAGGGTCAGGACTTCATCATCGACGTCACCCTCCACACCTCCGTCGCACGTGCCGCGGCCACCGACGACCTCGCCGAGACGATCCACTACGGCGAACTCGCCGAAGACGTCGCCGGAATCGTCGAGAACAACACCTTCGACCTCATCGAAACGCTGGCCGAACGCATCGCCGACCACTGCCTGAGCCTGTGCGAACACGTCGAGGTCGTCGTCCACAAACCCTCGGCACCGATCCAACGGACCTTCGACGATGTGCGCATCCGAGTCGAACGCAGACGCGTCGACTCTGCCGCCGCCTCGGTGAGGGAGCCTGCAAGGGCCGCGGACGCGCCGCGCGGTTCGGGCGACACGGCCGAGGGCGAGACCGAAGCGTATCTCAATCTCGGGGCGAACCTCGGCGATGCCGCGGACACCCTCGACCAGGCGGTGGCCGCCCTCGACCGGCATCCGGACATCACCGTCACCCGCCGGTCCTCACTCTTCCGCACCGCCCCCTGGGGCGGAGTCGACCAAGCCGACTTCCTCAACCTCGGAGTGCTCGTGACGACCACATTGTCGGCTCTCGAACTGCTCTCGGTGGCACAGGGCATTGAAGTCGCCTGCGGGCGGACGCGCGAACTCAGGTGGGGACCCCGCACCCTCGACATCGACCTCATCCGCTTCGGAGACGAGGACGGGGAGCAGCGCAGCAAGACCCCGCGACTGACGCTGCCGCACCCGCACGCTCACGAACGTGCCTTCGTCCTCGCGCCATGGGCGGAACTCGTCGGAGACACACTCATCGACACCCCACAGGGACGCCGCCCCATCAGCGCGGTCCTGGCCGAACTCGACGACCAGGACATCGCTCGGATCACCTCTGGATAACCGCCCGCGATCTGAGAGACTGGGAACCATGCAGAGAACCTCCTCGTCCACCCTCGCCGTCTGGGCCGTGATCGGCACGGTTCTCGCGATCGTGGTCGACGTGGTGCTCGAAAGCCAGGGGTTCTCACTGCCGGGACTGCCGTGGTTCGCCATCATCGGCATGCTCGTCCTCGCAGCCATCCTGTTCCTGCTCGGCTGGCCCATCAAGAAATGGAACGACGGTGACCGGACGAAGGAGATCGACCCGATCCAAGCGGCGAGAGTGGCGATCATGGCCAAGGCCAGTGCCCTGACCGGGGCCGGACTGGCCGGCTGGTACCTGGGCAACGCCGGCTACTACTTCCTGTCAGCCCCCGGGATCCGCAATGATCTGGCCGCAGGTATGCTTGTCGCGATGATCTCGGCCGCAGTGCTCATGATCGTCGGTATGATCGTCGAGGGATTCTGCGAGATCCCACCCCAAGACCCGCCGGGAGCTGAAACAGCATGAACCGCGACCTCTCCTTCTCCATCGGAGCCGATGTGCCCTTCAACAGGGTGAGTCCGAAGTACGGGCTGAAAGAGGTTCTGGCGTCACTGACGCTGCTCGTTCCGATGCTCATCGCCGGGCTGGCCTTCGCGATCATCTTCAACTCCGAGGTGCCCTGGCTGCACCTCATCTGGATCGCCGTCCTCGTCTACGGCATCATTTCGACGATCATCATCCTCCGTCAGGCTCGCGCCATCGGCTATGCCGAACGGGAGGACGACCTGCTCGTCCGCCGCGGCATCATGTTCCACCGCGCCACCGTCGTGCCCTACGGCCGACTCCAATTCGTCGACGTCGACGCCGGCCCCATCGACCGCATGTTCGGCCTGGCCACCGTCAAACTGCACACCGCGTCGGCCGCCACCGACGCGACGATCCCCGGACTGCCCCGCGCCGAAGCCGATCGCCTGCGCGACAGCCTCGCCGGACTCGGCCAGGCCAATCTCGCCGGGCTGTGACCATGAGCGACGCATCTTCACCCGAAACCCCGAACCCCGGCACCGAGGCGGCCGCACCGGAGGTCTGGCACCGCGTCCATCCGCTGACGCCGATCCTCGAGAGCCTCGGCGTCCTCGTCGGCATCTTCATCGCCGCGGCCTACGGTCTGCAGAACTTCTTCCAGAGCGCCGTCGAAGACCTCGCCTCCGGCCGGTCCGTCAACCTCACCTTCGCCGAATGGCTGGGCGCTCACCCGCTGGTGATCCTCGCCGTCGTCGGCGGAATCATCCTGATCCTGGTCCTCACCGCCTTCTTCAGCTGGCTGGCGTGGCGAGTCATGGGGTATCGGGTCGACGCCGAGGCGATCTACTACCGTCGGGGGCTGCTGTCGAAGAAGCTGCGCAAGGCCCGTCTGGACCGCGTCCAGTCGATCGATCTGCAGCAGAAGCTGCTGCCGCGCATGCTCGGCATGGCCGAACTCGTCTTCGATGTCGCCGGCGGCACCGACTCGAACATCTCCCTGAAGTACCTGTCGAAGAAACGTGCCGAAGAGCTGCGCGATGAACTTCTCGCCGCGGTGAAAGCGAAGAAGAACGCATCCGCGACGTCTGCGACGTCCACCGATGCGGTGCCCGGAGTCGCAGCCGACCACGGTGGGACCGAGGCCGATACAGAGGCAGGCGGCGGCGCAGGAGCCGATGCATCTGCGGGCGACACTGCACGCTTCGGCGCCGGTGGCCACGACAGCCCGGACCCAGGTGCGGACGGAGAACAGCCGGGCATCGACCGCTCAGTGCCCGAACGCAGCGCCGACAGCATCGGAGTGCGACTGAGCAAGCGCCTGGGCGTCCTGGCCGACGACGTCTCCCACGAAGCGGAACGGAGCCTCAACGACCTGCTGGCTCCGTACAACCTCTCGGCCGATGTCGGCGAAGAGGGAGAGATCATCCGTGTCCCCGCCCATCGGGTCATCGTGTCCTCCCTGCTCAACACCGGAACGCTGATCTCCGTCGGCGTCATCATCGTCCTCGTCGCCATTGCCGTCGTGTTCCTCCTCGTCGGAATCGAGGAGGCCTTCCTCCCGATCCTCATCGGTGGATTGCCCGGCATCTTCGCCGCGTTCGCCGGGTTCAAGAAGAACCTCGACAATGCCAACTTCGTCGTCCGCATCAGCGAAGACGGATTGGCCGTCAGCCACGGACTCTTCTCCACCTCCCGCAAAGTCATCCCGCTCGACCGGCTCCAGGCCGTCTGCCTCCACCAGCCGCTGCTGTGGCGCTGGGCCGGCTGGTGGAGGGCCGAATACAACATCGCCAGCGACGGCGGAAAGAGCGACGAGAACCTGCTCCTGCCGGTCGGCGATATCGACCAGGCACTGCTCATGGTGGGTCTCGCTCTGCCCGACCCGCAGCTGCCCGAAGGCATCTCGGCCGACGGCCTCGTCCGGTCGGCCATGTACGACAGGAAATCCACACACCCCGACGCAGCGGCGGCCGAGGAGCTGTTCCACGCGCAGCCGCGCTCCTCACGGATCCTCGACCCCCTCGTCTGGAGACGACGGGCCTATGCCCTCACCGATTCCCTGCTCGTGCTGCGCCTGGGAGTCCTCGATCGCCGGGTCGACTTCGTGCCCCATGTCAGGGTCCAGTCCCTGCGCTACTACCAAGGGCCGCTGATGAGGTCGCTGAAACTGGGCAGCGTGGCCGTGCACTCGACCGCCGGACCCATCACCCCGCTCGTGAAGCATCAGGACGCCGAAGCTGCCAAACGCTTCTTCACCGAACATGCCGAACGTACTCGGATCGCCCGCCAACGCTTCGACGCCGCCGCGAAGTCGGCACACACCGGCCCCATCGAGACTCACGAGGAAGACAACGGATGAGCCAGGACGACGCACCACGGCTGGGCATCGGAATCATCGGCTGCGGCCGAGTCGGAGCCAGCATCGGTGCCGCCTGGAGGCAGGCCGGTCACGCGATCATCGGAGTCAGCGCCACCTCGACGGCCAGCCTCGAACGTGCCGAGGACATGCTGCCCGGAGTGCCGGTCCTCGACCCCGACGCGATCACCGAACGCGCCGAACTCGTGCTCATCGCCGTCCCCGACGACGAGATCGCACCACTGGTGACCGGACTGGCGAACCTCGGCCGCATCCATGCCGGGCAGATCCTCGTGCACTGCTCCGGCCGATACGGAACGGACGTCCTCGAGGCCGGGACCCGCCTCGGCGTTCTGCCCATCGCTCTGCACCCATCCCTGACATTCACAGGCACCGAGGTCGATCTCAGCCGTCTGCGGCAGGCGACGATCGCGGTCACTGCGCCCGCGCCGATCCGTCCGGTGGGCGAGGCTCTCGTCGTCGAACTCGGTGCCGAACCGATCGACATCGCCGAGGCGGACCGTCCTCTCTACCATGCGGCCATCACCCACGCGTCGAACCATTCGATCACGATCCTCGCCGAGGCCATGGAACTGCTCGCCGAGGCAGGGGTCGCCGATCCGTCGGCCGTCCTCCACGCCCTCGTCGACGCCAGCGTCGCCAACACCATGCAGAACGGACCGAAGGCGCTGACCGGACCGATCAGCCGTGGTGATGTCGGAACCATCGAAGCGCACCTGGCGGCACTGAGCGAGTTCAGCCTCAGCCGATCGAACCCGGCCGTGCGCAACAGCTACATCGCACTCGCCCGATCGACGGCCGCGAAAGCACTGGCGATGGGACGGATCACAGAAGCTCAGGCACAGCAGATCCTGAGCGCTCTGGACTGACCGCCGAATTCCCCCGTGCGGCCCGTCCACGGTAGCCTTGAAGCATGGCGAATACCGACTCGAAGACACCTGAGAACGCAGACCTTTCACCCGAACACCTCGATCCGGAACAGATCCGGATTCGAAAGG
>Ga0308158_10004539_pt1 | contig 11707 bp, 9 predicted proteins | sample PhyBR2_FD_201038 | JGI IMG/M metagenome (GOLD analysis project Ga0308158, IMG submission 201038) | Phyllosphere microbial communities from UC Gill Tract Community Farm, Albany, California, United States - DLSLB.R2 | ecosystem: Host-associated > Plants > Phyllosphere > Unclassified | place: USA...
CGTTTGATCCATCTGACTCACGTTAATCACCTCTTTCATTTACACTACTTCTCTATTATGCCAGTGATTGCACGTAATGTGAAGTAAACGCAAGAGCTTCGTTTAATTTTGCAGGATCTTTTCCGCCAGCCTGTGCCATGTCCGGGCGGCCGCCACCGCCACCGCCGCAACGCGTCGCTACTTCCTTGATCAGTTTACCGGCATGGTATCCTTGATCAATCAAGTCTTTCGAGACACTTGCAACGAGGTTGACTTTGTCTCCCTGCGCGCTGCCGAGGACGATGATTGCCGAACCGAGACTCGACTTCAATTCATCCATCATACCGCGAAGCGCATCCATATCTGAGACGTCGACTTGCTTCGCAAGGACTTGGACTCCATTGATTTGCTCGACATCCTCTTTCAATGATGCTGCTTCAATGTTTGCCAGTTTTGCTTGTAGGGATTCGTGTGCACGTTCCGTTTCGCGGAGCTGGACTTGAAGTGCTTCAATCCGTCCCGGTACTTCAGTCGTCTTCGTTTTCAGTACGCGTGCTGCCTGCTCGAGTGTCTGCAGGTGACCGTTCATCACATGGTATGCTCCAGCGCCTGTGACTGCTTCAATCCGTCGTGTTCCAGCTCCGATTCCTGATTCGGAAACAATCTTGAACAGACCGATTTCTGCCGTGTTTCGAACATGGATTCCACCGCATAATTCGATGGAATATGTTCCAGCCGAAACGACACGAACCGTCTCACCGTATTTTTCACCAAACAGAGCCATTGCACCTTTTGCTTTCGCATCAGCAATGTTCATCTCTTCAATGTCGACTGCAAGTGATGCCCAGATTGCTTGGTTGACATCCTGTTCGATAGTTGTCAATTCTTCAGCCGTGACTGCTCCGAAGTGCGAGAAGTCAAACCGGAGACGATCTGCCGAAACGAGTGAACCAGCTTGGTTGACGTGTGTCCCGAGTGTATCTTTTAATGCTTTGTGCAACAGGTGGGTTGCAGTATGGTTCTTTGTGATGGCTTGACGTGACGACGCTTCGACTGTTGCATGAACTGTCGCATCTGCCAAAGCAATCCCCGTCCGAACAATAACGGTATGCAGGTTTTGACCGTTCGGTGCTTTTTGAACATCTTTGACATCAAGGACGAAATCAGGACCTGTAATGGTTCCTGTGTCCGCCACTTCTCCACCGCTTTCTGCATAAAACGGTGTAATATCAAGCAACAATTGTGCTTCTTCGCCGGCAGCGACTTCTGTCACTCGTTCTCCATCATGCAACAAAGCAATGATTTTAGCATCCGTCTCAAGGTCCGTATAACCGATGAACTGGCTTGGAACAGTCAACGTTGCTAACACTTCTGATTGTTGTTGCATCGAACCGCCGTCTTCACGGGCAGCACGAGCACGCTTCCGTTGCTCATCCATTGCCCGTTTAAATCCTTCTTCATCGACAGACATCTGATGATCTTCCGCATATTCAACCGTCAATTCGAGCGGGAAACCATACGTATCATACAAACGGAAGGCATCTTCTCCGCTGATGACGTGTTCACCGTTACTCTTCGCTGCTTGTGCCACGGTGTTTAAGATGGCAAGACCATCATGTAACGTCTCGTGGAATCGTTCTTCTTCGTTTTTAATGACACGTTTGATGAAATCTGCTTTTTCTGGAACTTGTGGATAGAAATCGACCATGACGCTACCGACTGTATCAACGAGCTCGTACATGAACGGACGTTCGATTCCGAGCATTTTTGCATAACGGACAGCACGACGAAGCAGGCGGCGTAAGACATAACCGCGTCCTTCGTTCGAAGGCAACGCACCGTCTCCGATTGCAAAGGCAACCGTCCGGATGTGATCAGCAATGACTTTGAACGCGACATCCAGTTTTGTGTCTTCACGGTAAAGTTTACCGCTGAGTTCTTCTGTCTTATGGATGATCGGCATGAACAAGTCCGTGTCAAAGTTCGTCGGCACATCTTGCATGACGCTCGCCATCCGCTCAAGACCCATCCCGGTATCGATGTTTTTACGCGGTAATTCTGTGTAATTGCCGTGTCCATCATGATTATATTGACTGAACACGATGTTCCAGATTTCGAGATACCGTTCGTTTTCGCCGCCCGGATACAATTCAGAATCGTTCGGATCGTCGCCGAAAGCCGGTCCGCGGTCGAAGAAAATCTCTGTGTTCGGACCTGAAGGACCCTCACCAATTTCCCAGAAGTTATCTTCCAGCGGAATGATACGTTCAGCCGGCACACCGAGTTCAAGCCAGATTTGACGTGCTGCGTCGTCTTCCGGATGAATCGTCACGGAAAGACGGTCCGGATCAAGTCCGTACCACTCGTCACTCGTCAAGAGTTCCCAGCCCCATTTGATTGCATCTTCACGGAAGTAGTCGCCGACAGAAAAGTTTCCAAGCATTTCAAAGAATGTATGGTGACGTGCTGTTTTTCCGACATTTTCGATATCGTTCGTCCGGATCGATTTCTGCGCGTTGACAATCCGCGGATTTTGCGGAATGACTCGTCCATCAAAATATTTTTTTAACGTAGCGACACCCGAGTTGATCCACAGTAATGTTGGATCCTCGATTGGAACGAGCGATGCGCTTGGTTCGATTGCATGTCCTTTAGACTGGAAAAAGTCGAGATACATCTGACGGATTTGTGCACCCGTCAACGGTTTTAATGGTTTCATCGAAAATACCCCCATTGATTAATTTGTCCTGAACGCAAAAAAACGATACATTCATCCCTGAAAAGGGACGAAAGCATCGCTTTCGTGGTACCACCCTCGTTCGTAAAGACATGTGCTCTCTTTACCTCGAAAAATCCGTTAACGGAGATTACCCGCAAGTGTTTGCACTCGACTCCGGAAGGAGCTTCAATCGAATCGTCATGAAGATGGTTGCAGCAGATCCATCTCTCTCTGGTCATGAAGATTACGACTTACTTATCTTCCATCAACGTTTTGCGTCCATTCATCTACCGTGATTATTACCTATCTGGTGCATTCAGTCAAGTTTTTGTCATACCGCCGAGCCGTTCAATCAGCCGGGTCCGCCGGCGTGGTTCTTCCTCTTGGGAAGCTTTATAAAAGGCACGGGGATCTCCGAACAACAACAAACTGGCTTTTGCCCGTGTGACGGCCGTATAGATGAGATTACGGGAATGTTTAAAGGCTCCGGTGAAAAAGACCGGCATCAGGACAATCGGAAACTCCGACCCTTGTGCTTTATGAATCGTAATCGCATACGCATGTGTGAATTGATCCCACTCACTCCGGTTGTATTCGACTTCCGTCTGATCGAACCGGGCAATGATTTTGTCCACCTTGTCGACATTTTCCTTTGCAAAAAAGATGTTGACGATTTCGCCGATATCCCCGTTATAGACATTTTCTTCCGCATTATTGACGAGCTGAAGAATTTTATCTCCACTCCGGTAAATTCGTGTCCCTTGTTTGACTTCCCGTTTTTTGGGCGCTTCCGGATTATAGACCTGTTGCAGGACGATGTTCAGTTCATCGATTCCTACCTGTCCACGATACGTCGGCGCCAGGATTTGGACGTCAAACTTCGAATAGCCTTTCGCCAGTGCTTTTTCCGCGAAGGCGGCGATACCGCGTAACGACTCTTGCGGGGCGAGCGAATAAAATCGCCGGTCAGATAACGGAGCAAGCAAGTCAGCTGACGTGACCCGGTTTTTCAAATCGTGAGCCAGCCGAAGAATCGAGGAATCCTCGGCTTGCCGGTGAACGACATTGAGCCGAACGACCGGAATTCCGTCTGTGTCCATTAAGTCGGCCAGGACTTGTCCCGGTCCGACCGACGGCAGTTGATCACGATCGCCGACAAATAAAATCTTCATGCCATTCGGTACCGCTCGTAACAAACTCGATAACAGGTAGATATCTATCATCGATGATTCATCAATGATCAAAACCTTGCCCGAGATCGGTTGGTCTTCGTCCAATTGAAAATTTGACCCGTCATATTTTAACAAACGATGGATGGTCATCGCCGGAACATCCGTCGCTTCCGACAAGCGTTTTGCCGCTCGTCCGGTTGGAGCAACAAGGACATAGGGATAGACCTCACCCGACTTGACCTGACTTTTTTCAAGCGGCCAATCATGAATTTCCTGCAGCGCGTGCAAAATCCCTTTAATGACGGTCGTCTTCCCGGTACCCGGTCCACCCGTCAAGACCATCAACGGCGCTTTGACCGCCAGTTCGATGGCTTCCCGTTGTTGGACTGCATATTCTATACCGAACCGTTCTTCGAGCTGACCGATGGCCGACAGAATCGTCGCGACATCAACTTCCTGCTCCGCTCCGTTCGCCATGACACGGGCCAGTTCCTTTGCCGCCCGGACTTCCGCATAAAAAATCGTCGGCAAATACAAACAGCCTTCTTCGAGTTTGACCTTATCTTCGTTCAACAACAGTTCGATGGCTTGTTCGAGACGTTCGCCGGGATCTTCTCCGAGTAGACGGGGTGCCCGTTGCAACAGTGATTCGACGGTTGCAAACGCATGCCCCTCTCCCGCCTCCTGTTCGAGTATATGCATGATAGAGGCTGCGACCCGTTCCGGATGCAAGCCGATAAGCCCCAGATGCGAGGCGATTTGATCGGCTGTCTTAAAACCGATGCCACTGACTTCGTACATTAAAGAATAAGGATTTTCCCGAATTCTCGCCATCGCGTCTCCTTCATATGCCGCATAAATCTTCGCCGCGAGTTTCGGAGTAACATCAAACGGGGCTAAAAAAAGCATCAATTGATCAACACCGTATAGGGTTGCGAGTCGGCTGAAGATGACATCGGCCTGTTTTTGTTTCAGTCCAGGGACACGGTCAAGTGCCTTGCTGTCTTTTAAGATGATATCGATGGCATCTTCACCAAGAGCATCGACGATGTTTTTCGCTGTTTTCGGACCAATGCCGGTAAACGAACCGTTCGTCAAAAAACGGACGGCTGCGTGTTTCGTCATCGGAACCGACCGGCGGATCAACTCTGCTTTTAGTTGTTTACCGAATCGCGGATGATCAATCAATCGTCCGAATGCTTGATACGTTCCGCCGAGTTCGATTCCGACACCGGTTCCTGTGACGACGAGTTCTGTTTCTTTTAATTCAAAGTTCTTTTCTTTAATTGCCATCAAAACGATGGAATGGGCTTCTTCTTCGGAGGAAAAAAGCACACGTTTAATGCGGCCGACTACTTGATGGGGGTGCTCCATCACTCCACCTGCTTTCTGTCTGAACTCCATTACGCTGTTCCAATCATAGCATTCGTTTAAGGGATTTTAAATGAGGGAAACATTTCTTGAATCAATAATTGAATGGAGGAACAAATCATGGGACGATTGCCAGTTGCCGGATTGTGTGAATTAGTGCTGGAAGTGGAAGATATGGAACGGGCTGTTGCCTTTTGGAACGGGACGCTTGGTATTCCGATTGTTGAACAGTGGGCACCGGAAGATGCCGAGCCGAGTCATGAACAGGAAAAGCAGGACGGCGTTTGGGCAACGTGGTTGTACATTGGCGGAAACACCCGTCTCGGCCTTTGGCTCAAACGTGACTTTACAATGGAAGAACGGACAGTCAAACACCTTCCTGTCACAGAGTGGGACAGCTTGTACGATGAAGGCGGAGTCCATGTCCATTGCGCCTTTTATGTCGAGAAAAATGAATTTAAAGAAGCCCTTGATCTGTTGCGTACTGCTTCAATTGATGTCAAAATTCGTGAATGGGATGAACAGGAGACATCGAATGATAAGGAGTACTCCGCTTACTTTAAAGATACGGAACAAAATGTCATCGAACTGTATACGAAAAACATGGACGAAGCGTATGAAGACTTTTCCGGTCCACCGTTACGAATCGTACGTGAAGTCGGACATTAATGAAAAAAGCGTTGCGAAACCGGGATGTTCATCGGTCGCAACGCTTTTTTTAGTTCAATAAGGCATCCATCTTCGCTTTCGCATCCTGTGCCATCGTATGGTTCGGCTGATAAGCAAGAACAGTTTCGAGTTCCGTATAACATGCTTCCTGCTGACCTAAAAAAGCCAGTGCAATGGCATAGTTATAACGGGCATCCGTGTGTGTCTCTTCCAGCAATAATACCTGCTCGAAGATTTCAGCCGCTTCTTCAATCTGTTCGTTCTGAGCAAGGGCAAGACCGTACTGGAAGGCGATTTCAACATCTACACCGTTCAGTTCCGTGGCTTGCTTCAAACGTGGAATTCCCCGGACCGGATCACCCAGCTTTTGATATGTCAGACCGAGCATGAAATGAAGATCCGCGTCATCGAGTCCATGTAACAAAGCAAGGCGCAATGATTCTTCGGCTTCCACCAGTAAATTCGCCGAGAAATATAATGCCCCTTTGGCATAATGGGCACTGGCAAACGTTGGATCAATCGTCAATGCCTTATCGTAAAACCGGAGTGCCCGGTCAGCATCGTCCATTGATTGGAGCAATGTCCCTAAATTGACGTAACCTGTCGGATCATTTGGTTGTTCTTCGATGGCATCGTTAAAAGCTTGAGCCGCCAGTTCATAATTCCCGGACTCCAGATGTCGGAACCCGACTTCGTTGTAGTTCATTTCATTCTCTCCCTTACGCAAGATACGTTAACTGTTTGCCCGCTTTGTATGCATCGTCAATCGTCGCCCCGCCAAGACAGATATCTCCGTCATAGAAAACGACAGCTTGTCCCGGTGTGATTGCCCGTTGCCGTTCGTCGAACGCGACGTCTAACCGTCCGCCGTCCAGAATACGAACGGTCACAGGTGTATCCGTTTGACGGTAACGGAACTTCGCTGTACAACGGAATTCTGTCCCGACCGGCATCGTTGCCGTCCAGCTGATATCAGACGCATATAACCCCTCTGAATAAAGCAATTCATTATGGAATCCCTGCTCAACGAACAGGATATTCTCTTTGAGGTTTTTCCCGACGACGAACCATGGTTCTCCGTCTCCGCCAATCCCGAGACCGTGGCGTTGTCCCATCGTGTAATACATCAGACCGTCATGACGTCCCATCGTTGTACCGTCAAGTGTCCGCATTTCACCCGGTTGCGCCGGCAGATACTGACTGAGGAACTGTTTGAAATTCCGTTCCCCGATGAAACAAATACCGGTCGAATCCTTTTTCTTCGCCGTCGCGAGGTTCGCTTCTTCGGCGATTTTCCGCACTTCTGATTTTTCCATGTGTCCAATCGGGAACATCGCTTTAGCGATTTGATCCTGCGACAGTTGGTTCAAGAAATACGTTTGATCTTTGTTTGTATCGACGCCGCGTAATAATTTATGCTCACCGTCTTCATATACAGCCCGCGCATAATGGCCCGTCGCAACAAAATCTGCCCCTAAGCGCATCGCATGGTCAAGAAATGCTTTAAATTTAATTTCTTTATTACACATGACATCCGGATTCGGTGTCCGGCCAAGTTTATATTCCTCCAAGAAGTACGTAAAGACTTTGTCCCAGTACTCTTTTTCGAAATTGACTGCGTAATACGGAATGCCGATTTGATTGGCGACAGCGATGACATCTTCGTAATCTTCCGTTGCTGTACAAAATCCGTTTTCGTCGGTATCGTCCCAGTTCTTCATGAAGATTCCGATGACGTTGTATCCTTGTTCTTTTAATAAATAAGCCGTAACGGAAGAATCGACGCCGCCGGACATCCCGACGACGACCGTTGTTTCCTCCGGTGCTTTTGCGCGTGTATTCATTGTTTTCACCTCTTAATTGTTCTGAAACGATTTTACGACATCTATCAGGCCTTGTGCGAGCAGTTCGACTTGTGCCGCATCGTTTCCACGGCCGAAGCTGATCCGGACCGATTGTTTCGTCCGCGGATTTTCACCGTACATCGCCGACAGGACATGCGACGGCTCAACCGATCCTGCCGTACAGGCACTTCCGCTTGAAACGGCAATCCCCCGCATGTCGAGCATAATTAAAAACGGTTCAATTTCGACGTTTGGGAAATACAGGTTGAGGACTTGCGGCAATCCTTCCGCCCCGTTGACTTCAAAATCAATCGTTGAGGCTCGCAGCCGTTCGAGCAACATCGTCCGTAACAGCCGGTACTGTCGAGTCTGCTCTTCCCGCTCCGTTGCCGTCAGCCGGACAGCTTCCGCAAACCCGACAATTCCGGCGACGTTTTCCGTTCCGGCACGACGCTTGCGTTCCTGTTCCCCACCATACGATTGAGGCGCTAACTTGATAGCAGACCGGACATATAATATTCCGACGCCTTTTGGTCCATTGATTTTATGACTCGATGCCGACAGCAAATCAATGTGCATCGCTTCTACATCGATGGGCGACTTCGCAAATACTTGAACAGCATCCGTATGGAACACAATCTGTTGTTCCCGCAAGAAACGACCGCATGCCGAAATCGGCTGGACCGTTCCGACTTCGTTATTCCCGAACATCATCGATACTAAAATCGTATCCGGTCGAACTGCTGCACGTAAAACCTCTTCCGTCACGATGCCCGACTCCGGAATATCAAGATACGTCACGTCAAATCCACGTTTCTCCAGTTCCTCGAAAGCATGAAGTACGGCATGGTGCTCAAACCGCGTTGTGATGACATGACGCCCTTTCGATTGATACTGGATGGCAGCACCGAGGATGGCATAGTTATCGGATTCCGTGCCACCGCTCGTAAAGATGATTTCCGTCGGTCTGGCGTTTAATTCCGTCGCCATCATTCGTCGTGCCGTGTCAATCGCAGCCCGCCCTGTTCGTCCGAATGCATGGACGCTTGACGGATTTCCGAATTGTTCAAGCATGTATGGTGTCATCTTCTCGAGCACTTCGGGCCGCATCGGCGTCGTTGCAGCGTGATCAAAATACATCATCGTTTTTCACCTCTCATATATAAAACATATAACCTGTATCGTCTTCTTCCGCTAAATCCTTTAATGTCGTCGTATCAAGTACTTGATCCACGGCACTTTGAATTTTATCCCACAATTTCCGTTTCGTCACTTCGTCACAATTGTCGCCTTCGACGACGACAAGCGGACCTTCGAGCAGACGGATGATATCCCCTGCGGTAATGTCTTCGGCTGAACGGCCTAATTTATATCCACCGTATGCTCCGCGAACACTTTTGACGAGACCGCCGTTACGGAGCGGGGCAATCAATTGCTCCAGGTAGTGCTCGGACAGATCATACATCTGCGCAATTTTTTTTAAAGACAATGGCTTTGCCTCGCCTCCTTTGGCGAGTGCAATCATGATTGTCAGACCATAACGGCCTTTTGTCGAGATTTTCATCATGCGAAAAGACATCCTTTCTAGTATAGTAGTAGCTAAAAGTTGAAAGAAGGAACGCTACCTATGGCTAATTTATTTGAATCACATTCTCCGGCCGGGCCACTTGCCAATCGGATGCGCCCTCAATCACTGGATGAAATCGTTGGCCAACGCCATTTGATTGGAGAATCGACCCTGTTACGCCGGGCTATTTTGGCTGACCGGCTCGGAACCGTTATTTTCTACGGACCCCCTGGAACCGGAAAAACGACGCTCGCCCGTGTCATTTCCAGTTATACGAAATCAGAATTTGAACAGTTGAATGCCGTCACGGCAAAACTGGATCAGTTGCGTGAAGTCTTAAAAGCAGCGGAATCCCGTTTGCAGTTTGACCAACAAAAAACCATTTTATTTTTAGATGAAATCCACCGTTTCAATAAAATGCAGCAGGATGCCTTACTGCCGGCACTCGAAGCCGGAACAATCACGTTGATTGGCGCAACGACGGAAAACCCAAGTTTTGAAGTCAATGCTGCCCTGTTATCCAGGGCGACTGTTTTCCGGTTCGAGACACCGACGACAGACGATTTGCGCGTTGTTCTGCACCGGACTTTAGAAGACCCGGACCGCGGTCTCGGCAAGTATCCGGTCACTGTCACCGAGGAGGCCGTCGAGCATTATGTGAAGCTTTCGGACGGTGATTACCGGGCACTGCTCAACGCCCTCGAACTCGCCGTTCTGACAACACCGGAAATTGACGGTGAAATCACGATTGACCTTGCTGTAGCCGAAGAATCGATTCAGCAAAAAGCTTTGAAATACGATAAAGACGGAGACCGGCATTACGATGTCATCTCGGCCTTCATCAAGTCGATTCGCGGCTCGGATCCCGACGCTGCCCTTTACTGGCTTGCTGTCATGATTGAAGCCGGGGAAAGCCCACGCTTCATCGTCCGCCGCCTCTATGTCCATGCAGCAGAAGACATCGGATTATCCGATCCACAAGCGCTACTGATCGTTGATGCGTGTGCCCGGGCCTGTGAGTACATTGGTTTTCCGGAGGCACGAATTCCGCTTGCTGAAACTGTGCTGTATCTCGCGACTGCTCCGAAATCAAACACTGTCATTACAGCGATTGATCAGGCACTTGAACTCGTCCGTCGATCAGATGGTGGTCCGGTCCCTCCGCATTTACGGGATGCACATCATGCCGGTGCCGCAGCACTCGGCAATGGTGTCGAATATCAGTATCCGCACCAGTTTCCGCATGCGTATGTCAAACAGAACTATTGGCCGGAAAACCTGGCACGAACCAAACCGGTTTTTTATAAGCCGAGTCCACGCGGATTCGAAAAACAATTACAGGCACGGCTCGATTTTTGGAAAAAACAACCGTAAACGATTAGAAAAAGCGACCTGCTGAGGTCGCTTTTTTAACGGACACGTTCGATGATGACGCCAGCTTTCCGGACAATCTCATTGATGACATAACTTGCCGCAATCAATCCACCAACCGATGGAACAAACGCGTTTGAACTCGGCGGCATTTTAGCTTTCCGAATAAACGCTTCATCGTTACCGACGACTTGACGGACTTCTTCGATGATTTTGACCGGTGGTTCATCCGAAAAGACGACCGGGACTCCTTTATGGATCCCTTCCTTACGCAGGCGCGTCCGGATCACTTTTGCAAGCGGATCGTAACTCGTATCTTTAATATCAACGATCTTGATTCGTGTCGGATCCATCTTGTTCGCCATTCCCATACTCGAGATAATTGGAATCTGACGTTGTTTACACTCTTTAATCAAATGAATCTTAAACGATACTGTATCCGAAGCGTCAATCACATAATCTGGATTTTCTGCAAAAAAGGCTTCGAACGTTTCTTCGTTGTAGAACATTTTCAAGCGGACAATTTCTAAATCCGGATTAATTTGCATCAAACGATCCGCCATTGCATCGACTTTCGGCTGACCGACTGTCGGTAACAAGGCATGGATCTGACGGTTGACGTTTGTGATATCGATATCATCTTTATCAACAAGAATCAAACGACCGACGCCGCTGCGGGCCAGGGCTTCCGCCGAAAACGAACCGACGCCGCCGATTCCTAAAATCGCAACAGACTTGGATGCCAATGCGTCAAGTCCGGTCTTACCGATTGCCAATTCATTACGTGAAAATTGATTTAACATCTCATAACCTCACAATACTCATACTGTTTTACTCGGAATTATATCATAAAAAAAAACGTCATGCGACGTATGGTGTGATTCATCTAAAAAAAGAAACGATGGGACCCGAAGTGCCGTGTCGATACCTTATTTTTGAACCTGCTGCGCAGGTGGGTGTCTTATCCGATTCCTATTCGTACGTCCTCCTGCTGTGTTACGAGGCATGTACTACT